>Ga0256404_1005052_pt1 | contig 23954 bp, 23 predicted proteins | sample RumenRJG_01DNA_FD_185990 | JGI IMG/M metagenome (GOLD analysis project Ga0256404, IMG submission 185990) | Bovine rumen microbial communities from Lethbridge, Alberta, Canada - RJG_01 | ecosystem: Host-associated > Mammals > Digestive system > Stomach > Rumen | place: Canada: Alberta | collected... | reverse complement strand
CTGTCATTGTAATGGCCTTCCTTTCTTGTATGAGTGCAACTTCCCTCTGCTTTGTAGACCAACATAAGTATATTGGGATGATCCTCGGTGCTACAAGTTGAGGGAGGCCATTACATATTGTCTTAAACCTGCGTGTTGCACGAATGTGCGTAAATCCAGCCCGTCTAAGGACGGTATTGAATTTATTACGAAAAGGAAAATACATATGTACTCAAACCGGTCTTCACGAGTTCTTTTCATTATGCTCATTACCCTTTCCTTCGCCTCACTTTTCATCGGCTTCGCCGATCTCGACCTTTATTCACTGATTCATGGAAACAGTGAATAGTGGATAACACTTCTCGCATCGCGTCTTCCACGTCTGCTGGCATTTCTATGCACTGGTGCCGGCATGTCGGTTGCCGGCCTGATCATGCAGCAGCTGACACGCAACAAATTCGTTTTTCCAACGACTGGAACCACCATTGCGTCCACTGAGCTTGGCATCCTGATTTTCCTTCTCTTCTTTTCCTCTGCAACCATGCTGCAGCCGGCATTGTTCGCCTTTGTATGCGCATTAGTCCGCACCTGGATCTACGTCGGGTTCATTAACAATATCCGCTTTCAGGACACGGTCATGGTTCCTCTGGTCGGTATCATGATGAGCAACATCATTACGGGTATCACCACCGGCCCCGCCTATCGTTTTGACCTGAGCCAGGCAATTTCATCGTGGCTCACGGGACACTTCTCCCTTGTCGTCCGCGGCAAGTATAAGCTTGTCTGGATGAGTCTGCCGCTGCTGGTTCTTGCCTATGCCTTTTCGGCCTGGTTCAACATCGCCGGCATGGGAAAAACTTTTCCAGAGACCTCGGCGTCCACTATGAACGGGTCCTTCTGCTTGGTCTGACACTGGCATCGATGATCACTGCCTCGATCGTTACCGTTGTCGGTGTCGTTTCTTACATCGGTCTCATCATCCCCAACATCGTTTCCCTCTTCCATGGCGACAATATGCGGGGCATTCTTCCTGAGACCGCCTTTGCCGGCTGCCTTGTCGTCCTTGTATGCGTCATCCTTGCACGTCTCATCATCTTTCCCTTTGAAATCTCGGTGGAACTGGTGATCAGGATCTTCGGAACGGTTCTGTTCATCGGTTTACTGTTCTATCAGCTGAAGCACGGAAGAAAGGCCATCCGAACAAGAGGAGGCAGTCATGCATAAGAAGAGACCAATCTGGATATTATATGTGCTTACAACGGCCGGAAGCATTGTCTATCTCACGGCTGGACTGGCACTGGATCAGCCCGCCCTGGCAAAGTATATGATCAGCCGCGCAACGAAAAACTGCTTGCCCTGTTACTGACAGCTAATGCGATTGGCAACGCGTCAATCGTATTCCAGACGATCATTCATAACCGGATCGTGCCCCCCCTGCCTGCTTGGTATGGATACGCTCTATTCCCTGCTTCATACGATTCTCTACTTCTTCCTCGGTTCCGCTTCCTCGATCGTTTTGGGCAATACGGGCTCGTTTCTGCTCGACATTGCCGTGATGGGCCTCGTGTCCATCATCATCTCCGGCCGCCTGTTTCAAAAGACAGGGAACCGGATCCTCTGTGTCCTTCTGATCGGAACGATTCTCACATCGTTCTTCGGCTCTCTGCAATCCGTGATGGTTCGTCTCATGGATCCCAATGAATACGACGCACTGCTGGCGACATTGGTGGCTTCCTTCAACAACATGCATACGGAGGTCATTGCCATCGATGCCGTCGTCCTTGCGGTTACGGCCTTCGCTGTTCGTAGCGATCTGAAACTGCTCGATGTCATCGCCCTTGGCAAAAGCCAGGCCATCAGCCTCGGCGTCGATTATGACCGCAGCGTACGCAGACTCTTGATTGCCGTATCGTTCTATATCGCCTGTGCGACGGCGCTGGTCGGTCCCCTTGCCTTTTTGGGGCTGATCATTGCCAATCTTGCCAGACAGTATACGCAGACCTCGAAACATTCCCGCATGGTACCGGCGGCGGTGCTGTTTGCCATCCTGGTACTTACCTTCGGACAGACGCTGACGGAACGCGTCTTCCACTACAACGTTCCGGTCAGTGTCTTCATCACGATCGGCGGCGGCATCACCGCTCTTGGTACGATGATCTCTGATCTTGAAGCTGCGATGCTGAAGTAAAAAGAACAGACAATAAACAAATATCCTTAGAAGAATTAAGGCTGAGAGTGCGCACGCATTCTCGGCCTTTCCTGTTATTCAGCAATAATAAAGGAACCGCAGAATCCTCCACGGTTCCAGTCATTCTTAATCAATCACTCGCGCTTGTCTTCGGAACACTCTTCAATCCAGAAGACACGCAGTTCGGACTTGTCCAGATCTGATTGCCCCAGCGATCAAATACATTTCCACACGCATCCTTAGTAAACGGACTGCCATCGTCATAACCTCCAGGTGTAGTGGTTGCCGAAGGTGTCGGTGTAGGCGCAGCCTTTACTGAATAGGAAACGGTCGGCTTGGCAAATTCCTGAGAAGGATTGGAAGTTCCTGCAGAATCAACCGGCGTCAGGAACGCGGAATTGCTGACAAAGAGTCCCGTCTTTCCAAGCGATCCATCCGCATCATATTCTCCATAAGTTCCTGCAGCGGTCTTTGGATTCATGAGTTTTACTTTATAAATCAGATTGAGACGCTGGAAATTGGTTACCGGAACATTAATCTTCCAGACAAACTGTTCATCATCCTTCTTCTCACCCGGGGTATAAATAACCTCATACGAATAGGTTCCGTCTTCTTTTTTATCCCCGAAGCCAAAATGATTCTCTTCAATCTGAACTGCCGTATATGAAGTGACTGCTTCACCATTCGAATTGTCAATGCGCAGAATCATCGTCGAAGGATCAGAAAGATCAAAATTGTAGTCATCCTTTACATAACCAATATTTTCCTGAACAGTGGTTCCATTTCCAAGAAAATACAATATTTCATTCTTGATATTTTCAAATCCGGAAACTGCCCCATTGTTCATATAATCCATAAAAGCTGAATGACCACCATCAGCAGTGTTCCAACTCGGCACTGCCATGGCATAGCAATGATACTTCGACGCCAATTCATGATATGTTTTTGCTGCGTAATAGAAACCCATATCCAAATTTGAAGCGGAACGAGGAACAGCAGGCTGTGTCTTGAAACCGTCTGCAGCTACTTCATCTGCCGATTTCTGATCCCACCCCTTGTCATAATACTTCCATTCAAAATCATATCTATCGCCATTGCTTTCCTGGTTTCGCGCAGCTACATCTTCAAGATAGGATTCCCAATCGCTTTGGCTGCTTGTAGTCGGCCTTTTGACATTTTTCTTGCCTGTCACCTGGTCTTCATAACCTGCACTTGGCTTATACCAGCTTTCATCATAATACCCACCATAAGCAGTGTCACGAGCATTCTGAACAGGAATATAAGAACGAGAATATGGTGTGTTGTAGTCACCATTCTTGCAATAAAGATATGTATCACCATCGGAAACGAGGATCATATATTTCCTGTGGTCGGGAATAGACGAATCGCTCGCCAGAACCTCCTGTGCCTTCAGAAGACCAGCATGCATATTTGTCCCACCGTGAGCATCGGTGTCGAAAGCCGAAGTAATCCCATCATAATCCTTTGCAAGATCAAATGACCCCGGAAAAATAGCTGTACGGTTGAACCCGACAACATCAACCTTAACTTTTGCTCCGCTTTCATCTGCTGCCTTTTTCAGCTCATCAAGCATCTGAAGGGCTGGGCCTTTGGTATTAGAGAATTGTGATTTATCCAATACAAAGCAAACCTCAGAAGAAAGCTGTTCCTCTTTCGAAGGAAGCGAAATTGTAACCTCAGATTTGAAATCTTTATCAAGATTTGTAGCACTAATAGTTTTTGAGTATTCGGAAGTTTCTCCACCTCCTGCATCTACCGCATGCACCGTCAGTCCTGTGCTTGGCACAAGCATGAGTGCCACTGCAGCAGTAAGCAGACATTTTCCGATACTTCGCCCAAAATTCCATTCGTTCAGTTTCATAACCCCTCCATGCAAATTGTTTTTGGTTTTAAAGAATTAATCACAAGCGGATAGCTTGCCGTCGTAAAGAAACAAATAGTTGTTATTTCTCAATATTTATAGTCTAAATGATTTGTATACCTAACTCAATAGGGGTTGGAGATTTTCCTGTGCTTGCCAGAATTTCTTTGAAGGTATGATCTGTTTTTGCTTAGACAGAATCGTCAGAACGTCTGTTTATTAATTATTGACTTTTTGGTTAATAACAACAGAATGATTCATGGCTGTGAAAGGAGGCACCTGTGAAGAAAGAAGAAAAAACGCAGAGGACACGTGAACGGATCCTTGCGGCAGGCATCGAAGAATTCGGAAAGAACGGATACCGCCGCGGTTCCATCAATGCGATCAGTGCATCTGACATCAATAAAGGACTGATCTATCACAACTTCAAGGATATCGATGACCTCTACCTTGCCTGCGTCAAGCGCAGTCTCGATGACATGGTTGCCCATATTCAGGAAGACATGAAGGATCCCGCTGTCGATTACAGTACTGCCCGTCTGCATTTCTTTACAGAGTACGAAGCAGAGGCGCGTCTCTTCCTCGAAGCATCTGTCTCGCCGCCAGAACATCTGAAGAAAGAGATTCAGACCCTCAGACAGCCACTGGAAGATCTCAATCGTTCCGAGTTTGAAAAGATATTACAAAAGCAAACGCTGCGTAAAGGCATCAGCACGGAAGATGCCTACCGCTGGTTTGCCTACATGGAAGATGCCTTCAATCTGTCGTTTGATGAATATCATTCGGAAGATGAGGACTTCTCGAAACGCCTTCAGGAACATGAACAGAATGCAAAAGCCCTGATCAATATCATTCTGTATGGAATTGCTGAAAAGAAAAAGTGAATGAAATGGATATTTTACGCTTATTAGCCGCTCTGGTAGGTGCCTTCCTGCTGGGCCGCCTCATGACAAAAATTCATATGCCTGCCATTCTTGGCTGGCTCATCGGGGGAATGATTCTTGGTCCCCATGCCCTCAACCTTCTGCCTCAGAGCGTTCTTGACAGCGGCTGGTACAGCATCCTGAATGAAGCCCTTCAGGTGGCTGTCGGTCTCATGCTTGGAACGGAGCTGGTATGGAAGAAACTCAAGAAATACGGCCGCGCCCTCATGATCACAACGCTGACGCAGTCACTGGGCACCTTCCTGGTTGTCTCCGCTGCCTTTGCGATCGTCTTCATGATCCAGGGTATTCCAGCATGGCTCGGCTTTGCCTTCGGTGGCATCGCTCTTGCGACGGCACCGGCACCTGCCCTTTCCATTACGCAGGAATATCACACCAATGGTCCTGTCACAAACACACTTCTGCCGATGGCCGTCCTCGATGATATCGTCGGCATTGCTGTATTCTTCACGGTCAACTCCTTCATCGCCCGTCAGGTATCCGCAGGTGCCATGCCGCTGTACATGGTTCCGGTCATGATCTTCTTCCCGATTCTGATCGGCATCGTACCGGGCTATATTACCGGCATCAATCTGCAGCACACCCACAGCTCCACATCAATGCTCGCAGTCATTCTCTCGATGATCTGCGTCACTGCCGGGCTGGGCCACATTTGCAACACCTATGTCACACCATCAATCTCACTGAACTATGTTCTGATCGGTGTCGCCTTCTCCACGGTATTCTCCAACATGGTCTCGGACGAACAGCTCGATACCATCGAAAAGAAATACAATCCCTTCCTGATGCTCTCTCTGCTTACCACAATCGTCGGACTTGGTGCACCGCTTGATTATCATCTGATCGTCGGCGCCGGCTTCTATACCTTCCTCTATATCGCTGCCCGTGCTGCCGGCAAATACTTCGGTGCCCGCTTCGGTGCCAAAGCTACGCATTTACCGGTAACGGTACAGAAGTACCTGGGTCTCACCCTTCTTCCGCACAGCGGCGTATCGCTGGTCTTCACCGGCATCATCTGCACTACTCTCACCAGTCAGCCTGAGCTTGTACAGATCGTTCAGGGAACCATTGCGGCCGCAGCCATCATCAACGAATTCATCGCCGTCATCGCTGCCCGCAAAGGCTTCGAGCTGGCCGGTGAAATCCCGTCTGAGACACAGCACCAGGAAGCCACCACGATTCCTGCCAACAAAATCATTTAACGAATAACAATAGAGCAATCTAAAACGCGCAGGCAATTATGCCTGCATGTTTTCATTTCAACAGCTGTTCAATGACTTTTGCGGCCCCGTCATCATCATAGTTATCAGTAACCAGATCCGCATCCTTCTTCAAACTCTCCGGCGCATTGCCCATGGCGATACTGATACCCACATAGCCGAATACGGAGCGATCGTTTTCACTGTCGCCTAAATATGCGGCCTCATCTGTATCGATGCCAAGTTCTTGGCATACGCGCTGAATGCCAAGATACTTATTTGCCTCAGGGCATCCGATTTCAAAGCCTCCCGGAGCCATTTCGGCAGCGGAAACAGGAAGCTGAGGAAGAACCTCTCGCGCCCGCCGGCATGAATTGTCATCGAAACAGAACCAGCTCGCCTTGACAATACCGGCAGGGTCTTTCTGAATCAGTTCTTCAAGATCCTGAACAATGATGCCGAAGTCCTTCAAAACCCGGTCCCGATGATACCAGGACCCCGGATGAGCAGCAACTTCCTTCTGATAATCACCGGCAGAGATATATTGATGCCCGTTCTGATGAATCTCAAGGGCGCCAATATCTTTGGCAGACTGAATCAATCTTTCTACCGTTGCCGCATCGATTGCATACTGCCGCAGCACGGTCCCGTCACAAAGATCTCTTTCCTCTGCACCATTGGCACATACGATCCGCTCACTCCACGGGTATCTGTTTTGCAGAACATGCGGCCTCATTTCCCAGGGGCGGCCCGTGACAGGAAGAATATGAATGCCTTCCCTCTCAGCTTCATCCAGAACACGCAGAAGACGAGGAGAAAAAGATTCATGATCCTTCTGCAGAGTGGTACCATCAAGATCCATTGCGATCAGCTTTATTTTTCCAAGCATATACAATCCGAATTTACCACAATGTTAATGCAAATTAATGAAACATTATCTCTGAATCATTACGAAAACAGGCGCCCGGATTGAATGTCCGAGAGCGCCTGTTTTCCTTATTCACTTTTTTCGCTGCAGGGTTGTTTCCATTCTTTGCACTGTTAGATGACTTCCTGCGCCGCGACATGAGAATCACTGCACACGCTGCCACGATCGCAACGATCGCAATCACGGCACCGGTCGAAGAATTGCTGTCTTGTGTCTCTGTCGTTGTTTCAGCAGATGCTGTGGTTTCAGCTTCTGCAGTCGACGTGCTTACTTCTGCAGCTGTCGTCGTCACATCCAGTTGTTCCGGTGCAGCGACTGCGTAATCAGTCCAGGAAACACCGCTTGCTGCCCCAGAAAAGTCCGCTTCCGTGCTGTAGGTCCCGCTGACCGTGATCGTATAGTCACTGTCACTCTCTTCCGTATCGGAAGAGAATTCTGTCGCCGCATCCCCGGATGTTACAGCAGAGGATCCGCCTGAGCCCGGCGCACCACCGCCCGGCGCATCCGGCGGCGTACTGCCACTGCTGTCATTTCCTGAGGAAGGTGGTGACGGTGGGGTACCGCCATCATTTCCTTCTGCAAATACAGCCGCATTCGATCCAACGATCGCAAACGACATCGCCGATCCAAGTACAGCCGCCGCTATCTTCTTCATCATTTTCATAATCACAGTCCCTCCCGACTAACGCAGATGTTATAGCCATGCAATGTGAGCACCATCTGAAGTGTGACTGACTAAGAAGAAAACCAAATGATTCAGAAGTTGCCGAAAACCACCCTGACCACTACAATACGAACCATGACCCTTAGAACTGACAAACAGCCAAAGAAAAAGCGCCGCTACTGTGACGCCTTTTCCTTTACCGATGAAATATGTGATTGAGCTAATCCCGTATCATCACATCTTCAGGTTTCATTTGCGTATAGCAGGCAGGCCACTCGGCCTTACTGTCAAGCTGATCACTATATGCATGCAGATGTCTTATTGGAATTTTCACTGCAAAAGCCGGTAAACGTTTCCGTGATTCAGCAGTAACTAAGCAACATCGTTATCAGACTTATGCTTTGATGCCGAAAGCAGTAACCTGTCCCTTCTGTAAAGGGTGCTTCTTCAGATAAGGTTCGATTTCCGTGTAATCATCAATAATGTGGTACTCAACTGTTCTCCAGTTCTTCTCTCTACCATGGGCATACAGAAAATCTTCAATGCCAGTCTGAATGTTCTTTTCCGGCACCAGTGTAATAAATGGACTGTTTTCATCAAGATAGTTCCATCCCATCATCACGTCCATATTTTCAGGGAGCGGATCCTTGCACATTATGGACATGTAATTATCCCCATCTCCTCTTCCGCCATAATAGGATGTATTCCCGATGAACAGTTTTCCTGTTTCATCTCTGTAAAGAACTACAATGTTCTGAAAGATATTCAGATCGTCATCGAAAATAATTGTCTCCATAGAATTGCCTTTCTAGTGCTGGATCATGCCAGCATTTTCGAGAAGTCTTGTCATCAGATGCTGCAGAACAAGGTCATTATCTTTCTGAATCAGCTCATGATCAAAGTTTTCCCGGACTCTGGGGTGCTCATCCAGGATCATCGTGTACTCGTGCCCGGGTGCGCATGATTTCCATTCCGGAAGACTGGAGCTTCCAAAATCTCCGGATCTGGCAAAGGACGCAAAGGCGCCACTTATTTCATCCTCAAGCCGATCACTTCCTGCTCTTACCTGCGTAGGAACATACTGGCAGTTATGAAACACATAAGGAACATCGCTGCAATGCCATGGAACCGTACCGTTGTCCAGAACAGAATCCATGTTGAACAGATAGGACCATACTTGCGCCTTTAATTGTGCACGCATCTCAATATATTTCATGGTTGGATACCGGAAGATACAGTCAAGCTGATCCAGATCAACAACATCACGTTCCGGATACGCTGCTTCAAATAGAGGGAGCAGCGTTTTTACTGTCTCTTCTCCAATATCCTTTTTCAGCCAGGAAATCTGTTCATCTCTGGTCATTTTCTTTTTCTGATAAGGGGTCGGACAGAAGGAAGAAAACTCACCAAATACTGTTCCAACAATGAGAGGTATCCCTGCCGTTTCTTTCCGGAACCCTTTTCCGTTGGCAAGAGGATCACCAAAATAGTAAGCATTTGGATGAGGATTGCCACCATCGTTGAGTCCTGCCGCTCTCAGAGAAGGTCTGACTTTCGTATAAGCCTTTGCAAGCTCAGAATATGGAACTTTCTCAAGCTCATGCACATCGCTGATACCAAGTTCCTTCATCACTGCTTCAGCCATCGGTTTTCCGGATCCTTTTGCATCTTTCAGCACCGCAGTATTAATGACGCCCGACATAATAAGCCCCTTGTGGAACAAACCGTCTGCAGCCGGGCTCTGGAGCAGTGCAGTGATCTTGCAGCCGCCGCCGGACTGCCCGAATAAGGTTATGTTACCGGGGTCTCCGCCAAAACGCGCAATATTATCGCGGATCCATTCAAGGGCAGCAATCAGATCACTCGTTCCTGCATTTCCGGAATTTGCATATTCTTCGCCATAATCCGACAGATCAAAATAGCCCAGAATATTCAGTCTGTGATTTACCGACACAATTACACTGTGGGCATATTTTGCAAGATTCTCACCTTCATACGCTATGTGCTCAATGGCGCTTCCAGATTCAAAGCCCCCACCGTGCAGCCAGACAATAACCGGCCTCTTCTGATCATCAAGTCCCTCTGTCCAGACATTCAAATTCATGCAGTCTTCATTCATAACCCAGTAGCGGTGCGGAACAAGAAGCTCATTGTTCGGGCTTGGCAGAGATAGAAGCGGACATACATATCCATAACTGGTGCAGTTTTTTATCCCCTCCCAGTGTGCTGGATGAGGATCATGGAATCTCTCAGCCTCCGCATACGGAACGCCTTTAAAAATGTACAGTCCATCGTCAAAATAACCCTGAATCGTTCCCTCAGTCGTCTTCACAACTGCTGTATCTTGATTAAATCTGAATTCTCTTTCCATATCCTATTGCTCACTTCTTGATGTATTCTCTTGCAAATGCACATTCTTCTAGATTGCAGCGGATTGCGACCGGATTGTAGATCGTCACATGGAAAACATGGAAGAGCGGATCATCAGCATCACCGTACATGCGATAGACAAATTCCAGATGGTTTTTCTCATACTCCTTGACAAGCAGAGGTGCCTGTTCGCGCAGAAAATCTCCCTGCGCAGTCATAATGTAGGCCGGCGGGAAGTTGTTATTGATGTGCTTGACCACTGTAATACGATCCTTGTATTCCTCAAAGTGTTCATCATCAATCAGGTCATGAATCAAATCGCCGTCAGTACCCGAAAGAAAGGATCCATCCTCCTTAAAAAGCTTGTAACTCCCGCAATTAAGCAGAAGAGCATTTGGACGGAATCCTGCCGGAAAATGTACCGTCGGATACAAAGCCGCGTATTCCGGATCCGTAACAATGGAGGTAATGATGCACGCCATCATTCCACCGGCACTGTCTCCTGCGAGAAAAATGTTATTCACGTCAAGCCCGTACTCTGCGGCGTTTTCATAGATCCACCGCATGACGGCGGCTGAATCTTCAAAAGATGCCGGATATTTATGTTCCGGGGCAAGACGGTAATTGTAGCTGACTACGGCAAAGCCCTGCTGCGCCAGATACATACCATAGAACTGATACGTTTTTGTCGTCCCGTAAACCCAGCCGCCACCATGAACAATTACAATTACCGGAAGTATTTCCCCCTTCTTGTTCTTAGGGCGGTATACATCAAGCGTGTTCCAATCCGGATCACTTCCGTAGGAAAGATTATCAAAGCGCTCCACATCATCCGGCGTCTTCAGATCCTTGTCACGTTCGTTATCGTTTTGCAGCCATTCCTTTCTCATTCTTTTACTAGCTTCCGACATTCTCATTTCCTCCTTCCAACAGCTTCTTCCTGTAATCACCGACTGTCATGCCAGTAACTTTTTTGAATACCTTGTAAAAATAACTGATGTTTGAATATCCGCAGCGGCCAGGTACTTCTTTCAGTGGTACCGACTGATCTGCACAGAGTTTTTTCGCAGCATTCATTCGAACATCCGATAGATATTCCACAAATGTCACACCCGTTTCATCATGGAATATATGCGACAGGTAATACGATGAAATCCCGATTATCTCCGCACACTGATCCAGAGAAATATCTTTTCCATAGTTCTTGCTGATAAAATCCTTTGCCGCCTGAACATAACCTCCCACGTCCTTGATCAGAGGCCTGCTTTCAAGAACACTTTCCTTAGTTGCGCGAATCTGATTGATGCAGTCTTCCCAGGAAACTGTCAGCTGATCTGCATCAGTCACAATCCTTCCGGCGGCCCATATTGCCCTAACACCCTGCAGCTGCAGCAGACGCTGCGCAATCATACTGGCAATCTCATTTCTCCAGAAAACTTCAGCGCTTTCATCCTTGCTTTCCTGATAGATCAGTACTACTGCCAGAATGCCGTCATCGTTTTCACCAGCAAGATAGTGGCCAATGTTTTTCATTACTTCTCCGACGCCTTTCAATAACAGAGTCTCGTCAGAGAAAGCCGAATGATCCTCGAGCATAAAAGCCAATGCGGATGCCCCTGCAGGATGAAGATTATTTATCCGTTTCCATGCGCCATATTTTTCAAGGTCAATACTTCCACGGCACAGGGATAAAATGATTTCTTTTTCAAGGGTAGGATTTACTGCATGCAACGCCAGCGCAGCATTCTTCTGCAGTGCCTCTTTTTCCTTTTCGTCATTAATCTCCTGTATTGTTCTGCGAATAACAGCAACAGTCTCTTCCCTTTTGCTCGGCTTCAGAAGGTACCCGTCTGCCCTGAGATCCAGCGCCTTATGGATATATTCAAAATTGCTGTACGCTGTCGAAATAATATAGTGAGTCTTTTTCCGGGCTTTCATCAGCTCAATAACTTCCAGACCGCTTATTCCTGGCATCTGGATGTCGATAATTACAATGTCCGGATTTTTTTGCTCAATCTGATTCTTTGCTTCAATTCCATTGATCGCTGTTCCCGCAATAGAAAGTTCAGGAAATTCACGGCGAATCAGCATTTCCATGCTTTTAAGTGCAAGCGGCTCATCGTCTGCAATCAGAATTGAAAGGTTGCTCATACCATGTTTCCACTCTCTTTCTGCATACACAGTGGTACGGAAATCCGGATGCAAAGACCGGGATTCTGACTTTGAAGCGTCAGATTTACATCGTTGTTATAGAAAAGCTGTAGCCGGCGATAGATATTTCGAATTCCGATATGCTTGGAATAATCATCTCCGTTTTTCAAACTCTCATACATTGCATGAATCTGCTCTTCAGACATTCCATTTCCGTTATCGGTCACTTCCATAACGACTCTGCTGTCTTCCCGGAACGCACGAATTGTAATCCAGCCTCCGGATATCAGCGTCCCTACTCCATGAGATATTGAGTTCTCCACTAGCGGCTGCAGGACCATGCATGGCATGTGCTGCTCATAAACATCCCGCGAAATGCTTGTCTCAATCCGGAAGCGGTCTCCATATCTTGTCTTTTCAATCTTGATATAATCCTGAAGATTGTTGAATTCCTGCTGCATCGTCACTGTGTTGCTGATATTGTCCAGGTTATAGCGAAGAAACTCCGCTGTTGTTTCCAGCAGCTCAGCAGTTTTATCGGCGTTCTCTATATTTGCCTGTGCCGTAATCATATTCAGTGTATTGAACAGGAAATGCGGGTTGATCCGTGCCTGCAGAAAATCCAGGTTATTCTTCTGCAGCTTACCGTAGATTCGCAGGTTCTCCTTCTCCATCTCGGCAAGCTTTTCCTTATCACGTGCGCTTTCCGCCAGGCTGTCCATCTGGTTTCGGATTACGATCTGACTGTTGTTAAAGGCATCGGCGAGTTCTTCAAATTCATCGGATGTATGCAGTTCAATCATCGGAGCATTACGTACATCTTTTTTAAAGGCATCGATGCCGTCTTCCAGTACATCAAAAGAGTGCTTCATGGAACGCATGCTCTTTACCGCATAGCCACCGGCAAACAGTCCTGCAACAATCAACAACGCAGTCACAGAATAAACAATCCGCAATATAGAATCTTCAATCTGATCCTGCATGTTATTCAAAAAACTGAGCCTTGCAGAGTAGGCGTTTTGAAATCCGATCACAACATAGCTGTATATTCTCTGCTGTTCGCTGTACTGCTTCTGCAATTCCCCGAGGTTATCCACCGACCGTGTTTCAAGATATTCCCTGATTCCGCGGATCAGTTCGTCACTAGCATCAAGATATGTCATCACTGTATTATTCAGATCGACAACTTCACGAAGATAATAATCAGAAGAAGCGCTTTTTGACTTATCGAGACTGGATTCGCATTTATCTCTCAATGCATCATATTGATCAATCTGTTCATGGCTCATCGAAACATAAGCTGTATAAACATTTTCGTTCAAAGAGGTAACAGATTGCTCAAGCTCATTGATTACAAACAGATAGTCATTCTGTGAGCTGTAAGTGGAACGTACATCGTTCAGCAGGGCGAATGACAGAATTACAATCGCAACGGAAATAATCGCAAAGATACAATAACCAATTGCATACTTTCCTGAGGCAGTATTCCGAAGACGTCGTTTCATAGTCATTCCGCCTCTTGTTCATTTGAAGCATCCACCCATTCAAATTTTGTGTAGATTTCTGATGCCTCAAAGTTTCCGTGCATTTGATAATAGATCAGCTGCTCCACTAACTTCTGGCCGATTCCATACTGATCCTGTTTGATAATGCCGTTAACGATTCCTTCGGAAATCGTGCTTGAATTGTCAAATCCAACAATATAGCTGAATTTCTGATCCGATGACGTCAGGACCTTTTCAATGGCAGCCGCCCCGGTCCCTTCAATGCATGCCAGCGCCGACCCGCTCTGCAGGCTGTGATAAACTTCAACCGCAGTCAGCGCATCGTAGTGGTCATAAACGATTTCAGACAGCACCATCCCATCATATCGTTCAATAACACTCTCAATTCCTTTAATCCTCTGCTCCAGATTCGGGTATCCTTCCGCCCCGGACATTATTGATACCGAGCCTCTTCCATGCATCAGCTGGGCCAGATGATCTCCCATCATCTGTCCGGCAGCATAGTTATCCGAGCCGATATACAGATGTTCCGGCAGGCTGTCAGAGTCCACATCTGTATCAATGCAGATTACCTGAATGCCTTGGCTGATTGCCTCCCTCATGGAACTGACAAAGTCTTTGTCCTGTGTGCCCTGCACGACAATTACATCCGTTCTGGCTGCAATTGCCCGGTTGATCAGCTGAGTCATCTGCGAGATGTTGTAATTCAACTGAGGGATTTGTACCTGAATATCAATATTCCATTGTTCACATTCCTCAATATGATCTTCGATTCCCCTTTTTACATCTCCCCAGTAAATATCATCCTCATGTGGAAGAATCACAGTTACACGGGTCACATTATTTGTCTGATACTTTGAAGCAGGAGGCTGAAATCCGCAGCCGCACAAGCTGAAAATTGCAGCAATCATTGCCAATAAACAAATATGTTTTTTCATAGTACTCCTCTTGAAAAAGCGAAAAGCTGTACAGTTCTCTACTGCCTGCACAGCTTTTTCAAAACGCAATGATCCTCTGCAGGACTTTAAATTTCGAAATCGTTTTGTTTACTTTTTCTGTGAGTACTTTCTCATGTCAAGAGCAACAGCAACAACGATAATCAGGCCTTTAACGATGAACTGCCAGTATGAACTCAAGCCAACGAATGTAAGACCATAGTTGATAACTGAGAAGATAATAACACCAAGGAAGGTGCCCGGCACATTTCCAATGCCGCCAGCAAACGATGCACCGCCAATGATGCAGGATGCGATTGCGTCCATTTCATATCCCTCCGCATATGCAGCCGTTGCAGACCCGGTACGTGCAGCCATCATCAAACCAGCAAATGCCGCCAAGCATCCAGAGAGAATATAGATGAACATATCAACCTTGAATGTATTGATGCCGGCGACCTTCGCTGCTTCACGATTTCCTCCGGTCGCATAAATATTCTTTCCAAGCGTCGTCTTATTGAGCAGGATATAGACTCCAACCATTACGGCGATTGCCACAATAACTGTATAACTGATGCCGCCTATAGACCCGGTACCAAAGTTTGTAAACGACTCCTTAAATCCTGCAAGCGGCTGAGAATTGTTTGGAGCCTTCTTCAGGTACAGCAGATTTGCACCGTAAAGAATCAACTGGAGACCCAGGCCCGCAAGGAATGCCGGTACCTTGAGCTTGGAAATGACAAACCCTGTAACAGCACCGGAGATTGCACCAAGTGCGATGGTAATCAGAATCGGCACGATCAGCGGCATTTCCGGCAGATTCGGCCAAAACTTCAAGTAATACGTTGCCGTCTGTGCGAAGGTTCCTGCCACAACTGCGCCAAGACCCGCAAGTCTGCCGACAGTCATATCCATACCGCCGGAGATAATGACAACCAGCATCCCCATTGCCAGCAGTGTTTTTGGCGCCGACTGAATCAGGACATCCGACAGAACACGTGTCGAAATAAATGATGGCGAGATGATAGCAATTACAACAATCATCAGGATCAGTGCCACATAGAGAATATGATCAAGAAGAAATCCTTTCGCTCCCTTATTCTTTTTCATTTTCCAGTTTCCTCCGGTTTATATGTGCTGGCAAGCAGCATAATCTTTTCATCATTGATGTCGGACCCTTCAACAATGCCTGAATTATGCCCTTCGCACATTACCATAATGCGATCAGACATACCCATTAGCTCAGGCATTTCGGAGCTGATCATGATTACACATTTTCCTTCATGCGCAAGTTTCTCCATCAGCTCGTAAATTTCATATTTTGCACCAACATCAATACCTCTGGTCGGCTCATCCATAATCAGAATGTCCGGTTCTGTCAGAAGCCATCTGCCAAGAAGTACTTTCTGCTGATTACCGCCCGAAAGTGTCTGGATCTGTGTCTTCAGGCTCGGTGTCTTGATTGCCAATGCCTTTACGTATTTTTCTGCAGCTTCATTCCGCTTATTGTTATCAATGAATCCGATCCCGTTGACGTAATCTTTCTTATGAAGATTCTGCTGCACTACCATTGTGTTGTCTGTAATGCTCAGTGCTCCAAGAATTCCCGTCGCACGCCGTTCTTCTGTCAATAGCGCCATGCCGTTGCGAATCGCATCCATCGGATTCGAAATTTTTACTTCTTTTCCGTTGATTGTAAGCTTCCCTTCAGATATTGTGCGCAGCCCGAAGATCGATTCCACAAGCTCACTGCGCTGTGCACCTACAAGACCACCAATGCCGAATATCTCGCCTTTCCTTACCTCAAAAGAAATGTTTTTGAAACTACGCGGGTTAGAGCTGGTGAAATTTTCTACCTTTAAATAAGTATCGCCGGGCGTATGATTTTTCGGTGGGAATCGGTTTGTCATCTCTCTGCCGACCATTGACGAAACAATCTTGTCGGTAGTCATCTCAGAAGCCGGCCATGTACCAACCACTTTTCCATCACGCATAACCGTAATGTCATCCGATATTTTCAGGATTTCATCAATCTTGTGGGAAATATAGATGATTGCTACGCCCTTCTTCTTTAACTTTCCAATGATGTCGAACAGAAGATCTGTTTCGTCATCCGTCAGAGAAGAAGTAGGCTCATCCATAATGATGACCTGGGCATCAAAGGAAACTGCACGTGCAATTTCAAGCAGCTGGCAGTATGCCGTCGACAACTCGGAAACTTTCTGTTTCGGATCCATCTGAAAGCCAAGTTCCTCGCAGATCTGCTTCGCATCATCGTTCATCTTCTTATAGTCAACCCATTGAATTCCCATCGATTTCTTATAAGGAATCTTGCCAAGAAAAATATTTTCGGCAACTGTCTGCGGGCGCACCGGATGCAGTTCCTGATGGATCATCGATATGTGATGATTCATTGCATCAGCAGGGTTCTGAATCTCAGTCTTTTCCCCATTCAGATACAATTCTCCTTCATCCATCTTGTAAATACCGAAAATGCAGTTCATCAGCGTTGACTTGCCTGCACCGTTTTCTCCCATCAGAGCATGAACGGTGCCTGGTCTAACCCGGAGCGTCACATTATCAAGTGCCTTGACACCCGGGAATGATTTACTTACATTTCTGGTTTCCAGAACATATTCACTTTCGCTCATTTTATTCTCCTGCATGATTTAAAGAAGGCCGGGCCATTTCTGACCCGGCCTTGGAAGTAGAAACTGTCTGAATGATTCTTTCAATCAGAAGCTGGTGTCGTTGATGTCATAGTTTGCATCATCGACATTGTCTTTTGTAATCGGGACATAATCGATAATGACCTTGTGGCCCGTGACATTGACGCCTTCCATACCAATCGACTCAGTCGTAACTTCCTCACCCTTGGTCAGCAGATACATAACTTTGTAAACAGCTTTGCCAAGCTTGACCGGGTTATTGAGTGAGGTACCAAGCATTGTGCCGTTCTTAATTGCTTCACATCCAGCTGCTGTAGCATCAACGCCGACAACCGGGATGTAATTCGAATCATCTGTCAGATATCCATGTGCCTGAAGTGCAGCGATTGCGCCGAGAGCTTCATCATCATTGTCCGCAAGGATGCAGTCAATATCGTCACCATAAGCAGAAAGCAGAGCTTCTACGTTCTCCTGTGCTTCCTGTCTCTGGAAATCGCAGATGACACCAGTAATGGAATCGCCTCCCTTTACACCGGTAACATCTTCGCCGCCGATATTTGTTCCAAGCGTATATCCTGCAGCTTCAATCGCAGCAAGGGAATAGGAGGAACGGTTAATCGTATCGGAGAATGTCGGCATTCCCTGCAGAAGGATGAAGTCAACCTTACCGTTGCCGTTTCTGTCCCAATTATCGTGGCTGTTGAAGTAATCAACAATCTCATTTCCCATGTTCTGGCCAGACTGTTCAGAAGCAGAAGATACATACCAGAGCTTGTCATAGTTTGCAAAGTCTTCGTCACTAGGTGATGTCGTATTTGCAAAGATTGTAGTGATATCTTCCTTCTTAGCCGCCTCGACGATTTGCGATGTTGCAGCATTGTTAATGTTATTCAGAACGAAGAAATCAGGATGCTGCGTGAAGATGTTATTCATGTTGTTATCCTGAATTGTTGTATCGTTCTGAGAGTCCGCATCTGTAACTGTCACAGTTCCGTCGGCCTTAGACACATTGTTCAGAACCGCTCTTGCATTGGAAATGAATGTATCCGCGAAGTTGTACCATACAACACCAGCTGTTGCATGAGCTGATCCGTCGCCCGCTCCTCCTGCAGCTGTTGAAGTTGTTGAAGAAGCTGCCGCTGTGCTTGCTGCCGCACTGGAGCTGCCGCATCCTGCGATCATTGCTGCAGTAAGAATACCTACTGCCGCCTTTTTAATGAGTTCCATGATTTTCTTTCTCCTTTTATTCTCTTGGAATTTTGTTGATTTTTATTAATTGAAAGCGTTTTCAATTGGTACTTTTATGATAATTTCTTTAACTTTCGGATTCTATTCAATGATTTTGCGCCGACATGTTAAAAATTTGCGATTTGCCTTTTTTCTTCAACATAGAATTGCACTTTTTTGCGATTGGAGTTTTCAACAGTATTCCAAGAGAGCTGGAACAGGTACTGCAGAAAGGCGCCACCGGAGCACTCTGATGACGCCTTTTCGTTATTGACGAATGATTATTCTGTTTCTCTGTTCTGTTACTTCTTCCGCCGCATGATCAGCAGTACAACGATGACTGCAGCAATCACAGCTGCTACAGTACCGATTGTGGTGCTATTGGAGGAAGATTGCGTATCACTGATCACTGCTTCTGCTGTTGCTGAAGCTTCTGCTGCGATCGGCTCAACACTTATATCTGCCGTCGTTGCAAGACACTTCCCGGATCACTACAATACCAGCATGACCAGCAGAAACAGCCAGCCAAAGAAAAAGCGCCGCTACTGGATCTGGATCCTCGTCGGCGCCTATATCGTATTCATTTTTCATAACTCCGCGATGATTGCCACCGCTTCCAGCGCCCTCAGCTACAAGGTCGCCCTCTTTATTGCCCGCCACCTGGAACATTTCGGCATCGGAGCCACCAACTTTCCTCTGTTTCATCACTACATCCGCAAGCTCGCCCACTTCAGTGAGTTTGCCGGCCTCGGCATCCTGGTTGCCATCGCCTGTCACATGGCTCCGCTGCTTCGAAATAAGACGATTACATTCCTGCTCTTTCTGTTTGCGGTGCCGTTCGCAGATGAAACGATCCAGCGCTTCTATGCCGGCCGCTCCAGCCAGTTCAGCGACATGGTCATTGACGCCAGCGGCTTCCTTGCCGGAGGCATCTTTGCCTTCCTGTGCATACTGATCTATTACGGCGCCAGAAATCCGGACCATCACTTCTGATCATTTCCGTCTGGTTTTCCATTGCCGGCAGATGTCTCTGTACCTCTGCCGGTTTTCTTTGGAATAGCCATCCAGAAGATCCGGATTGTTCGCACGCAGGACCTCAAGGAACTCCCCCTCTTCCTTACTGTCGATGCCGATGTCAAAGCTCTGACCGTCCACCGTCCGTATCATCAGAAGATTCGCAAGCTTCCTACTGCCATAAACACGGCTGTGCTGCGGATAGACCCAGCCGATCAGCTGATACGGAAGAACGGTCAGACCGCGCGTATCACTGACAAAGGCTTTCCTGCCGCAGATGATCCGCGACGTCGAGAAACCTTTCAGTCCCGCCGGCGCATTCTGAAAGTCATAATCACTCAACGCATGGTCGCCAAGATCATCCAGAGATGCCTGTGCCCCGGCTTTCTCAATCAGGCGCAGCGAACCGGCATTCTTCAGATAATGATCCAGCGCATTGATGAACACATAGAGATCAATCAGAAGCACAATCGCCCCGACCACCGCCAGCGTATCATTCCGGATCAAAGTAGCGATCACCACCACGCCGATCAGAACGCCAAGCACAAGAATGTAATACAGAAACTTATGTTTCTGCCTTTTCAGCACATCAAGCATGTTTATCTCTCTTCTTCAATGAAACCACTGTACTCCACCAGTCCCGTTTCATCCAGCTGATAAATCACATCCGGAACAATGCTCAAATATTCCCGGTCATGTGAAACACTGATCACAACACCTGGAAAGTTCCTGATTGCCGCATCGATCACCGGCTGCGACAGCGGCGAAAAGTTGCGCGTCGGCTCATCCAGCACCAGCACTTCCTCATTCTCGAGTGCCATCTTCAGAAACAGCAGCTTCCCCTGCTGACCGCCGGACAGTTCCTTTACCGTATGCGTCATCTCTTCGCTCGTATAACGAAGAGACCCAAGCCAGCTGCGTGCCACGGTCACACTCTCACGATCCCCGTGCGGCGCCAGAAAGTCAATCGGCGTCATATCCGGCTTCAGCACCTCTGCATAGTTCTGCGGCATATAGCCAACCCGGAAGCCTGCCTGACGCAGCAGCACAAGCAGCTGCCGCAGCAGCGTCGACTTTCCCGCACCGTTGGAGCCGATGATGGCGACCTTCTTTGGCCCGTATACAGAGAAGTTCAAAGCCGCACAGAGTACCCTGCCGTCCGCCGTCTCCAGGCAATAGTCCTTCAGTTCCAGCACCCTGCGACCTGGCGCAATGGCGGTTCCCGATAATTCGATGGCAATCGACTCCTCCTCTTCCGGCAGCGTCGCCATATCTTCCTTTTCGCGCGCATAGCGTTTTTCCGCCGATTTCACTGACTTCATCTTCTTTTTCAGAAGCTTAGCTCCGTGCGGATCCTGGCGCGAAATATGATTCAGCGCATAGTCAACGGCAGAATACTGCCGCTGCAGCTTCTGCTGACGCAGCTTCTCCTTCTTCTGGTCGCTGACCGCCTTTTCCCGCTGATTTTCCATCGCCGCATAACGCTGCTGTCGATAGGTTTCATAATCCACATCCGCCACCGTGATCCGCGGCTTGTTTTTACGGTGAAGTTGTTCCATATGAATGACGCCCGTCGCACAGGCATCGATCAGATGCACATCATGCGACACAAACAGCACCGCACCCGGAAGACGTACAATCTCCTTTTCAAGCCATGCAAGAATATCAAGATCGAGGTTGTTCGACGGCTCATCCAGAAGATAAACCGTCGGCTTCTTCATTTTTAGCGCCGCCAGCTCCGCCTTGATCTGCTCGCCGCCGGACAGTGTTCCAAAGGCACGGTCCTGATACCAGAAGTCTGCGGAAAGTCCCATCTCTGCCGCCAAGGAGCCGAGTGACGAAGCGTCCATATCATAGAAACCATCCTGTGCCCCGAACCATGCATAGACAGGAATATCCTTGTCCTCCTCATTGATGCTCTGGGGAAGGTAGCCCAGAATCTCGCGCGAAACGGTACGTCTCCCTTCACAATCCATGAAGCCTTCCACCAGGGAAGGGTCATACATGTATTTGAGCAGCGACGATTTGCCGTTGCCCTCTTCGCCAATGATGACGGTACGCTCATTGCCGCGTACGGTATAGCTGAAATCATCGAGAAAGACGCGGCCGCTGCCAATCGCCCTCATCGTCAAATGATCAATCTGTAACATAGATCTGTTCCTCCTTTCATCAAAAAAGTCTGTCCCCCATTTACCCAGGAACAGACTTCAATTCAGAAGAAACTCAACTCAACAATACAGACAAAGAATATCAATCAAAGAAAAACGTATTCCGACCACTGGACAAATGAAGGCATCAAGCCATAGATTTTGTTCAGTCAATCTTCATCGCGTCCCTCTCTTTCTTTCCAGAAGAATACTAGTCGATTCCGCTTCTTCAGGCAAGTGCTTTCTGAATCTGATCCATCGTCACCGGACCCTGACGAAGAATCGCCACTTCATCCTTCGTACAGTCAATGATCGTCGAAGCTTCGCCGAATGTCACATTGCCTTCCATCATTCCATCGAGTGTCGGGCACGCGGCTTCGATCTCATCAAGCGTCCTGCAGGTCGGCTGACCCGACTGGTTGGCACTCGTCATGAAGACAGGGCAGCCCGTCTCTTCAATCAGCTTCTTCAGCGCAGCGCTGGTAGCCATCCGGATGGCAAGCGTAGCCATTCCGCCATTGACATACTCCGGAACATCAGCCTTCTTCTCCAGAATCAGGGTTACGGGTCCCGGCATGAAGGCACGGATCAGCTTCTCTGCCCTCTCATCCACAACAGCGATCGTACGGATCTGATCCTCGTCGCTGCACATGACTGGAAACGCCTTTGTAAGCGGACGGTGCTTCACATCTCTGAGATGTTCCTGCGCCTCCCTCGTTGACATGCGTGCACACACGCCATACACCGTATCTGTCGGTACCGCAATGACGCCATCCTTTTTCAATATCTCCGCCAGTTCAGCGGTTTCTGTTTCCCTGTAACGTTTCATATTCGTTCCTCATTTTTCTGCCCCATTCTAGCACCGCATGCTAGGATAGGGGGAATACAAACAGGAGAAGGAAGACGATGAAGGAATTACTCAATTTCGCATCAGACTATATGGATACCTGCCGCCCCGAAATTCTAACCGCCCTTGCCAGCACCCAGGGCAAAGAATATACAGGCTATGGCAGCGATGAAATCAGTGAGAGCGCCAAGGAAAAGATCCGCCGCCTCTGCAATGCACCGGAAGCCGACATCTGCTTTCTTGCCGGCGGTACACAGGCAAATGCCTTTGTGATCGATACCCTGCTTGAAAGCTTTGAAGGCGTCATCTGTGCCTCCACCGGTCACGTCAATGTACATGAGGCCGGCGCCATCGAATTCACCGGCCATAAGGTCATGCCCCTGCCCATGAACAACGGCAAGATTACCGCCGGACAGATTGACGGCTTCATGCAGATGTTTGAGAGTGACGAAAACAATACCCACATGGTCCGTCCCGGCATGGTCTATATCTCGCAGCCGACGGAGTACGGCACCCTCTATTCCAGAGCCGAGCTCGAAGCGATCCACAGCACATGCAGATCGCATCACATCTATCTCTACGTAGACGGTGCCCGTCTTGCGTATGCCCTTGCCGCAAAGCCGAATGACGTTACTCTGGCCGACCTTGCCCGCCTAAGCGATGTCTTCTACATCGGCGGAACGAAATGCGGCGCCATGATCGGCGAAGCAGTAGTCATCCCGAGACACGATACGATCACGCATCTTGTGACACACATCAAGCAGCACGGTGCTCTGCTTGCCAAGGGATGGATCGCCGCCATTCAGTTCGATACACTCTTTAATACAGACGAAAACGGAGAACTGCTGTATCTCAGCTGCGGCAGGGCAGGCGTCAGAGCGGCTGACGCAATCCGCAAGGAACTGCAGGACGACGGCTATACGCTTTATCTTCCCAATCCTACTAACCAGGTATTCTTCACCATCCCTGATGACATGTATCACCGTCTTTGCGAACATGCCCGCCTCGGCTTCATGGAAAAGCCCGATGCCGACCACACTATCGTCCGCATCTGCACCAGCTGGGCAACAACGGATGAACAGATTGAGGGCATGAAGCAGCTGCTCAGGGACGAAAAGAACCGGTAACGAAAAAAGGCAAAAACATTCCCATTCAAAAAGGCATTGCGCATCGGCAATGCCAATGGCGTCAACCTAAGAACATATGGTTGACGTCTTTTCTTATCCCTGAAACTTAACTACAAAATTATAAGCGGGAAATTATAATCAGAGCGCATTAAAACAACATTTTTTGCAAGCAGAAATC
>Ga0256404_1005050_pt1 | contig 23965 bp, 23 predicted proteins | sample RumenRJG_01DNA_FD_185990 | JGI IMG/M metagenome (GOLD analysis project Ga0256404, IMG submission 185990) | Bovine rumen microbial communities from Lethbridge, Alberta, Canada - RJG_01 | ecosystem: Host-associated > Mammals > Digestive system > Stomach > Rumen | place: Canada: Alberta | collected... | reverse complement strand
AACACATGAACGAAGCAAGCATACTGCAGGATGGGATTCGTGCTGTCCTATGGTTGTTCTGCCAGTTTGCCATGTGGCTGATGGATCTCTGCTATGGGATCATCAATGATCTGGCGACTCTGAACCTGGGTGATTTCCAGTTCATCTGGTCCTGGTTCAGAGGAGTAAGCGCATTGCTGTATTTCTTCATTCTGATTCGTATGTTCATCTACTTTGTAAAAGCCACGATGGAGGAGGATACGCTGCAGAAGATCGAACCGCTGGACTTCCTGCAGCGTATTCTGTATATCTCGGTCATTCTGGTGATGCTGCCGACAATGCTGAACGGGTTTGCCGGACTGTCCGCAAATGCGGTCGGATCTATTAGCTCACTGGCAGGGGTCAATGAAGCGGATACCGTACCGTCCCATATAGTTGCGGCCGCCGGATACAACGGAGATATCAGTACCTTTGACTATGAAACAATCGAGATCAACAAGAAGGAGGACGGACACTATATCCAGTTTTCTAGTAATTCGGATATCGTCTTCCTGACATTTACTTCAATCATTGCCTGTCTGGTATTTGTCTTTATCGGTATCCAGATCGCGCAGCGGATGATCGGTCTGCTTTTGAAGATCGTCATCGCGCCCTTTGCTTTATCCGGTCTGATCAATCCGGAAGACAATACCTTCTCCATCTGGAGAAGATTAGTGGAGGCAGATTTCCTGACGAATTTCTTTCAGATCGTTCTGGTGATGATCGTAATGATCAGTGCTTCACTGGTGCCGGTTGGTGCGATTGCCAAATGCATCTTTTTTATAGGCGCTCTGCTTGCGGTGATGAATGCACCTGCGGGTGTGGCGCAGCTGCTTGGCGGCGATGTCGGAGTCGGAACGGCGTTCCAGCAGATGCAGTCACTGATGATGCTGTCACAAGGTGCTTCCATGGCAGGACAGGCATTACAGACTGCCGGCGCAGCAGGCATGTATCTAGGCGGCAGATCGCTGGGAGGTCGTTCGCTTCTTTCCGGAGGTTCTGGATCGACAGGTCAGAATTCCTCACCGGAAGGCGGTTCCGGATCTGCTCCTCAAGGGGGCACTGGCGCATCGATGCCTTCTGTACGACCTGTTACAGTCGGCGGCACAATGCCGGCTGGATCCGGCGTAAACTCCGGTGATCGGCTGACGCGGGATAAGTGGGAGAATCCTATGACCGGTGCTGAGCACATGACAGTCGCAAGATATGCGGCGGACAGAATGGACGAAAGCAATATTGGTCAGATCATGAATAAAGGCATTTCAGGCCTCTACAGAAGATCGGCAGAAACACTTTCAAGACCAATCGTAAAAAGAACTCCGGGAGGAGGAACTGTTCAAAGAAGGAATGCGTTTATGAAAGGAAGATCCGTAGTATACGGTGCACGGGAAGTCGGCAGGGCGGTTTCAAAAGATATGAGAGGATCCAAACCGCAGAGGAGTCATACGAACAATGCAGTTTAACAGTCCGAAGAATTTCAAGAAGGGCCGGCTGATTGCCAACCGATATCGTCCTATCGATCTCTTGATTGCTGGCATCGCGATTGCTATGACACTTTCTTCAGAGATGATTTATCTTCTTCTGATGAACGGCAAGCATATTGCTGTTCTGGCGATGCTTTGCATACCGGCACTGATCGGTGTATGCCTTCTGATTCCGTTTGAGATCTATCACAACCCGATTGAGATGATCAAACTGTATATGGTCTATCAGAAGAAACAGAAGAAATACATCTGGGAGGGTGTCCACTATGATGACAGCGAAAGATAGCAGAAGGGATGGATTGTCCCGGCAGGAGGATCATGGAATTATTGGATTCTAACAGAAAACAGAGAAAGATGACTGCTGGAGAACGCAATTTGGCGAAGACAGTCAGAAAAGAAAAGAAGAAAGCGGAGAAACTGAAGAAAAAGGTCGCAACGACCCTGGACTGGATGCACATCCACGATATCACCAACAATTCAGTTATCCTGAAACACGGTAAATACATAGCTACTGTCATGGGGGTAAAGCTCAGCCCTCATGACATTTTTATTGATGATGCCGAAGAACAGGAACGGATCATAGAGAATCTGAGAATGGCGCTAAACAAGATGCCGTTCAAAATGTACTTCCAGTTTGTTTATTCCCCGGTAAACGCGGATGAGTATGAGACCTATCTGCGGGAAAAGAACAGGGCGGAAACAGACCGTGTGCTGAAGCGGATGATTGAAGCCGATTTTGAAAAGCTGTTCTACTTCAAATATGCCTTCAGTGAACTGGAGTTCTTTGTCATGATCCAGGAGTCTTCCGAGGAGAAACTGTATAAAAACTTCGAGGAGATGAAGCGGGAATTTGCCTATGCCGGATTCCTGCCGAGGACACTGGACAAATATGACTACTACAATCTGATTGCCTATGTGTTTGAAAATCCGCTGGCAAATAATTTTCTGTTCTCCCGAGGGGCATTCTCACCGCTGAACAGGTCTATCGAGTATTCCGCAGACAATGATACATACGATGTTGTGGACCGAACGGAAACCTTTGAGGATTATGGCGTATATGTTCCAAATCCGCGTCAGAATGAGAACCTGGCATTACGATCAAGACTTGCGCCAACAGGGTTTTCTCTCAGGGACAGTTATTACATCTTGGGGGATTACTATGTGACCAATCTTTTGGTTACGCAGTTGCCGAGTGTTTATGAGCTTGGTGTTCTTCTGGAACATATCAATGATCCTAAGATCAAGGTGTTTCTGACGACAGAGAAGAGCAGTATTGAAATCGCAAAGGCTGTCCGCAAGGAATTCCTGGCAAAAGAACAGGAGATGGAGACCAGCCGTGATGCGTTCAGGAGATCCCGTCTGCAGGCGGATCTTGAATCAGATAAGACATATATCAATCAGCTGATCCGGGATAATGATCTGACATTCAATGTGGCGATTGTCTTCAGTATCTATGCGGAGACAAAAGAAGAGATGCTGCGGATCAAGAAGAATCTGAAAGCAACGCTGTCCACGCACATGTTTATGACGGCTGATGTCAAACTGATGCAGGATATGGTTTTCAAATACACAAGTCCGCTGTTCATCGGTGCAGGGGATATGCCAAGTGAACCGGAAACCAACGTAGGTGTTCTTCTTCCATCCAGGGGAGTCGCAGGGTTATATCCGTTCGTATTTGAAACGATGAAGGATCCATCCGGGTTCCTTCTTGGTCATGAATATTACAACGGCGGGATTATCTGCTTTGATCCGTTCTACTGGCTGCACAATCATGAAGAGGCAGTTCAGATGCAGCGTTTCAATGGGAACGTAATTGTTGTTGGTAAATCCGGATCCGGTAAATCGACCACAATGAACCTGATCATCCGATCCATGATCATGAACAGAACACGGATCGTATGGATCGATCCGGAAAACAAAAATCAGGTTCTGACCCGGAATTACGGCGGAACATATATTGTCTGGGGAAGACCGAATAACGTGATCAACGTGTTTGACCTAAAGAAAATCAGTACGGATGAAGATGAAGATGATGAGAATATCATGTACGATACCGAACTGGCGATAAACAATGTCACATCAGATGTCAACCAAGTACTACAGTATCTCTATCCCGGAATCTCTGATGATACTCTGACTGTTACCGGCGATATCGTTATTCGGGCTTATGAGAAGGTGGGAATCAGAAAAGATGAGAATGGCTCCTATCCGTCATTCCGTGATCTGACATATGAAGACATGCCGACATTCTCCACATTCAATGAGTGTCTTCAGGAGAGGATCTTGGAGATCAAGAACGATCCGTCTGAGCGGAAAGAACTGGATCTTCTGATGGACCTTTCTATCAAGATGAAGCGGATTATCAATGAGTGGGGGATATATTTTGATGGCCATACGACTGTGAAACTGAACCGGAATGAAGGACAGATCATTGCTTTTGGAACAAAGATGCTGTTCAATGCGCCGGTAAATCTGAGGACGGCACTGAATCATATGATGTTCAAGTTCTCCTGGGATCTTTGTCTGGATAACGAGCAGGAATCCGCATTTATCATCGATGAAGCGCATATGCTGATCCTGGAAGGAAAAACTGCAGAGATGGTTGCACAGTTCTATCGCCGTGCCCGCAAGTATCATACAGTCATGATTGCCGGAACACAGCAGCCGGGAGACTTTGCGGATGAGAAAGTCATCACTCATGGCAAGGCTATATTCAATAATGCGGTGTACAAGATGATCATGCATCTGGACAAGGATGATATTTCCGATATCAGTAAACTTGTCCGGCTGAATACAAATGAGACAGAACTGATCCAGCGGTTTACGCAGGGTAATGCGTTATTCGTCTGCGGAAACAGAAGGATACCGATCACTGTACTGGCAAGAGATAACGAACTGATCGACATGGGGATGAAGAAAGAATGACGGAAAATGTATCAACTATTGGAAGAAAGATTCAGACAATTCGGGAAGCACGGGGTATTACGAGAAATGAGCTGGCTGAGGATGTTGGCTGTCATTATAGAGAGATTCTTCGATGGGAAACCAGCACTCAAGAGCCAAAAGCATCAACACTGAAAAAGATTGCGGACGCATTGAATGTCAGTCTGGATTATCTTGTGACAGAAGATGAGTTTACAGAAATGTTGACTAAGAAAGACGATCCTCGTTACGAGAAGTTTACGATCCATGTTTTCATTGAGAAGAATGTATAATTACTGGTGAAAGAAGTTTTTGTGAATGCAGTGTAAATACGAACCGGGGCAGTCAGTATATATCATTCAATCAAACCGCTGGATCAGAGAAGCGACAGTTTTGAAGTTTGCCGGCGGAATGTATACGATCCGGTTTTCAGAAGGCGGAGGAACGCGTTTACGGGAAAGCAGGCTCTTTGAATCAAAAGAAGCTGCGGAAGAATATCTGAAGATGCATTCAACCGCAGCTAATAGCTACCATTCCAGATTCTGATCCGTTTTTTCGCCATAATAGAGGACTGTGAATTAGCGGTGGACAGTTGGTGGAGGAATTGGGGACAGAAAACACAAAGTTGTTTATAGATCGAAAAAGATGTGGAGAAATGATGATTGATCTCCTTCTACAATGATTTCAGGAGGTGAAGATTAATGACTGAGAAAGAAATTGAAAGCATTGTAATTCGGATGTTAGTGAAAGATGGGTGGAAGGAAGAGAACGCAGTTGCCTTCATCAGAAGAAGCAAAGAATGGAAAGAACAGCATTCCGCACCTGACGCTTTTCAGAAATAATTCTCCCGTCTGACGGAGCAAGGTTCATGGATTTAAAGAAGATGTTTCGCAAAACCGTTGTGGCTGTAACTGCTGCAATGGTTTTTATTATGGTTGGATTTGTTCTGATATTCACTGTATTGCGGCCAATCCTGTGGCTGACTAATATGCTTGGCAGGATCGATGAGGTTGAGGATGTGGATCCGGGCTGGGAAGAAAAGATCATAGATTACAGGGAAGATCTCGATAAACTGGCTGAAGATCATCATATCGGCTTCAAATATTCTGAGATGCTTGCCTGCAGTATGAATGAGAAATATACCCATGACATCAAAGGGTGCATTGCCCACGTTAACCCGGACGGCACCTTCGATGATGAAATTGACACAGATCCTTCGGGATCTTTTCTTTTGTACAGCCCGGATATCGATGAGTTTCAGGGCACGATCCCTGATGCGGCTTACGAAGATATCTGGATCCCGACACTTTATGAAAGAGATCATTACAGACGGGAGGAAGTGATCAATGAAGAAACCGGTGAACCGGAAACCGATGAAGAAGGCAATCCCCAATACGAGTGGGTCTTTGATTACACCGAAGAAGAAATCTATAAAGATGCCTGTACAGCGTTCGAACCGTCGGTGAAATGCCGCAAGACAAGAGAAGGATTCTGGACATTTCCATACATCCCTCCAGCAGCCGGAGAGCCTTCCGAGCGCTATGGATATAAACTGATCAACGAGGACTCCAATGTCAGTATCGAGCTGAACACAAAGGAGCAGTATTACTCCGGTTATGTTCTTGCCGTATCGACAGGTGAAATAGTGGATGCCGGTGAATCATTTGGAGTTCCGTATATCACGCAGAGGATCGAAAACAACGGCACGGAATTGTACGCGAAGTATGTCGGAGTCTATGATTCTGCAGCCATGATCGGCGATGAACTGGAACAGAATGAGATCCTTGGCTTCTCGGATGAGATCAGTGTGAAGACCTATTTTCTTGATGAAGGTACCGAATGGTACTTCAATCCGATGCTGCTTTTTGCGTCTTCACAGCCCTGGAAGTATGGTGACACGTATCATCATCCATCCGGTGAAGACGATGATGACACGGATCCGGGTGATATCCAGCCGGGCGGAATCATGGAGATGGAAGGCGTTGTGATCGACTTCGACAGCAAGTATTACTGCTTCGATCCTGATGGGATCCATGGCAATCCATGTGTCTGTGACGCCAATAACCATATCGCCTGGCCGTATGACCGCTGTCTGACGGCCTCGATCACAGGCAAGTGGAACAAGATGATCTGCTCCAGTTATGCCGCCGGGCGCTTCTGGGATGTGAACAATCACGACGGAAACTTTCCGCTGCCGAACAACTGGAACCAGCTCGTGGCCATCGATCATGTCTCTCCCGGACCGGGAACTTACTCCAGGGATCCGAACAGTCCGATCCCTCAGTCGATCGCATCAATCCGCTTCGGCTCTGTCCGGCACGCTGTTTTCATTGAAGGCGTAGGGGCGGACGGCTCGGTTCTGATCAGCGAATGCAATGCGACGACGGCCAATTCCTATGGCTTCCGGGTCAGAAAGTTCAGCAGTTTCCAGGCGTTTCTGAATTCGTACGGTGCGGTTCTGGAAGGAATGTATGGTCCGTAACTCCATGGATCATGCCATACCGGTTGCCGTGTTCAACCGGTTTCTCCATGATTCATGGAGTTTATCCACAGCCTGTTTTCATTCTGGAATTCCTGATTTATGATCGGTGGAACGAAAGAGGAAAACAACAATGGATGAACTGCATCTTCTGCTTCAGTACTTTTATACCCATCCTTCAAGGAATTCTTTTGCCAGAGTCTTCGTGCGTTTCATGGATATGAACGAGGATGAAGGGGAGATCCTGGCGGCGCTTGATCCGGATGAGGAGCGGATCCTTTGCCTGAATGATGAACAAGGCAACCGATATTACGCAGCCTATTCGGATCCGGTGATGGTTCCTGAAGGTATCCGGACTGTCCGCATTTCCGTATTTGAACTGAACAAGATGGTCTTCCAGGATGAGGACTGCTTCGGGATCGCGCTTAATCCGGAACAAAAACTGCCGGCGCTGATCCTGAAAAGTCAGATGAATACCTTCCTCACGCTTGCACAGCTGCGAAGAAAGAGTCTGAACTGAAGCGGTCTAAGGCAGCTCTTCTGCTGCCTCATACAGGCGTGAAAAGGGAGATTTTATATATATAGCAGGATAAGGGGTTTTGTCGGACAAAACCCCTGTGGGAATAACAGCCCAACGGGCAGTTTGGTGATAAATACAGTGTTTTTGTGTCGGACGCTTGTGAGACATCTGTCCGGCATTTTGGTATATGGGCGTCGGACTTGTGTCGGACGTGTTTTTTGGGGCAATTTGCCCCATGGAGAGGTGTATATGGTCAGAGAGAAGATCTCATTCCGGATGACAGAGGAGTGTGAGAAGAAACTTCATCATCTTCTGGAGATGGATGCTGCCATGGCAGAGAAGCAGAAACGGAAACCGAAGGACAGATCGGAGATCATCAATGATGCGGTCGTTACTTACTGGATGGCAATGCAGGCGGATGAGTATAACGATCCTTATATGCAGAGACTGGAGATCGTCTTTGAGAGAGTATTCAGAAAATATATGTCCGGGTTTATCCGCTCATTGAATGCTACCAATATCCTGGCGCGGGAAGCAAAGGAATATATGCGGCTGCTGTGCAAGGGGCTGAACATTGACCGGGCGAAGGATGGAGTGGAGCGGCTCTTGTACATGACGCTGCCGTGGGACATCCTGATCCCGGAGAAGGTGGCGCGTGAAATGAGAGTGAAGAATCCGGAGCTGGAAGATGAGGAACTGATGTGAGGTCCGGGGCAAATTGCCCCAAAGAAAAAAGTGCCTGGGGACGAGCACTTATGAACAAAACTAAGACAGTTCGTTAAAACAGAAGACTTCTTAACATATCTGGCATTGCATCCATGATTCTGTTGATAAAGCATTCCGGACAGACATCCGTTTTTTCGTTGAGAATCCATTCAACGGTCATAATTGTGACTCCGCAGAGATATAACTGCAGGCAGAATCTGACTTCATCTGTAATGCAGTCTTCCCCATGCAGTTTTTTGATCGTATTCAGTGCCTCTGCATAAGTGATCATATTGAGGTTACCTGCTGAAGAATCACTGCGAAAATAATTGCGGTAATAGTCAATTTCATTGTGAAAAGTCAGCACGGTATGCAAAGCGGCATCTTTCCAGGTATATGAATCAGATATTTGATCAACAAACTGACCACTGTCATTTTGATATATCCACTCCACTAACTGGTACTTATCACTGAAGTGATGATAGAAGGTTGTGGATGAGACACCGCAGTTTTGGACAATATCCTTGATGGTGATTCTTTCAAAAGGCATCTTCTCCGTCAGTTCACGTAAAGACGCAGCCAATAGATCTTTTGTTGTCTGTCTTCTTACCATAGTTTACAAATTGCCTTTTTTATAAACTAAGTTGTCAAATCGCTTTATATCTGAATTCAATCTGACAGCATACTAGTTACGATTATTTTAACATAAACACATTTCGCTTCATAAAGGGAAAAGGAGGATGTATGAAGTACACGAAACTAATGTCAGAATTCAGATTGGCAGGAGCTGTTGCCAAAAATCGAATTGCTATGTCACCGATGGGGGAAAACATGGCAAATACTGATGGCAGTGTCAGTGATCAGATGATTGCATATTATGCAAGACGTGCTCAGGGAGGAACTGGTATTGTCATGCCGGGTGTTGTATCTGTTGAATATCCTCGCGGAAAAACAGAAAGCTGTCAGTCACGACTGGACGAAAAGAAATTCATTAAGGACTTCGCTCGTATGGTGCTCTTCTAATCCCTCAGCTGCATCATGCTGGTGCTGCGACAGACCGCCGAATCACGGATGGTGTCCAGCCGCTATCAATTACAGCCAATGATCAGATTAACTTGATTCTTTCTGGAACAGGTTCACATGTTGAAGGTGATTCTGAATATCTTTCGGAAGGGTCTCACGCGGTAAAATCAGATGTCCATGTCGCTACTGCAGATGATCTGCGTGAGCTTGAAAAGAAATTCATTGCTGCTGCTGTTAATGCAAAGACTGCAGGATGTGACGGTGTTGAACTTCATGGTGCACATTCTTACCTGATTTCACAGCTTCTGACTCCGTTTATCAATGACCGTACGGATGAATATGGTGGAAATGCAGAAAACAGAGCACGTTTTGCGGCGAATATTATTCGTGGTATCCGCAAAGCATGTGGACCTGAGTTTGCGATCGGTATCCGTATGCCGGTACATCGCTTTATGACAGATTCCATTTCTGATGAAGACAGTATCGCATATGCCAAAATATTTGAAGAAGCAGGTGCAGATTTCCTTGATATCAGCGGAGGCATTCCGGACGCACCGTCCAACCTGATTGAAACAGAAGCTTATGCTGAAGGCTGGCGTGTTGATCTTTCTGAAAAAATTCGTCCGCATGTTAAGTGCGCGGTCTTTGCACTGGGCGGTATCCGGCATCCGGAAAAAGCTGAGGAAATCCTGGAAAGCGGAGCTGCTGACATTGTGGTTTTAGGCAGACAGCTGATCTGCGACCCTGACTGGTGCAATAAAGTGGAAGGCGGAAAAGAAGATGAAATTCGTTACTGCATCTCCTGCTCCAAAGGATGCTATGGAGAACTCTCAAATGACCGTTTCATCTCCTGCGCGCTCAATCCGGAAACTGGGCATGAGTATCAACTTCATTATGGGAATGAGAACAAAGAGCCTAGAAATATCGTGGTTGTCGGTGGCGGAATTGCAGGTATGCAGGCTGCTATCACTTCTGCGAAACAGGGATATCATGTCACATTGTTTGAGGCTTCTGATAAGCTGGGCGGTCAGATCGAACTGGCTTCCAAAGGACCTAATAAATCAAGGATCCAGTGGGTATATGATTATTTCGCAGGTGAAACATACAGACAGGGTGTAAAAGTGATCCTGAATACAAAAGCAGATCTGGAAGCAATCAAAGCATACAAGCCTGATTATGTATTTGTGGCAGCTGGATCACTTCCGTTCAATCCACCTGTTGAAGGAGTTGAAAAGGCGGCAGTTGCCTGGGATGTGCTTAGAGGAGAAGCAACACTTCCGGAAAACTCAACAGCAATCGTGCTCGGCGGGGGTACTGTCGGATGTGAAATTGCGGAGATTCTGAGAAATGCTGGTAATGAAACATATCTTCTTGAGATGACTGATGTTGTGGCAGGAGCTCTGGAGCCGTTCCATCAGGTTGATGTACTTGGAAGAATGAATGCAGATGAGCATATGCACGTTCTGACGAATTCCAGAGTTACAGCTGTTACGGATACAGGTGTCAAATATCTGAATGACGGAGAAGAAAAGACGGTAGAAGGTGCCTTCATTGTGTCTGCATTCGGTCAGAAACCGCAGGGCAAAGACCTGCTGAAAGAACTGAAAGAAGCAGGTATTGCTTGTGCAACAGTAGGTGATGCTAACAAGGTTGGAAACTTCTTCTCTGCAACCACAGATGCATATCTCAAGGCAATTTCTATCAGATAATGTTAATTGGCATTACTTCAGGTGCCTGGTAAAGATGAGTGAAACCATTACAGCCAGGATAAGAGAACTGCAGTGATGACCTAAGGGAAGGGGATGTATACCGATGAAACGGATATTCATCCCTTTTTATGGTGAAAAGTATGTCTGAAATGAATCAGCAATTATCCCTATTTGACATCCTTGATGATACTTCGCGTGAGTTCAACAGGATGGGCAAAAAGGTGATTAAAGGAGTTGTGGATCCAGGAACTGTGCTTCCTCCGGATAGACTGCTTGAGTTAAGTAATACAAGTACGCTGGAGCAATTTGTCCAACTGGCCGCTGGACTAAAAGGAATACAGGGTGAAGAGCCGCTGCTGCGGATCTCTGCCGGATGGCGGGCCAATGTTTATGCTGCTTCGGCGCATAACAGATTATTTGTGTCTGACAAACGTCCCCGAAGCGTGATGAACTGTTTGGAACTTCCTTCGACACAAAAGGATCTGAGCACAACTTTGATCTATGTAGATGATAATGGAGTTCCCTGGTCAAACAAACTCGAATTGCATTTCAATGCACCACTGTATATTTCCTGGCAGGCAACACAGGACTATGCAAACGGACATGCAATCGATTTTGATCGGCCGATAATGCTGGAAAAGATGGTTTTCAGTAAGTGGAAGGTATTTGCCAAATATCCTGAGCCTGGATCTTATATGCTTCTGAATAACCAACTCAACTTATGGGATATTCTGGAACGTACAAATCCGTATGCAATGGAAACCGCAAAGCAGTATGACTGCTCGAATCCACTTCTTTTCTTTACCTGTCCGCAGCTGGAACAGTTGGTAAAAGCGGGATATGATTTCGCAGAAAACGGGATCCGTGGATTCTGGCGGCAGACAAAGGATATTGATGCATTCAACCGGCTGACCCAGCCTGGCACAAAACTTAAGAACATATTCAAGACTTCCAAGGATGTCTATACTACGCTTCGTGGTGAAACTGAGCTTGAAATCTGGGATGTCTACCGTAAAATGGCCAAGTCGGGGAAGCTGACTAAGGAAACAATAGAACAGGCGTACTGGTCGCACTTTGATGCGGACGATCTGAAAACCGTGAATTCCATCCTGAACAGGAAATATGAAGGTAAGCCGGTATTCACTTGGCATACGCTGATGAATTTTCTGCAGAGGCTGGATACATTCCAGGCGATCAGCGCCAGAGAAGCCTTCCCGCTGTTGAATGATTATCTGACGATGTGCGAGCAGCTGGAAATCAAACCCAGGATCGATTCAGACAGTCTGAAGCGGGAACACGATGTGACGGCAAGAACGATCCGGGAGAAGAAGAATGAGATTTTGGAAAAGAAAATGGAGAACGCATGTGAATATCTTTCGGAGAATGACTATACGGAAGATATTTTCTTTATCCGCGGTATTCGGAATCATGCCGATCTGATTGATGAAGCCAAGCAGCAGAGAAACTGTGTTGGTTCGTACGGCCAGCGAATTATCAATCATCAGTCACTGATCTATGTCATGAGGGAAACTGCTCATCCTGACAGATCGTTGATCACAGTAGAGATTAATCCGGAATGTGACAGGATCCGTCAGAAATACCTGGCTTTTAATCAGCCGATTACAGACGGGAAACAAAATGAGTTTCTGGAAAGATGGATGGGTCTGATCCAGGAAAAGAAGAAACAGCATTTCCACAGCATCCAGGAAATGCTTGGGGCAAATTGCCCCAAAGTGCAGGATCAGAAAACCGAAAACATACAAACTGAACCGGATCTGATGCAGCGGCTGCAGAAGAAAGCAGAAGAACTGGAATATGACTATCTTCTGGAAGACAGTGATTATGAACTGATTGCGGAATGGATGGATGACTATCGGAAGGATTATACACATCTTGATGAGGCTATCGCTCATTGTGTGGAAGACTATGTTGCCGGGCATAACGCGAATGTCATGGGAGGTTAATGGTGGCAGAGACTGTGATTGGCTATGTTTATGATAAAGACGGATATCATGATGGCGGCAGATACTTCGAAGGGACGATGGAGAACATCGCCTCTTTCATTATAGAAAATCAGTGGCATGACACGATTGTCACTGATCTGATGGATGATCTGATTGCAAAATCATTTACTGGTGGATTCTTGGATAAAGTGGATCCGTATATTCGGGAGGATCTACTGAAAGAACTCGTTCCGATGCAGCAGGGAGAGAAAGAACCGGTAGAGATTGAATATCAGAATGACGATGAATTGACTTACAAGGGGTGGTGCTTATGAACAGCAGTGAGATCAGAAAGAATCTGGATAGGATTCAGCAAAGAGAGCAGGAATTGACTGCAGAGATCAATCTTGATAAGCAGGAACAGGTTTCTCTAAAGAAGCAGCGGTTGATTATGGAAAGAAGTCTGCGCCAGGCGACAAAGCTGGAAGAGGATTTTGCAAGAAGAATGAAGATACTGGAAAATGATTTGAACCAGGCAATCAGCGGAGCGGGGGAGAAGGATATCGGCAATGCCGAAGATCATTGATACCGTCCGCTTTTTTGAATGGGGGAAACCTGCACCAAAGAATTCACGCTTCAAGGGAACCATGAATGCAAAAATGATCTTTGGCAGAAATGGTTATATGGACTATACAGGCCGAAAGGATGCAGTTGAAGAGAATGTAAAAGATGAGCTGACACTATTTGAGGACGGATTTCTTGGATATACCTCAAGGGAAAGTGCCTCAACCGGATCGACGGTATCTTCACTTGGTGTGCTGACTCCGGAAAAAAGAAAAGAACTCCGAAGGCAGGGGACGGAAGCGTTCAGCAAGCCCGGCGATCTGATCTGGGACATGGTGATTTCCCTGGAGTCTTATGAGGAAGCACATAAGAACCTTCTCTATCATCAGGCAGATTATGCGGCTGCAATCGAAAAGATCCTGCCGCAGTTTTTTAAAAAGGTCGGCTTTGTTCCTACAAATATGCTGTGGTGGATGGATTATCACAATGACAAGAAACACCCGCATATGCATGTAGTCTTCATGGAAAAGGTTCATACAAGAAGCCGTGGCGCATTTACCGATAAGCAGATGAAGACTCTGAAGCAGATCATAGCAAAGGAACTGACGGTGAGACAAACGGTTCGGGAGTTGACAGGAAATGACTATGAGACACAGTTCAACCTGAAAGATCAGGAGAAGGCTGAGATCATGGAAGTGCTGCATAACGTGGATATGTCGAAGATCGACAGTATCCAGGCGCTTGCAAGAATACTGCCTAAAACTGGCAGAATGCAGTACGGTTCATCCAATATGATTCCATACCGGGAAGCTATCGACAGGATCACAAAGAGCCTCTTGAATACCGAACGCATACAGCCGCTTTTTGATGATTATCTGAAGGCATTGGATCCGCTTGACCAGGCGATGAAAAATGATGCCGGAGAAAGCACGATCAAACGTACTGAAATGAAAAAGCTGTATAGGGAGATCGGCAATATCATTCTTCAGCAAATCAAACTGTTCAATGATCAAGGACCGTTTAAAGCCGGAGTTTCAAAATGGGATTTGATCGGCTGGATGGATGAAAAGGAAGAACTTGAAAGAAACGATATCCCGGAACAGTTTCTTGAAAGCTATAAAAAAATCAGTGCGGAACACTGTGAACTTCTGAGATGCCGTGACAGCTCGAATAAGGCCGCTCTTGAGCAAATCTATCATCAGTATGAAGACTTGCTGGTGTCTAACGAAGATGAGCGTACAGGCGCTTTTATTCAGCACAAAATGGCGCAGATGGAGTTCTATGGGGAAGGAATTCCGAAGAATCTGAACCTGGCCAAGATGCATTGTATGAAGGCGGTGTCTGAAGGATCTGGGCACTCCTATGGATTACTGGCAAAGATCTGTTTTGCCCGTCAGGAGATCAGTGCCGGCATGAATTCTCTTTATAACGGCTGCCTGCACGATGATGCGGTCTCGGAATATCTTCTTGCCATAGAAATGCTGAGAGGAAAGAAGATCGATAAGGATCGTGACACGGGATATCAGTATATGGTTTCTGCGGCGATGAGAGGTTTCTCACCGGCAATAGATTATTTACGTGAGCATCACCCCAAAGGGTTTAATGAATCCATGCAGGGAAGACTGAATAATACCGTTTGGGGTCATTTCCGCAGCCGATCAGTTGGTAATGAAGTCTCCGGATATCTTCATAATGATGACCGTATTCACCATCTGCAGGATCGGATTGAAACTGAGATCGAAGCATATCTGAATAATCAGAAAACACCGGCAAGAAGAGTGAGGTGATGACTTCATGAAAAAGGTAATTGTATTTGTACTATTGTCACTGTCTGTGCTTGCAGTAGTGTACTGGCTGGGAATAGAAGTGGCATATTTATACCTGTATCGGACACTGGCAATCAGTTTCGATACAGGTCTTCTTTTTTTTACGGGGAAATGGGATTATTTCCTTCTTCTGAATGGAATTGCTCTGTATTTTATTCTGGATATCTTCTACAACCAGTTCATCCGAAGAAGCAAAAAGGGGAAGAACCGGAAGCGTGGATTGACACGATATGAGAAGAGTAATTACAAGCATCTTGCCCATCTGCATGAGGCAAAGAAAGGACTGACAAGGCTGGAATTTGATGTCAGCGGGCATCTATGCAACATTGACTATGCGAAGCCTGAAATACTGATCGGTCAGATTATATCTGTGTATATACTCCGTCAGACTATCCGGTTTATTCATCAGTTGTTTCTGGCAGCTAAGTCAGCAGTTATTGTTTATATCAAGAGCGGAGTTGCAGACGCGCAAAGTAACATGTATTTAGCGGTTTCCGGAAAGACAGCCGTAAGTGTCCTGTTATCAGTAGGGCTATTTGTTCTTTGCGGATATGTGTTTGCATTGCTGCATCAGGACTGGACACAGTTTGATTCCAAAACGATGTTAGATCGACTTATGAAGCTGCATCTTCGCGATTATTGTGATGATGTATTTGATACGCCAAAACAGTACTGGAACAAGCTGATTGCAAAACTGAAACTGTCTGATGTGCACAAGATGAATACCAGGCAGAACTTCCGGATCGGTGGAAAGCAGGTTACCAGGCGTGGTGGATTCCCGGTTCTGACATACCGCAACCGGGTGTATGTGAACGCTGCAGATTGTCACAGTATGATTGTTGCGACAACACGAGCCGGCAAATCGTACAGCATTATCAGCATCATGATTGATCTTCTTCGGATGAACGGAGAGTCGATGGTAATCAATGATCCGAAGGGTGAGCTGCGGGATACCCAGGTACAGAAACTGATCGACGATGGTTACGATGTCTATTTTCTGGATTTCATTGAACCGGAAAGAGGTGACTGCTGGAATCCATTGGGTATTGCTATACAGAAGTACCGTGAAGCACAGCAGAAAGAGAAAAAGGATAAACAGCTGTATTTCGATGAGTTTGACCCGGTTCTGAAAGATCTGAACAGGCAACTTGAGAATACGGAAGATGAATCAGAGAGAAACATGATCATTGAAAGGATCAATGAGATCCTGAATGATGCGCCACAACTGGATACCTCAGCTGCTCAGGAAGCGCTGCAGGATATCGCAAATATCATGACGTTTGATGAAAAGGATACGAATGGCCGGTTCTGGAACTCACAGGCAGGAGAACTGATTGTGGGATATGCGAATTTGCTTCTGGAAGAAACAAAGCTTGATCTGGAAACAGGAGAACAGGTTCCGCTGCCCGATGATCTGATCCATTTCAAATCCATCAAGCAGGTAGCAATGGCAGGTGCAGAAGCAATCGACAAGCGTGGAACAACGTTACTGAGTGACTACCTGAAGAAATACCGGAACAGTACAGATAAATCAGTAACAAGCCTTGCTCAGTATGCTGTAGCACCCGGACCTACAAAGGGGTCTATTGATTCAGTGTTCTCAGATAAGAGCAGAATGATGACGATGAGTGAATCGGTTATGCGAATGACCTCCCGATCCACTTTTGATTTAAAAGATATCGCCAGGAAGAAAACTGCAGTATTCATCATCGTCCACGGCGATAAATCGACTTACTATCCATTTGTCTCAATGTTTATCGAACAGATGTATGAGGAAGCAATGGCGGTGGCAAGAGAAAATCATGGACGAATGCCATATCCGGTAAACTGCATATTTGATGAAGCTGGAATTATGCCTTCCCTCAAAAGCATTGACAACATGGTCAGTTTCGGAGCTTCTGCAGGATTTCGATTGACGCTTGCGGTGCAGGATACGTCCCAGCTAGAACGAAGATACGGATCTGAAGTCGCACATACGCTGATGAATAACATGCAGAACTTCGCATATTTGATGGGAGGTGATCCAAACACATTGAAAACAGTATCTGAGAAAGCTGGTAAGAGGCTGATCTGGAACGAAGAGCAAAGCCATTACGAAGAAAAAGCTGTAATATCAACAGAGCGCCTCTCAAATCTTTCTATTGGTGAAGCATTAATTCTTCAATTACGTATGAATCCTGTCCTGACCAGATTACTTGGATATAGACAGTATTGCTTCTATCCGGATATGCCTAAAGGGGGCACTGTTGTCCGACACCCCTTGAAGCAAGTTCCATATTTTGATTTAAAGCAGGCAGCAAAGGGTAAAGATCGTCATGAAGAGCAACCGCTAAATATAAAGACAGGAGGAGAAACCATTACTGAAACAAAGACTACTAGAACCGATGAACAGAGTAATACGGGATATCTGGATCTACAAAATTCGACAATCAAAGAAGAAAGAAATAAAGAATAAACACATTGGGGCAATTTGCCCCGATAAGGTAGCTCATTTACTGGTTTCGGTAGATGAGCTGCTTTTTTTATTGGTGGCATGTTTTTTGTCATAGCCGACTAAGTATTATTTCATCGTAAAGAAATACCTGCGATTGGAGAAGTAATATGGACGACAATAAATACATTACGATTAACCATTTAGATGATTACATGTCAGCAAACAGTTTACGAGTTGGGATGAAACTAATACTCAAGAAAGATCACGATAATCCTTATGATGACGAGGCAATTGCTGTGTATACGGAAAATGGTTGTAAGGTGGGATACGTCGCAAACAGCGTACAAAGTGTTTGCAGAGGAACAATATCTGCTGGTCGCATATTCGATTTAATAAACGAAATAGCGGAATGCACAGTGAGGTTTATTGCTGTGGATAGTGGGTTTGCAATTGGAAAATGGTTGAATACAAATGAAGATAATAAGTGAATTTAAACTAGGAAAATCAAGAGGAACTAAGTAGATTGGATGAAGTTGAGTTTATAAATGAAGTTTGAAGTACACCCTAAACTGACACTATTCATATGTAAAAATAGAGTTTAAAATTATATTAGTCTACATTTTGCACATAACAACAAAGATGTTGTTTCACATATAAGGAGCATAATATGGCTAATATTGCATATGTCAGAGTATCTACGGCTGACCAGAATGATGAGAGACAGAGACAGGCGCTGAATGCTTATCATATCGATGAATGGTTCAGTGAAAAGATCTCAGGAAAGGATGCTAACCGTCCGAAGCTTCAGGAAATGATCCGGTATGCCAGAAGAGGAGATACTGTATATGTACATGATTTTTCCCGGCTGGCAAGATCAACATCGGATCTTTTGAAGATTGTGGAGGAACTGCATAACAAAGACGTCCAGATTATCAGCCTGAAGGAAAACTTTGACACGTCTACTCCGACCGGTAAATTGATGCTGACGATGATGGCAGCGATCGCTGAATTTGAGCGAGACAATATATTGGAACGACAGAGAGAAGGTATTGCGATCGCAAAAGCTGCCGGCAAGTATAAGGGGAGAAATAAAATAGAAGTCCCCAATTTTCAGGAGTACTACGACCTTTATATGAAAAGGAAAATGAACAAGTCTGATATAGCAAAGAAACTCAAGGTTAGCAGACCAACGGTGGATAGATTAATAAAAGAGTATATGAACAAACGGGAGACGGAGGAGAGAAGATGAGTCAGGTAAATAATGCAAACATTGGTTTTGAAAAACAAATCTGGGATGCTGCATGTGTTCTTTGGGGGCATATTCCTGCAGCTGAATATAGGAAGGTAATCGTCGGTCTGATTTTCTTAAAGTATGTGTCTACTGCTTTTGATAGACGTTATAAAGAACTAGTTGCCGAGGGTGATGGTTTTGAAGATGATCCTGATGCATATGCAGAGGAGAACGTGTTCTTTGTCCCGGAAGAAGCGCGTTGGAAAACCATCGCTTCTAAAGCCCATACCCCAGAGATTGGTACAGTTATTGATAACGCAATGAGAGCAATTGAGGAAGATAATCCTAAGCTTAAGAATGTGCTGCCGAAGAATTACGCTAATCCAGATCTGGACAAAATGGTGCTCGGTGATGTCGTAGATATCTTTACGAATATGAATATGGATGACACCGATGAAAGCAAAGATCTTCTTGGAAGAACATACGAATACTGCATCATGATGTTCGCTGAAAAAGAAGGTGCTGGTGGCGGAGAATTCTATACGCCTGCAAGTGTGGTTAAGACTCTGGTTTCTGTGCTAAAGCCTTTTGATAATTGCCGTGTTTATGACCCGTGCTGTGGTTCTGGCGGCATGTTTGTACAGAGCGCTAAGTTTGTTCAGGCTCATTCAGGAAAACGAGGAACGGTTGCCGTATATGGGCAGGAAGCTAATGCAGATACATGGAAAATGGCCAAGATGAATATGGCTATCAGAGGTATTGATGCTGACTTTGGCCCTTATCAGGCAGATACATTTACGAACGATTTACATCCTCAGCTAAAGGCAGACTTTATCTTAGCGAATCCCCCATTTAACTACCATCCTTGGAATCAGGAAAAACTGACTGATGATCCAAGATGGAAGTATGGTTTACCTCCAGCAGGTAATGCCAACTATGCATGGATTCAGCATATGATTCATCACCTTGCTCCTAATGGAAAGATTGGGCTTGTTCTTGCTAACGGTGCACTATCTACCCAGTCTTCCGGTGAAGGAGAAATCAGAAAGAGGATTATTGAAGCTGACTTGGTTGAAGGTATTGTAGCCATGCCAACGCAGTTATTCTATAGCGTCACAATTCCTGTAACCTTATGGTTCATCAGCAAAAATAAGAAACAGAAAGGTAAGACTGTATTCATTGATGCAAGAAAGATGGGCCATATGGTTGACCGAAAGCACCGAGATTTCACCGATGAAGATATTCAGAAGATTGCAGATACCTTTGAGGCATTCCAGAACGGAACACTTGAAGATGTAAAGGGTTTCTGTGCAGTAGCAACATTGCAAGATATAGCAAAACAGGATTATATTCTCACACCAGGTAGATATGTAGGAATCGAAGAGCAAGAAGATGATGGAGAACCATTTGAGGAAAAGATGACCAGACTGACATCTGAACTGTCTGAGATGTTTGAAAAGTCCCACGAACTCGAAAATGAAATAAGAAGAAAACTGGGAGCTATTGGATATGAGATATAAGCTGTCAGAGATTATGGATTTAATTGGTGGTGGAACTCCTAAGACGAGTGTTTCATCATACTGGAACGGAGATATACCTTGGCTGTCGGTTAAAGATTTCAATAATGATTACCGTTATGTCTATGAGACTGAAAAGACAATAACTGAAGAAGGGTTAAGGAACAGTTCAACGAAACTGCTTGAACGTGATGATAGCATTATTTCTGCAAGAGGAACTGTTGGGGAAATGGCTATGATTCCATTCCCGATGGCGTTTAATCAATCCTGCTACGGACTTCGTGCAAAAAAAGACGTTATAGATCCAACCTTTCTTTATTACCTCGTAAAGCATAATGTGCATATTTTGAAAAAGAACACACATGGATCTGTATTTGACACAATTACTAGAGATACGTTTGCAGGAATAGGCGTAGATGTCCCGGATCTTAAGGAACAACTTAGAATCGCAAGTGTTCTTAGAGATTTGGATGATAAGATCGAACTTAATGGTAGGATAAACAAGAATTTAGAGCAGCAGGCGGTGTTGTTATTCCGCTCATGGTTTTCGGATTTCTCTCAATCTGAAGGCATTGATCGTTTCCCTTCAAAATTTGGAGAGATCCCAGTAAATTTTTCTGTTGCTAAGGTTGGCAGTATTCCTATGCTGGTCACTGACTATGTCGCTAATGGAAGTTTTGCATCTCTCAAGGAGAATGTAACCCTCTATCAAGAGCCAAATTATGCTTATTTTGTCAGAAATACAGATCTTAAGTCCGGATCTTTTGGTGTGTTTGTAGATCAGCATTCTTACGAATTCCTTTCCAAATCAACCCTTTACGGCGGAGAAATAATAATCTCTAATGTAGGTGATGTTGGAAGTGTGTTTCTTTGCCCTAAACTTGATGGGCCGATGACCTTAGGTAACAATATAATCATGCTTCGCCCAGAGGATAATGCGTTGAGCTATTACCTCTACATTTGGTTTAAGTATCTTCAGGGACAAGCTATTATTCAAGGAATCAAAGGTGGGTCGGCACAGCCCAAATTCAATAAGACTGACTTCAAGAATACAGAAATCATCTTACCGCCTAACGAGCTTCTTTATAGATTCCACGAAACAGTATCACCGGTATTTGAACTCATAAGTCACAATCAAACGGAATCTAAGAGATTGTCCTCTTTACGAGATTCACTACTGCCTAAACTGATGTCTGGAGAGATTGATGTCTCCGAATTAAGCATATAAATTCTTGTTTAACATACTAATAACTCTTACGGATGGAGGGAGTTATCCAAAGAAACATCCATCCCAAGTTTGTTCTCTGGAATCACATATGAAGGAGAACGAAAATGAAGAAAGAGATTATCACAGAGGTATTACAGCGAATGCTGCCATATCTCAATAACCAACAGCTGGACCAACTTAAATCAACGGTTGATTCGGTACTAACAAAGTATGAAATTGCTGATGTTTCTAACATTCAACCGAGTGAGGAATTGACAAGCAAGTTCATAGAAGCCAAGCGAATCGAAGGTTGTTCGGAGAAAACTTTGAACTACTACCAGAAAACAATAGCGGATATGTTGTCCAGTGTCAGAAAAGAAGCGATGCACATTACGACGGAGGATTTAAGAAAGTATTTAACAAACTATCAGGAAAAGAAAAACATCAGCAAGGTTACAGTAGACAACATCCGAAGAATTCTTTCCAGTTTCTTCTCGTGGCTTGAAGATGAAGACTATGTCTTGAAAAGCCCAATAAGAAGAATCCACAAGGTAAAGACGGCCTCTACTGTAAAAGAGACTTATACTGACGAAGCTTTGGAGCAAATGAGGGATGGCTGTTCAGAACTTAGGGATCTGGCAATGATTACATACTTGCATCCACGGGAATGCGTGTAGGTGAAATGGTTCTTCTAAACAGAAACGACATTAACTTCAATGAAAGAGAGTGTGTGGTTCTGGGCAAAGGGAATAAACAAAGAATTGTTTATTTCGATGCCAGGGCGAAGATTCATCTTCAAAACTATCTCGGAAGCCGTACAGATAATGACGAAGCGTTATTTGTAACACTTAAATCGCCGCATACAAGATTAACTATTGGTGGAGTGGAAGTGAGGATCAGAGAACTTGGTAAGAGTCTCGGGATGAATAAGGTGCATCCACATAAATTCAGACGAACATTGGCAACGGTGGCTATTGATAAGGGGATGCCGATAGAACAGTTGCAACAGCTATTAGGCCATAAAAGGATTGATACAACATTGCAGTACGCAATGGTAAAACAGAGTAATGTGAAAAATGCTCACAGGAAATATATAGGATAGGATGGAAGAAAGATATGGCGGAATGGACAAGAGTTAGAATCGGAGACATGTGTAAAACGAATACTAGTTCCTACTCTCAAAAAGATGGCTGGACTTTTGTTAATTATCTCGATACTGGGAACATTACTAAAAATGTTATTGATGAAATTCAATATATTGATTTAGTAAACGAAAAGCTTCCCAGCAGAGCAAAACGCAAGGTTAAATATGATAGTGTTTTGTTTTCAACTGTTCGCCCAAATCAACTTCACTATGGAATAGTTAAAACGCAACCGGAGAATTTTCTCGTATCTACGGGATTCGCTGTTCTAGATGCTGATCCCCACAAATTGAATCCAGACTATCTTTACTACCTATTAAGCTCGAATGATATTGTTGAAGGATTGCATGCTATTGCGGAGCAAAGCGTATCCGCATACCCATCGATCAAGCCTTCAGACATTGAAAACTTGGAGGTTGTTATTCCTGATATTGAAACACAGAGGAAGATATCAGCGGTATTATTGAGCATTGATGATAAAATCCGGCTGAATACGACGCTAAACAAGAATTTATATGCTTAAGTCTGATACATCGATCTCGCCGGACATTAGTTTTGGTAGCAAAGTATCCCTCAATATGGCTAATCTCTCATTTTCTAATCCGTTAGCAAATGTCTGATCAAATATAGACTGGCATATACTGTCAAATGATGTAATCAGTTCAAACGGAGGGATTGATATCTCCTCAACAGTTAAAACGCTCGAAATATCTAGGTTTTTTATACCAGTAGTACCGTTTTCATAGGAGAAAAAGACATTATGATCGTAAAGATACTGCCAATAGTAATAAACGAACATACTATACCCACTTATAGGCTTCAGCGCCTTGCAAAAGTTGGTACATACCATTCCGTGGTCATAACGATCTAATAAGGATTGTGAAATTGCAGCAGCTCTACCGGTCGATTGGGTTGGACTACCACCTGATATTTCCACAACAATATCTCCAGGCACGAGGTGTTTAGCAGAATAGTTCTTAGGCAATATGAATCTCGTCGGCATTTTGCCTTTATTACCAGTTTTAACCTCTGGAATATCAGCACCACGGATGCAATAAACCATCTCGGTGTTCTTCCCAGAGGGTGATTCCTTACCCCAATCTCCACTAAGTGTTGATTCAATTAAGTCAGATAGAGTACCTGTTTCCCATGTGGTTCTATCAGAGGATTCAATGAACCATGACTGGAAGATAGATTGGACTTGCTGCTCTAAATTCTTGTTTATCTTCTTATTCTCTTCA
>Ga0256404_1005048_pt1 | contig 23967 bp, 33 predicted proteins | sample RumenRJG_01DNA_FD_185990 | JGI IMG/M metagenome (GOLD analysis project Ga0256404, IMG submission 185990) | Bovine rumen microbial communities from Lethbridge, Alberta, Canada - RJG_01 | ecosystem: Host-associated > Mammals > Digestive system > Stomach > Rumen | place: Canada: Alberta | collected... | reverse complement strand
CCTTATGGCCATTATGACAATTATAACAATAGCGGAAATGCGTGGATAAACATTACCAATGATCAAGCGAAGACTCTCGCAAATAATGCTGGAGTTGGATATAATCAGGGTGTTTCCGATGCAGATGCACGTGTGAACACCAGCTCTGCTTCGTATAGTAATGGATACAGTGCAGGAAATAGTGCAGGATATTCGAATGGAGGACAAACAATCACAATTTCTGGAACTATTGCCGCAATGCACGTTGATCGTGACGACGTTGGTACACGTAATAGCGAAATTACTATAACTATCCAAAAGGATAGTTATGTTTCTGCATCCTGTAGTTCGGTGGAATTAAAATCCGGAGAAGTAGGAATGTATGTTGGCGGAACAAAACGTTATTCTGCGGGGTGGTCCAACACAGGATCAAGCAGTTATAGCGGTAATATATCAGCAGGACAATCTGTTAAGTTTTATGCACACGCTGGTGGCGCGGATTCGCAGCATGCCAATATGAATATTTCTCTTACTATTCGGCGCTAATGCACTGTGCGTGTGTTTTATAAGTAATTACAGTAACTTACTTAACTTATAGTGTTACAGTGTAATTGTATGTACTATCGTTTCCCTCATTCACGTTTAAAATTTCCTGCCCATTTTCAAAATTTTATAAAAATCTGGGCGGCTAGCCTCCACCCGGTTTTTCTGCCTCCGCGCTGTATACAGTGTCGGGGGCTTTTTAGTTTTTAAAATATCGTGCCTAAAAACCAATATTTTACTCAGACAGCCATCCCAGCGCCCTCTTCAAAATATATAGGCTGTCTTTATTAACGCAACTCATAAATTTCTCACAAAAATCCTAAATTGTTTAGGTGAAAGGACAAATTATATGGCAGATGGAAATTTATCACCAGCTGATCTTGCAGCAGTTACTGGAAATAGCGGATTTGGTGGCAATGATGGACTCGGCTGGCTTATTCTGATTTTTCTTATGCTTGGTTGGGGTGGATATGGAAATAGAGGAGGCGCTCCAATGCCTAATGTAGCAACGAATGAAGGAGTTCAGGCAGCCATTAATAACCAGACAATTAACTCTGGTATTCAACAGGGGCTCCTCTCTTCTGCAAACAATAACTATGAGACTCTTCAGGCTGTAAATAATCAGACAGCCACGCTCATGCAGCAGAACTATGCGAATCAGATTAACGCTGTTCAGGGGTTTAACAACGTTTCTCAGCAGATCACCAATCAGACCAATCAGCTTTCGGCTCAGCTTTCTCAGCTCGGATTCCAGATGGAGAATTGCTGTTGCTCAATAAAGACAAAGATGGATCAGATGCAGATTGATGACCTTAATCGTCAGCTTGCTGATGCACAGAATAAGGCAAATCTTGCTCAGCAGTCTCAGACCATCCTTTCTAACCTTGGTCGTTTTGTAGCTTGGGCTGGTTCAGGCGCAGCAACTACATCTGCTGTTAATTCGTAATGTGATAAGGGGGGCGTTGGGGTTATGGATATTCTTTATTACAACAATCAAATTAGAGACGAGCTTGATGGGGCTTGTGATTACATTCAGAGAGCTATTACATGCAAGGATACGAACTCGGATCGTGCATCTACATTTGCAAAGATGTCTGAGATGGAATTGGATCACGCTTCTAAACTTCTAGATATGTTTAAAGAAGATTACAACAAAGAAGATACTAGTGATTCTATTTATCCTCAGATTAAGCAATTACTTTTAAATATGTATGCTGAGTCTTATGCAAAAGTTAAATACATGCAAGAGCTCTACAAAGATATGTAAAAGAACTTTGAATACATTTTGTTTGATAATTTTGGAGGGCGTTCACCATGTATCCATACGATAACTTTACTGTTCCAGGACTTAATTCAATAAATTTTCAGGGTCCATATAACAAAATGGAAATACCGAGAGTTAGTGGAAGAGATGGCGCGAATTCATTCCAGTTAGCCCCAAATAGTTCGGTTCTTATGATTGATCTGACTCAGGAAGATGTGATTTGGTGCAAATCTACGGACAGTGCTGGATTCGCCACTCTTAAACCATACAGGATTACGGAGATTGAAGAACCAAAAGTTGTTGACGCAAAAGCGACTGAAGAATCACCAGAATATGCTTTGAAATCTGACGTCGATCGAATCGAAGGAAAAATCGATAAACTTTTGGCAGAACTCCATTGAATAAGGAGAGGTAGACAATGAATCCGATATTAAGACAATTAGGAACTGGGCAGCAGGCATCTCAAAATCAGAATAACGATTCTCTGCCTACAAGTTTAAATGATCCAAGACTAGACGCGGCCAAGAATTATGTGGCACAGCACGGAGGGAACCCTCAGCGGGCATTCTACCAGCTGTGTAATGAGAAAGGCATTAATCCTGCTGGAATAATAAATATGGTGTTTGGGAGAAGGTAACTTATTCTTCTCAAATAAGCAATCATAATTTAGGAAAGAGAGATCTTGTAACCAATGACTGAGTGGGATTTTTACCAAAATTTAATAGACTTAATACTAAGACCGCAGTTTGGTAATGAGGTCTTATTCTTTCTGATCATAATAATAGTTATTCTAACAATCTTGCAATATAGTAGATTTCCAATTAAACCATGGACAGCAATTGCAAGAGGACTTGGACGATCTATTAATCATGACATACTAAAAGAGCAAGAGGGATTAAAAGCAGATATTAGTACTCTTCGTGATGAATTTAGCGAAATTAATAAATAAGGAGAAATTTTATGAAAGTTAGATTTGGTAAAAATTTAACAACATTTACTCTTAATCAGTCCATTGCTGAAGATGCCAACAGTGGACTCTTTATCATCATTCCTGCATCTGAAAAATTTGATACGCTGTCCGAAGCACTTGCGTCATACGGCGGAGACATCTCCGAGCTTGACGACGACGGTAATCAGGTTGCTGAATATCATGGATACGAAGAGAATCCGTCTATCTCGTTCCAGTATCGCGACGGTGAGCGTGTGTTCTTCATGTATCTGACAAAGATTATGAAGCAAGACATCGACACAATTAACCAGTCGCTCAACTTGCTTGACAGCAAGGCAAAAACTCTTGAATCCGATGTTGAGGCCAATAAGACTGACGTTGCGTCTGCGCTTGAAAGCGTTGCATCGTTATTCGAGATGATCATAGCAACTGATGAGACGACAACCGAATCGTCCGAACCGGCAACTGACACAGCAGGATCAACGTCGGAAGCGTCAGAATCAACGGCGAAGACGTCAGATACTACAGCGTCTGAGGGAGGTACAAACTGATATGGATTACTCAGCAATTGTAAATGTTTATGTAAGGCTTATTAAGATGGGACGTCGAACAATTAATCAGGTTCCGCTGATTATTCGTGCTCAGGTTGAAGCGGCCCTCGATAAGTGAGGTGATAGTTCATGGCAGAGACAAGTATACCTATTAGCGCACTTCCGAAGGCAGATGCAGCCGGTAACGATGATGTGCTTGTTATTAACCGCAAGGTCGATGGTACGCATCAGATAGCCCTCAAGGATGTCCAGATTGGTACTGAATATAGTTTCACTCTGACTGCTAGCGGATGGGCGGGGTCTGCTGCTCCGTATACTCAGACTGTAAGTGTTACCGGGCTGTCATCTGAGAAACGCTATTCGCTGGCTAGCGCGTTTAGCGCCGATCTGTCATCATCTGTAAGCAGTAAGGCGTATGCTAAGGCTTACAGCATGGTGTCTAGCGGCTATGCCACGGTTGCTGACGGGTCGGTAACATTTGCCGTATATAAAAAGCCAGCAATTGATTTGCCGGTAAAGTTAATAGGTTAAGAAAGTGAGGCCCACGCAAACAGCGTGGGCCGTTTTTTCTCATTCAATCATCTGAAAGTGCCTAAGCGCCTGGATAATTGCTTCAACTTTTTCCGATGGACACCCGGGCTGCTTGGATTTTGATGATTTTGGAAGGTTATGATTTTTCCGTTCTATAATGCCATATTTCCGCTTCACCTGCGCGATGTTAAGGTTCGTAACGCGGAATCCGTAGTTGTCCTGCACCCAGTCTCGGATCTCGTTATACGTCGCCTTTGTTTCTGGCTTGGTTGAGTCCAGTTCGCTCATGTTAATAGTTACATCAACGTGATGCCTTGTATCAGAAAGTTTGGTTAAAAGTGCGCACGTCTCAACGTGTTCTTCATTACCCAAACCGCATTTAATATCCCAGTCAATATCTTTATCTATAATTGGCAGTCTAAATGATATCGACTTAAGCCATTGCCCATTCGGCTTGCGCTTTGGATAGATCTGTATATTATCAATAAGAATTTCCATGAGCTGTCTGCGCTCCTGTTCATTCATGGCATCGAACAGTTTGTTAAAGTGGATTAAAATACTATATACATTATCGCTGCTAATTTTATCCGCTTCTATTGCTTGTTTTTTAGACCGCGCTTCAATTATGTTCTGCTCGTATTCATCTATTTTGTCATACATATGGTTTACACGGTCATTCAGGTCTGACTTGCGACGCTCGTAGTGCCTGTCTTCTGGGTCGAGGCACTCAATTTCTTCAAGCGTCTTCTTTTTAATTGCATAAAATTGTTTAAGCTGTGATTCGAGCGAGTTAATCTCCTGATCAATCTTTGACGTGTCAACATCTATGCTAATTTTTTGCTGTAATTCTGCTGCAAACTTTGGACGAGAAACGAGTGAGCTGACAATCTCGACAACGGCAGCGTCAAGCATTTTTTCATTAATCTGCTTATTATATGTACAAATATATCCTTTATGCATGTTATGATTTCGACATACATAATAATAATATGTCGTACCGTCTTTACGCTTTTTAATTTTGTTGCCATACATTGCCGCGCCGCAGATCGGGCATCGTAGCAACCCAGATAGCAAATGTGTATGCTTTGACGTGCTTGTACGCTCATATCGCTTCGATTGAGCAAGAAGTTTAGCCTGCGCTTTCTGCCATTCTTCCTCGCTTATAATTGCCTCGTGCAAACCGTCCGATAACAAATAATCGTCAGAATTAACAATTTTATACTCATTTCTCGATCCATGGACCTTTTCTGTTTTTCTGCGCCCATATGCAATCTTTCCGCAGTAGACTGGATTCTTCATAAGCTTGCGGATGCCCTGTGCATCAAAATACGGTGTCGAATTATTATGTCTCTTATGCTTCTTGATGCCATGTGTTTCTAGGTATTTAGCGACGCCGTTCGCACCACTATTCGTCGTAGTGTATAAGTCGAAAATTTGTCGAACTACCGGGGCTTCGTCTGGGTTGATATAGAGCATGCCATCTTTGAGGTCGTAACCGTACGGTGGAAACCCGCCGTTCCACTTGCCGTCTCTAGCCTTTTGTAGGCGGCCTTCCATTGTTTGTACGCGGATATTTTCGCGCTCAATCTCTGCGACAGCTGATAAGACAGATATCATGAGCTTGCCGGCATCTTTTGACGAATCAATACCGTCTTCCACGCATATAAGATTAACGCCAAAATCCTGCATAATTTGCAGCGTTGATAAGACGTCCGCGGCGTTGCGTCCAAATCGCGAAAGCTTAAAGACCAGCACATATGACACGCCATCCTTGCCAGTCTTAATATCTTCCATCATCTGGTTAAATGCGTCTCGTCCTTCTATCGACTTTCCAGACTTACCAGCGTCTTCGTATTCCCCGACTATCTCATAATCGTTGAAGTCGGCATACGCCTTCATGCGCGTCTTCTGGGCCTCTAGCGAATATCCGTCTGTCTGCATTGCGGTTGACACACGCGTATAAATATAAACCTTTGTTTTCATATGTCTTCTCTCCTAGTGTAAATATATCACCAATTGCAAGAAGACACAAAAAATAGGGGGCGCAGCCGAAGCCACGCCCCTACCATTATTGAATTTTTAATATATATTTTGCGATCATGTCTGCCAAAAAGGCAGCTAGTTCATCCAATTCGTCGTCCATTTGCTCTCTCAAAATTTTCACATGCCGGGTCTGACCCCTTGCTTTCTACACAATCATTGAAATATGCACACTGTCTGCAGCACTGCTGGTCCGACACCATTTTCGTGACGTAACGAAAATCGCGGTTGTCACGTGCGTTACCATTCTTCATTGTTCTTTTCCTCTATATGTTATTCCGAGTTCATCCAAGCTGTATGCTTTGCCCGATTCCATTCCGGAATACATTGTTCCTGGATCAAAATCAGGGAAGGCAAATACTCCGTTGCTATAAAGTGGTATAAACAGGTATTCTGCGTCACCATTCTTGGTTTTTTTGACATATTTCACTGCTCCACGGAATGGTTTCAGAACCGTTTTGAGATATTCCCGCTCCGCGTCGTTAAGAACCGGCGGATTGTAGATATCACTGATTCGTGTTGGTTCCTCGTCCTCCCACTTGATAGCAGGAAACATGTGACTGAAAGTGATAAGCGTGCTGCAGCATCCTGCATACCACATCTCGGCTATTTTTGCTTTCTTCGGTTTTTCCTCGTAAGCATACAAACTTCCATCGCGGTCTCTGGCCATCCACTTATAGTTTTTATCAATGTTCTTTGCAATGATTTTTTCGTCGTTAGTAAACTCTTTCATAGCTTTTGCTCCTTATGTTAATTGGATGTTTGTCATTAATCTTCAAATCCACCGATCTCTTTCACATACGGCAGCGTCTTGAGGATTTTAATGAACTCGTTCCATTCCGTCAGTCTGTGTCCCGACCGCTGTTTGATGATCGAAAATACATTCTCGTAGTTCATTGTGAGAGTAAATCTTTGATTGTATCCGCTTGGTAATAAGCAGCGAATCTGCTGAAATACCTCGTCGTCTTTTGTATCAAGATACTCGTCTCTTAATTGATTCAACGTATCCAAAATTGTTTCCCATCTATAGCACAGCATAAACAAATCGTTATTATCGCATGGATGGAAACTTATTATATTGTTAGCTTGGCTTATTGTGATATCGTATTTTTCTGCGACCTGCTTACAAGTCATCCCGCTATTGTGATCTTTTATAATTTGCGTCCTCACAAAAGGATCAACAACTGTGTGTCCAATTTTCCATCGTCTATATCTTGCGTGCAATGATTTTACATTTGAATACAATCCATTTTCATATCCTTTTCTTATATTTTCCTCCAACGGAACCCACTCTAAATTTTCAACACAATTATTTCCTTTGTTCCCATCTATATGATTAACTGTGTAGCTTGTGTCTTCGTTAGGCAGCCACACAGTAGCGACAAGTCTGTGCAGTAACCACCTTTCGCCGCATCTTCCTCCTAAATTTATTTCATAATATCCATCATCAGTCAGACTTGGATTACATTCCCGTTCCGTGAATACTCTATGCCTATTCATAGTATCAACATATTCAAATGCACAGGAAACAACCTTGCCGTTTCTATACACTTTATATTTTCTCCCATTCCAGCAAGTGTATATCTTATATTCGTCTGTATCATATTTATAGATTAAGGGATATTGCCTTTTATCATAGCAAGACAATATTTCGTACACTCGATCATCGTGTATAGAGAAATCAGTAATTTCAAAAGGCTTTGCCGTTCCTTTGTGCATGAAGCTACAACTATTCCTAGTAGTTCCGACCTTATAAGTGTCAAGCTCAGAAACAAAATAAAGCGGCGCTGTAATATCCATGCTCACAAATATCTGACGGAGATACTTCCGGTGCTCTGTTCCTGCCTTAAACAACCTTTTCATAAGATCAAGATCATTCTTGCCGATACAGTAATGCTCTTTGTCAGCTACTTGTGCTCCAGAAATATAATCATGAAGTCTCTTGCATTCATTACATTTTTCTAACTTTACCCAACTACAGCGATGGGAATCAGACTTGCTCCAACTGTTCATCGGGTTACGAAGTCCTCTAATTGCTCCCTCAAAATTAAATACTTCAATGTTTTCTACTTTAATCATTTGATTAATATTTCTCCTTTGCTTCGGCGATTCCTTTGAGGCGATGATTTTTAAGATCATTCATAAAGACATCGTTCGGGTCGTTCACCGTGTAGCAAGGTTTGTTATCGAAGAACACAACATATGCGTCTGTAATTCGTTCGTGTACCACCGTCGTATATGCTTCAGTGATTGCCTGACCTGACAAGGTATTTGGTTTATCGAATCCTGTTGCAGTGTTACTCCATACCTGAGAAAACACCTCCACGTCAAAATCAGGAGAGAGGAAATAGCCCTTGCTTTTTGCTTCTGCACAAACCTTGTTAAATGTCGGAACAAAATCCTTGTCGTTTGATAGAATTTGCTGTGCCTTGTAAAGCAGAAGTTCAAGATTTGGTAGTTTTCCCATGTTGTTCACTTGTTATCATCCTCATCATCGTCGTCTTCGTCTTCTTCGTCATCGTATTCCTGTGAAAGTGGGCACAGCTCGGTGTACTTCAAATCTCCTGCCGTGAATGGATAACGGCGCGAGGCATGCGAAATATGCCTGAAACACTCGATATGACTGCACCGGCTGGCACAGAAGCAAATATCATCTTCCCACATGAACAACCTCCTCAAGTCTGCTTATATGGCTGATAGGCTTATGAAAATCCCAACTGTTATATTCGTCGGCATAAGCGTTATAGTGTTCAACCATTATCTGCTTTATTTGCTCGACGTTGATATTTGGATTACGCTTTTCGATCTCAAATATCAGTGTTGCAATGTCGTTGCCCCAGTAATATTCATCCGCATAATAGTACGGATGTTCGAACTTTACTTTTTTGCCATCGTATGCGATATACAGAAAATCGTCCCTAAGCCAGTGGTTATTGAATGGACTGCGGTCGTAGACAAGGTCGCTAATACCGCTCACTCGCAGGTAACCGTGTTTTTTCATATCAGATACCGGCACATAGTCATCCGGCAAATCATCTGGTTTCAGCTTCGTCGGGTGTCTTGTACCCCAACCAGAGTACAAGCACCCACCGTCAAGCTGTTTCTTCACAAAGCTATGAGTTTTGCTGTCGTAGACGTATCCAAAGTCAGTGTAAAAGTTTGCCGTTATCTTTTTCGCCATGTCTGACTCCTCGTACTTGGCTCATCGTCTTCGTCATCATCGTCGTCATCCAACGGTACAACACGCAGGCTGTTGCAAATCCAAGTGATGAAGTAGTGCATCTCATATAAGATGCCGCACATTGCAACTGCAATTATCGTCAAAACAAACTGTGTATAATCCATTTTTTATACCCCCGTAGAACCAATTCCGCCGTTACGCTCAGTTTTGAGCGGGCTATCATCATCTGTGATCCCATACTGAATGAATACACCTTGGGCAATTCTGTCGCCTACCGAGATATTAATCGGCTTCGTTCCGCAGTTAGTCATCTTGATTGAGATATCTCCCATGTTTTCTGCATATTGGAAGTCGGCATCGATGAGTCCAAGCGTGTTGTCTAGCTGTAATCGATATTTAAACCCAAGCGAGCTTCTTGGCATAATCAGCAGCGCATAGCTCGGATCCGATATAACCGCTCTAATGCCCGTAGGAAACCTGATTGTTGCTCCTGGATCGAGAAAGATATTGATTGGGCTGTAGAAGTCGTATCCGGCAGAGCCTGACGTTGCTCTTGTCGGCTTTGTTATCCCATCGTAGACGTCAGTAACTGTGTTAAATACCTCATCCGCAGACGCATCTTTCTCTGGCGGAAACGCTGCAACCCAATCATTAAAAAATGGGTCGAAGTCTACTATTTCGAAGTGGCCTACACGATTCTGTTTCTTTCTCAACATACTCTCCTTTTCTAGATGATTTGAGGCAGCTACCGTAACGGCGCCGCCTCTTTTGTTTTTGATGATTGGATTATATCATTTAATTGGATGTTTGTCAAGTATAGCTGCGTATTGGTTGTCTGATGCGAGATTAACACCGAGCACATCGTCATAGTGCGGCTTTTGGTTTGGGATATATCGCCCGAACTTAACAATGATGTTGCCGAACGGTGCAAGCTGACTGATCTTGTCCGCTACTTCATCTTCAGTGTATCCCGTATATATGATAACTGGATCATTGTTGTGATACGCAACGCGCAGCGTTCGAATGATGTCAAGAACATCATCAAAACTGTCAAGCGGTTCAAGACCCTGAAGCACTATAGCCGATGTAATTGGGTCGTTGAGATAATACCGTTCAAGCAAATCTGCGCTACTAATGTCTATCGTTGGCGAGTGTGCAAGCGCGCTATTCTGGCAAACTGCTTCACCGCACTTAAATGTGCAATACGGAAACTCAATCGTCAAAGACGCCACCTTGTAATTAACAAAATCCTCTGGAATAATTGTTATGATTTTCATGCTGCCATACTTTCTTCAATAATATTGTTTACATATTGCTTAATATATAACTTCTTATCGTCTGAAAGCGTCATAACATACTGTCTGGCCAAGGTATTTCTAAGAATAATCTTTACTCCAAAATGCTCCTCGGCACATTGTCTGCAATATACCGCCTCTTCAATAGTCTTCCAGGACTTAAAATAGAATCTGTGTGAGCAATACGCAAAATCGACAGTATATAAATTATTTACACGATCAATTGATACTCCTCTAATGCCAAGCCTATTTGTACACTTGGCATTAGAGTTCGTAATATTTTCTTGTCGTGTTACAATGCGCAAATTTGATTTTCTATTATCAAGCGAGTTGCCATTAATATGATCAACTTCATATCCTTTTACTGTGTCGTAATGCAGAATAAAATTGTGAAGATAAGTTCTATTCTGAACACCGACCGACGTAATGAGATAAACTTTATGTTTCTTATGAGCCGTACGCCATGGGTGCTGAGATACACGCTCGTAATCATCTATATCAATATATGCCGAATACCATATATCACCTTTATACTGAACTTGTAACTCATAATAATCGTCGTGGCGTACATATTTGTTACCAACCTTTGGGCGCGCCACTATTAAATTTCCCCTTTCAGCTGAGCGTATGAATACCACTGCCGAGTGCTAAATTCCTTCTTACGCTCTTTAGAATATGTTCTAGTAGGCTCAAGGAATCCTACAATTCTTTGATATGTATCCGTTACTGGTTCACCGCATTGCGGGCAAATATCTGTTCCAACGAATCCATGATGGTTTTTACACTCATTGATCCGTGTATTAAACGCAAAATAAAACACTCCTTGTGAAGCGATATAGTTAAGCATCTTCCATGCCGCTTCGGTGTTAGGGAAGTTTTTCTCAAGATTTATATGGGCAATTGAACCTCCGGAACATTTTGCATCAAATATTGCGCTTGTTCTACATTTTTCCTGAATGGTGCATTTCTCAGAAAGCGGAATCCACTGATTACTATAGATGGATTTCTCATTCTTCTCGAATAACAAATTATCCTTCTGACATAGAATAACGGCCGCGCGTTCTGCCGGGACACTTTCTACATTGAATGTATATTCTGTTGTGAAATTATCTTTGACACCGTTGATAACATCAAAAATCTTGCTACCAAACTTGATGCCATCATCTGTGTAATACTTGTTTCCAAACTCATCCGTGCGAATATACCCAAAATACTCAATTGCTTCATACAACCCAAGAATTCCAACGGTCATATACTGCTTATCGAGTTCAACACCGCCATCGCAGTAGTTCGGCAGCAGACCTTTTTCAATATTGCGAACAATAATGTGTCGAATCACGTCGAGCGTCTTGCAGCATAGTGTTGTGCGATCTTTAAGGATGCGTAAATATTCCTTTTCGTCATGGTTGCTCTCATATGCAATCCTGACAAGATTAATGGTGTTGACCTTAACACTGCCAATACTAAGCGCCGTTCCGCCAATAGAATTAATAAATGCATCAAGCTTACTTGTATCATTTAACATTCTGCAGCAGGACGAAAGAACCCCAACATTGTTACTCTGGAAGAAGTTTGCATCATTCCATTTAGTATTGTGATCGCTACACCATCTGGCAAATTCTTCGTCCGCAAAATGTCCATCCTTAAACAGCAGTGAATATGTGAGTACCGGGAACGTGAAAATTTGATTGTGCCTAATATTCGATACGACATCCATAAATACCTTCTGTACCTGCATAAACTCATCGGTATAGTCGATAGCAAGTGTGCCGTCAGGAAATTCGACACCCCCAAACAAGGATTCATAATAATATTTATCGAAGATTGAAACGTTGAGGAATGCGCTCTGATCTACGCGAAGAAACGGTTGATTGCAGCGATAAATAAGTTTTTCAAAGCATTGCCTAAGATAATAATCTTTATTTACAAGATAATATCCATTTTCAACATCCTTCTTCCAAAAATAAAATGACCATACCAATACATTCGCAAGACCGCATGCACCGCTAGAACGGTTGCTGAAAAACGAAATAAACTCAATAACATCATCAAGAAATGTGGTTAAGTGCTTCGGCGGCTGATTGTTATAGTCGCTAAGGAAGAAAAGCCCTTCTTTTGCAAGCCTTGTTAAGTCGTAACTATAACAATATGGCTTGAACGTGGCGCTAGGCGCATCATGAAGATAAAATCCGCCGTTATATTCTGTAGCCAGCCACTCTTTCGCAGTTCTGAGTCCATACTTTTTCTTGATCTCGTAAAAGATTTTATTAAATGCAAACAGTTTATCTTCTGCTTTTCCACGTTCACCAAGCAGGCTGCAAACATCCTTATAGTGGGCATTAGCATTGCCGTCAATTGTCGCATCTGCTACATTCTTGTCTACAAATCCATCAATGAAGTCAGAATAATTCAGCTGCGACTCATGAAGTCCATTCAGTATTTCGAAGTCTTCACCGTATTTTTCTTCAAGCGCGGTTAATGTTTTTTCAAAATCTTTATTAACCTTGATATTAATGTTCATGCAATTTTTCTCCTATAGCAAATCTCTTTTGTACAAAAAGTTTTTCAGTTACTGTCCCTGTACTGGTTGCACTCATTGTTACAACTTTATCCTTACTGGCAATTTCCACGCATCCCGCCGGAGCATCGTACTCCGACACGTATACTGGAAATGGCACATACGCGAGCCATCGCTCGAATGCGTCATAATCAAACGAGCGGCCCGTATAATTCTTTGAGTTTTTAGCATTCTTATACGGCGGATCACAATATACTGTCGCACCATCCGGTATCTCAACAAACTGATAGCTCACGTTACTAACAACCAAGTTGTCAGGATCCCATGCATTTAACAGTTCGCAAAGATTTTCCAGTCGCTCAACACCCTCTACTCGTTCAAGTTCGCCGCGTCCTCGCATTGTAGATAGCTCTTTAATAAAGTCGCGGTAATATTGGCGTCGCTCGTGGATGGATGGCGCAAGCAGCATCTTTTGTGCCGCAACTTTCACGGGCTCAAGGCTTTTAGAGCAGAAGTAGTCGCGCTGATTTGTGCCGAATGAATAAAGAATTTTGATGACGGGATCGTCCGACTTCATGAATTCTTCACGATTTGGAACAATGGAGTAACCATCATATTCCCCGTTAATCGCATCCTTGAAAATCTGTGGCCCATCTCCAATATCATTTGCAATGAAATGCTGATACTTGCCGGATAGCATTGCCGCATGGGTGATTGCGCATCCGCCTGCAAACAGATCAACAAACGTATCGGCGGGAGGAATGATACTCACAATCCAATCTGCGATGCGCGACTTTGACCCCTGATACGGTATGCCATAACGCCTCATACACATCCTCCGCGTAAAAACGCAATTGCATCGCTGAACATCAGATATCTCCCGTCATCCGTCAGCAACATTGGAGCGCCCTCAAACCCCTGTTTCATAATTGCATCAACGGCGTCATCGCCGCCTACGACGCTATACTGCGCGCCAAGCTCATCAAGCTTTCTCGCAAGTACCTTACATTTTGGACATCCAGTACTAAATAACGTCATGTTCAATCCTCCTTCTTCGCGGACAAAAATATGTCAGACAACCCGCTGACAAGAGATGTATATATGCGACCCATTACAGACGAATCCAGGTCGTAGTCGCCGAATGCCTTTCTCATTAGATAGTCGGCAGCACCGATCACATCGACATTGCCATCGGTCTCGAAGTCGCCAACGACATCGACATTCTGCAGCGTGTGCATTTTGCCATCCGCTCCATGCCACGCTCGATCGCCTTTTTTAAACGTTACCGGATTCCCAGAAGAATCAGTGTCTGTGATATCCTGTTTAAACTCAGCAACTTCGCCGATCTTATATTTGTCGCCCATATTACACTCCTCCGTTCTTAATTCTTGTGATCTGTCGCAGTGTTGCTATATGCTTCTTCATACACTGAATTAAATAATCCACTTGTTCTTGTGTTGTATCATCGCCAAGCGTGATTCTCACAACGCCGTAAATATAATCATCAGGCACACCAATCGCGCGCATTACATACGACGGTTCAACCGACTTGCTGTTACATGCGCTTCCGGTGCTTATGCAGATACTGTCTGTATCGAGCATCGCCATCAGCGCTTCTCCATCTATTCCTTTAATAGCCAGGGCAATGTGTCCGGGAATTCTGATATACGGATTGCCAAGCGACATCACGCCACCGAGATCTGTGATAGCGTCAATGATCTGCGTTCTAAAATTGATGAGCGTTTCGGCCTTCAATGAATCAAGATGTTCGATATTGCTATCAAGCTCTTTCATGGCTACCGTTAAAGCCGCCATATAAGGCGTATTTGGCGTTCCACCGCGCAGGCCATACATCTGTTGCCCACCATAAATGATGGGGTTTAAATCGATTCCAGAGCGTACATAGAGCACTCCAATCCCCTTCGGTGCATGAATCTTGTGTCCAGAAAACGTCAGCATATCGACACCGGACTTCTTGACAATATCTTTACCGGCGATGCCAATCGCCTGTGTCGCATCGCAGTGAAAGATTGCGCCGTGCTTGTGACATATGTCGCTGATTGCGACCGCGCTGTTAATAGTCCCAAGCTCGTTAGAAGCAAGCATCACAGAAACAACAACGCATATATCCTTGTTTTCATACTGCGTCAGCAAGTCTGACAGGCCGTCGAGATTAACCATCCCCTCGCAGTCAATCGGAACAATCGGTTGTACGCATGGCTGTCTCAGGATGCTCTTGTGTTCTATTGGCGTCGAAATAACAACGCACTTCTTATTGTGATCTGCGCACCAGTTATACAACCCAGTAAGAGCGAGATTATTAGACTCGGAGCCGCTAGAGGTAAAAATAACCTTGGAACTATCATCAGCTCCAAGGTATTCTTTAACGGCTTGTGTCGCTTCATCTTCGATTTGTTTGGCGTCCTTGCCTATGCTGTACTTGCTATCAGGGTTTCCCCAATGGTTTAGCATGACGTCATAGGCGGCTTTTGCGGCAGCTGGCGAAACGCTTGTTGTCGCACTGTTATCAAAATAAATCAATGGCACTTCACCTCCATATTAAATTTTGAATGTCCCCGACGGGATTCGAACCCGCGACCCCTTGATTAAAAGTCAAGTGCTCTACCGACTGACTGAGCTACGGAGACAAAACGCGTTTTCGGCTCAAAGCTGGCCCGGTATTCCGGAGCGAGGATCCCCATTGGAAGATAGGGAGCCTGAAACGCTGGATGGACATTGCCTGCAGGACTCGCCCATCCCCTCTATTGTTCAGATCCAATTTTTGCGGATGCAGCCGCCTTCCGTAACATGGTTCTAGGCCATGGCCCTCGTATGTTCATAGATAGATATAAATGTCGATTGGCAGGTCCTGGAGATATTTTTCCATGACGGGCTTTACATCAGCCCAGTTCAATCCACCATTTCCGCATCCCAACCGCGGGAATGCTGCCGATGTGATTCCTTTTTCTGCATAGGTTCTACAGAATGTTGCCAGTCCAGCTTCAATGTGTTCTATCCGGGAAGGATTTTTCCAATGTTCCTTGGTCGGGAAAAGCAAGACCCAATGATCAGGTTCATGGTATAGTATTAATGAACCGATTTTCAATTCACGCTTATTGCAGATATCTTTGTAAGCCTGAAACATATCGGGATAGCGCTTCTTGAACTCAAGAGCAATGCCCTTACCCATGACACCAACGGTATTTACTGGATTGACAAGAACCTGAGCAGGACTTTTAAATATATCTCCCTCGATATATCGGATCATCCATTGCCTCCTAGACAAAAACGGGGGTTGTCAGATTCGAACTGACGCATATGGGAACCAAAATCCCATGCCTTACCACTTGGCGAAACCCCAAAAGTGCGTGTCCGCTCTCCCTCTGCACACACGCCGTGCAATAATTACGAGGGGGTGGGAGTGAGTGTGTCGCATGTGTCGACATTGTTATCATGCGACTGACTTAATGTTATGCGCCGCTCACAGCACATAGCCTTTCCTACACCCGGTTTAGGCTCGGGCCTGCAGCAAGGACACTGTAGTTTCAGGCAGTACCCCGTGTACACTACGCTGCTTAGGGATGTGCTTCCGGCGAGATTCGAACTCGCAAGGCTATTCGCCCGCAGATTTTAAGTCTGCTGTGTACGCCAATTCCACCACGGGAGCAAAGCAAAGAGGATGGGATTCGAACCCATGCGTCCCGAAGGACACGCCTCGTTACCTCTCCGCAAAAGCGTTGGCTCGGCTTCGTGCGCACTAGACTCCTATGGGGTCTGTCGATACCACCGCTTTCAATACAGCGTTGCATTTAGCATCTGCATGCAGACACCTCATGCAACCCGCACGCGCCCGTCAGGAATCGAACCTAAAAACACGGTTTTGAAGACCATGTGCTCACCATCAGCACAGACGCGATAAGTGCGTGTTGGCGGGGATCACCCGCCGCTATACGGGTACACACGCAATATCCGGCTCGTTCGCAGATGCCAGCGCCCGCTGCTCGGACGAAGATATTTCAATCCTCACCCTCTTGCAAGAATCGTTGCAGCTTAGGACCGTAGCGGGAGCAGGATTTGAACCTGCACTTCTGGCGTATGAGGCCAGCGAACAACCAGATCGCTCTCTCCCGCGCACGCCTGCTAGGAATCGAACCCAGAAAACGTGGTTTTGGAGACCACGCGCCGACCATCGGCACAAGCGCAATCTTGGCATTCTGATGCGTGCACACACCGAACGCCAAATTCATGCAGCCTTTCCGTCGAGCACCTGCAAGCAGACACCTCGGAAACAACCGCTATACCCCGCAACGGACTCGAACCATTGACTATAAGCACCACCCGGTCGGGATACCAACAAAAGCTCCTCGCTCATACATATCTAATCGCTCATACATTGACACTTGACACTAACCACAACAAATAACGCTCAAAATAACAATGATAAATAACGCTTAACCCTGTTGTTGGAAAATGCGAGGAGACGGAAACCGTTAAAAGTCAATCGAAATTGATTTAACGGTATTGTTGACTGTATCAAGATCAGTCTGCAGGCGCATCAGCGTATGATACGCTTCGTCATACATAGCCTTGGCCTGTACCGGATCATAGTTTGTAATGACATAATCGATAACATTTGGAGTTATTGTTTCTCGGGACTTCGGCAGGTACGACATCATCCTTTTTAAATGGTTCACGCGTTCAGATAACTGTGGCATGTAGACGAGTGCCTGATCGACAGTTAACCCGGGAAATGACGGAAGCTCTGTCGTCAGGTTGAACTTGCTAATTGCATGTTTGATTTCACGGATTCTTTTGTGCAAGTTCATGACATTCTGGTTGTAAAGCACAATGTCAAACTCTGGTCTCACATCGTCTACATTTTCACCAAGCGCGGCATGAAACACGCTTGCGCGATCCTCGTATGCATTCAAGTTTTCTAGTTCTTCCTGCGTTTGTTTTAACAGCTTGTTTGCTTCTGAGCTTGTGTATAACATCCTTTTATTCCTCCTCCGGTAGATACCACTTACATTTGCCAGTCTTTTGATCGAAGTTAAAATCATTCGTGCAAATCACCGGCACATCCATTGGCGCATTTGACCAGTAGCGCTTACAGTCTGTATTTGGACACTGAATGATTTTTGACATGCAATAAATGAACTCTTCTTCCTGTTTACGCCTGCCCATCGAACTGCCTCATTCCGTTTTCAAACCGACGAATTTCATCTGCGTCAGAGGATATAAGCTTAACCTCTAGATCATCTTCAAGATTAAGATGTGCCACCGAGATTAATGACTTTCCGTCGACAGTCACCGAATGATTGTGAACACACCGCACATTCACATCTCCGCGGTATGTTTCAGCCATCTTGACGAACCGATCAACATCTGCTACTGATTTTAATTTAATAATCATATTCACCACGTTGTTGCGATATCGAGCTGATATGCATTGTATTTTGCAAATCCACCAGTATCACACACTATTGCCGTACCGAGCGAGCTTTCTATGATTGTTCCTCGCGGATACGTCTTCAGGTTTGCTGCAACCATCACGTAGTCTCCAAGCATCTTTGCGCCATCATCTCGTTCCCAGTAGGGATAACTCTCTTCGTCATATCCAAGGTTGCGCATCATCTTGACTATATTGTCCATTGGAAGGTTGTAGTACGTTTCTTTTCCGCCGTGCGGCGTGTCGTAGTTGACTCCGTCATATGCCGTCAGCGGATGGTCCCATGTCGTATAACCTTCGGCCTTTACACGCATTGGAACCTGCATTAATGCTAAAACAATCACTATAGTTACTATGCTTTGAAGTTTCGTCATTAGTCTCTTTCTCCTAATAGCGACAGATCTCTGCTTGACTATGTTTACATTATACCATCATGTTGGATGTTTGTCAAGTACCTACATAAGCTCAGCAATGTTGGCAATCTTGCTTCTATAAATATTCTGAAGCTCAACCTCTCCGTAGAACGGCTGCCCTCTGAATACCTCAGACACACGCCTCATTCCGTTATTAGCTCCGCCATACGACGCCATGTCGACCTGCGTATTATAATCTCCGTCAATAATTAGTTTGCAGTCCTCTCCTACACGCTGTAAGGCAAGTTTCATGAGGTCGATATTCATATTCTGCGCTTCAGTAATGTAGATCGCAGCATTCATATTTGACGTATCATATCCGCGAATGTCCGACATCGGCATTAGCACGACACGTTCATCGTTTATCAGCCGCTCAAGCTCATATAAGCTTCCGATCTTTGCACTCAGCATATTACCAATACTGCTATCGAGTAACTTTTCTGTACGTGTTCCTGGATAGTATCCAAGCCTTGCCGAATCGAGCGTCGCAACTGTATTGCAGAACACAATAATCCTATCAATTTTGTGCTTCTCGAGCATGCTCAGCATTACGCCTAGCGCAAGATATGACTTTCCGGTTCCTGCATGGCCCTTAATCATCGTCATCTGGTTATTGACAAGGCTATCCAGAGCCATCTGCTGATAAATATCTTTGTTATACGGTTTAACCGGACCAAACTCGGTTGAATTAATTACAGGATTTTTGAGATTTACATATTGCTGACCATTCCACTTGAGAAGGTCAATCATCTTATTTGTCGAATCACGAATAATTAAATATTGATTAGTGAGTAAATTGCAGTGGTTTGTTGTTAGGTCTTGATAGAAATTTGCCATTTCTGTATCATCCATAACACGCTCAACAAACCCCTTATTTTCAACGTACTCATCGCTTAAATTTGTTCCTTTTACATGGAGATTGTAAATTGATCTGGCGATGTTTTTACAATTTATATCGTCTGAAATAAACTCACAGTCTGGCATCGTCGCAGCGGCCATGCAGATTATTTCATCCGGAGGATAGTCGCGGCATTCTGCTCTTGTATTGACAACAATATATTCGCCATCATGCTCGTCAAGCAAGTGCGCAGTCTTTCTCGCCTTGTACTTAACATCAGGATCTTTGCTATATGAAGTTTTAATGTTTTCAATTTCAATGAGTGTTTGCTGTGAAATAGCAAATTGAGACTTGAAAGCTTCTACGCCCAAATTCAGAAGTGCATTGGTGTCATAAAATTTCACCATGAGCTGTGATCTCCTGCTTAAAAAGAATGTAGCCCGGATTTATCACCGGACTACATTAATCATATCATAAAGATGGATGTTTGTCAATAGTGGTATCCAAGCAGCTGCCAGTAGCCCTTCTTATCCTGCACCAAACCTTCACACTCAATGACGTCATTCATACTAAGCTTACCGCACTTATTATAAATGTTGCTTCTAATATAGAGCACTGCGCAGTGTCCAGTCTGAACACCAGTAACATCGACTCTGTACGACCATGGATTCGGAGAAAACTTTCCAACTAGCGGAGTTATCTTATTGACAAGTACCTTGCGCCTGTCTTCGGGCTTATGCGTGGCAACGTCGACATATCCGAGGAATTCACGACTCCATTCAAGCCGCTCTTTAAGCGTAGGTTCAGGCTGTTCCGACAGTGCACTGATAGCCGCCGTCAACAAACCACGACCATTATTAACAGTCCATACCTTACCAACCGTTCCATCCTTACGGGTGTTGCTGCAGTATGCGCTAATATCCACGTTTTCAAGGCATGGCGGAATCCTGTCGCTGTTTATTGATCTGATTGTTCCACCGCCAAGCTGATTAAATACGTCAAGCTCAGCCAAAAGCTGATTTGAATTACCGTATTTTTCGAAGTATCCTATCTTAATCAGGATGTCGAGCTGCCTGCTGTTGATTTTGATATGATTCGTTGCCATAGTGGTCAGCACATCAACAAATGAACAGTCGTTCATATGTTCATGTGACAGCTTGTAGAGATCAATAGACACCTGCGGATTCATGTATTTCACGCTTGCAAGTCCCTTTGTGATGGCGTGTGCATCCCTATCAAACGAATACACGTCGGTTGCGAGACCATAGCGCGGACTCATGACCGTTATGTTATATTCTTTAGCAAGCCCTGTAGCGTTTGCGATATCCTCCTGCGTAACAACGTTATTGAGATACGCTGTAATGAACTCATACGGATGATAACAGCGCAACCAGCCGCAGATAAACGTGTTAATACTATAAGCGATTGAATGTGATTTATTACGTGCCGCACATAGTTTCCTATGCCACATATTTGTATGTGTTGCGGTCTGGACTATACTATCAACTCGCGATCGAGTTGTCTCCATAATAGTCTCTGAGCATCTCTCTTAATAAAGCATACTTACGGTTCATGCCAAACGGTTTATCATATATCACAGCCTTTAGTTTATAAAAATCTTCCGTGTTTGTAAGTTCGACTCTCCACATAGGCGCATGACCATTAGTCTCGTTGAGCCGTATTACAACATTTCGCATATATATTTTGTTTTCTAAGGTGTCTGCATACCACACAGCTAAGTCTTTGGAGGCAGAGTAAAGAATAAGCCAAGGCTTATTATATGATGTATATGTTAAACACCCGTTTCCGTCAATTGCTCCTCTAAGCAAGTATGGAATATATTTTTCCTCTGACGGATACAAGATAGGCGGCTGGATCGTTAATGATTTGTTGCGAACAATACCATATCTCTCCAAATCTTTGACCGTTTTAATGTCGTTATATATTACACGATATCTATCTTTGTGATCTTGGGCATCTCTACGGTATGTATGATATGGCTTGTTTGTGATATCAGATATAAACTTAATACAATCTTCGTCTGTTAAATCAAGTCCAAACCCGTATCCATTTGTAAGGATATATCCATCAGTCATTAATAACCCGATGAAATATGCATCAAATTCCGAATCAATCACTGACAAATCGATGGAATATGATTTGTGCTTATCTTTTACACTTTGAAATATATTCTTATATGTGTCGGGATAATATTTCTTAACTTTGTCCGTAATGGACTTGGCAGTCTTAAAATTATATTTCGTTAATATCTGTTTAATTGGCATTCCTGAAATATAATCATGAACTAATGCTTTTTCTGCTTCGCTAGTAATAATCGGTCTTACGTTTTTAATAAATATCACCATCCTTTTAAATGACCGTACTAGCTTTACTAAGAGATTTTGTTGCGTTCGATTGTCCAATCTTCAACGCTGTTACCATACCGAAGCCGTTACTCTTCGCCACACTTATATCACTATAAATGCTTGGTGGATGAAGCTCTAAGGAGTTTCCCGCAATTTCGAAGATTAGTTATTCCGCACATCACTATGCGGCGGGTCTAATAACGTCAAACCCATACCTGGCACTTGACTCGATAATCTGCATAAATTCTTTTGCTTCTTCGGTGGCTTCATCCTTCGGCTTATCAGAATGTGCCACGTATCCATCCAAGATCCTCGGCAGTGCCTTATCAATCGCTTCCTTATTTTTATGGCCGATATCACGTCTCACCTTATCAGCTTCGGATGGATTAAATCCGCAGATGTCAGTAAGGAAGTTTGTGATATCCTCCTGAAAAACCATATACCCATATCCATCTTTAAACAGCTCATCAAGCTGTGGAAGAGGATTCTTGTGAAATTTACGTGCAACGACATCGTCTCTGTACGATTCTCCAGTAGGACGAAGCGCAGCAGTCAACACCGCAAGCTCCGTGATGGATTTAGGTTTAAACTTACAATAAATCTGGAATGCAAAGTTCGTGTTATCCTATGTTTCCATAGGCACTGACTATATCTTCATCTTGCTAATTACAAGATGCCGGGCACTTCCATGGGAAGAATTTCACTTCCCATGTACTCTACTTGCTTCTCCGTCATTGACAGCGCTTTCGATAGTCGATTGAGGTTCGTTTGAGTGTATGACATATCCAAATTGCCAGCCCTTATATGTATGACGTCCATAATCGGCTCTTGCAATTCTAGTAATATAAGTCTCTTTTATATTGTGTATTCTGGCAAATTCTGCGGCATTATCGAAATAATATACTTCGCCAAGTGGATCAATTCCGTAGTAGGTTAATTTACTATTTGGCTTTCTTCTAACACGACATTTATTAGCCTTTGCGACGTTTTCTCCAACCGAAATCCACCTGCAGTTCCACGGAGCATATGGACCATCATTATCAATTCTGTCTATTGATAAGCCCTCTTTGTATCCATTTTGCATTGACCAATGATAAAACGACATAAAGTCATTTCGCCATTCGTCACACATTTTAATTCCGCGCTTGCCGTAATTGTTGTAATTACAACTATTTTCGTTATAACACCTATCTTTAATATTATAATATAGCCCATAGATACGACTATTAGATAGTCCGTTCACCGATCGCGACAAACATAAACAAGCGTGGTTTCTATTAATTAAAGAATTAGGACGAACGTTATATTTGATTTTTCCGCAATATATGCATTCAACAATTGCCGTTGTATGCCCGTCTTGTTTGTATAAATCCAGCAGCTTCCAATTCCCGTATATTTGTCCAATAGAATATGTATATTTTTTATTCACGCCATTCACCCCCTTTCTTATTATTTTTTTTATATCTACACTCAAACGCTTCCCACAGGATTGCCCTAAATGGGCTTCCCTGTTAGCATAGCTTCTATTCGCCATTTCCTGCGAATCCTATTCGTAAGCTACACACCGTGCATTTGCACGTTCACCCGGTTTAAGGAGAGCGACTTTATGCCTCACCCTCCATCTGGAATAGCCCCACAGGACTTCTCAGAGTATCCTGCCATACCTTCTGGTCATCAAAGTTAAACTCATGACACTTCGGGATGTGGTCATACCCCGCAAGCTTAAACGCATCGCGTATAATCTGCAGCGTATTAAGACCAAGGATATCCAGTTTGACGTAGTTTCTAGTATGAATGTCATCCATGCCAAGCTGGCACACTATTTTCTCGTCTGAATCAATAAACGTGCCAACATTCTCATCGAGACGTTCTGGCGAAACACAAATCCCAGCAGGATGCCTGCTCTGACTCACTGGAACTCCAATCAGTCCATCGATATAATACGCAACATCCTTATACTTTTCTCGCGCCTTAGCCTCGTCGGCAACGAACTCATTCTTAATCTTATTGGAACGAGCAACGGAATATGGATTATCACTTTCATGCTTTT
>Ga0256404_1005047_pt1 | contig 23968 bp, 22 predicted proteins | sample RumenRJG_01DNA_FD_185990 | JGI IMG/M metagenome (GOLD analysis project Ga0256404, IMG submission 185990) | Bovine rumen microbial communities from Lethbridge, Alberta, Canada - RJG_01 | ecosystem: Host-associated > Mammals > Digestive system > Stomach > Rumen | place: Canada: Alberta | collected... | reverse complement strand
GGTTCATCTACGACAGGCAGCACAGGCCGCCCGAGCACTCGACTGAAAGCAGTGCGGAGAGCACGGTGCTCCAGACAAGAACCCATAGGATAGAAATCACCGACAAAGAGGGAAGCGAGGAGATACGGATAGAAAGTGCGGAAGGCCGTATGCGGGTGAGCATAGGGAAGTCCGGCGGGATAAAGGTCGAGAACGAGCTTGGCGGAATAAACATAAAGTGCAGGAATTTCAAATGTGAAGGCGAAGGCGAAATTCACCTTGCGACAAAAAAGACTCTCACAGCTAGGACAGACGATGCCCTGAAGATAAAGGCTGGCGGAAGCCTGAACATCACAAGCGACAAGGCAGTTAATCTCAAGGGCAAGAACATCAAGCTGAGCGGAAGTAAGGGCGTAACTGCAGAAGGCAAGCAGCTGGCCGTGCAGGGCGACAAGGTAATGGGCTTTGACGTTCATATTATGGTAGTTCCAAGCGGAAACGGAACTACAACAGTACCGCTTCCTCATCCATTCATCGGGAAGCTGGCGGACAAGCTCTCGAAGGACGTAAAGATAAAAGATAAGGCCTGTGCAACAAAAGACAGCGTTGCAAAACATGACGACAGTATGCACATGCAGCTGCCTGGTACAATCAAGTTCCAGAATAATCCTAAGAAAGAAGGAAATGTTACAGGCGGTACAAGCCGTAAGGTAAAAATCAACGGGAAGGAAGCGGCCGTAATCGGCTCCCTGGTCAGCACGTGCAATGACGTGGGCGCGCAGAACAACAGCACGGTTATTGCGCCGGGTGCCAGTATGCCTATGCCTGTAATCATCAATCCTAAAAATACAGAAGAATGGAAGAGAGAGCAGGAAGAAAAAGAAAAGAAGGAGCCTAAGTTTTCTAGCGTTAAGTGGGGCAGTTCCAGCGTTGAAGAGGGTAAGGAAGTTGAGCTTACCGCAAGCGTGCAGGACATAGAAGACGGCAATATGGTAACGCTGCAGGTCTTTCCGGAAGGAAAAGGACCGGAAGATGGTGTACCGATTGCATCGTTCCCGCTTACAGTAAAAGGTGGAAGCGTAAGTGCAAAGTGGAGTTACCACGCAAATAAAAGCGAACTTCCTCCAGACAGCGACCCTAAGTTTGTATTCAGCGCTCACTGTGCCTGGTGTAATTTTGAAAAGAGCAGCAACAGTGTAGAAGTAAAACTGGTGCGCCCGGAGATAACGAAGGCAGAGTGGCGGGACAAGGACGGGAATCCTACGAGCAAGGGGCTTGTGGGTGAGCCGATTACGCTGTACGCCGAGACGAAGGACATGGAAGGCGGAGTGACTTTCCGTGTATATGATGAAAACAAGCACGAGGTATTCTCTAAGGGGGCGGACATTGCTGACGGTAAGGCTGAAGTTGAGTGGACTTACCACTGGAACGGAGAAAAACTAGAAGAAAAGCCAAAGTTTATGTTTGAGGTAACTGGGCAGAGATGCAAGATAGCGGAATCTTCGGATGTGGAGATTAGTCAAAAAATAAGAATAACAGTATTGAATGAGTATAATTATATTCAAAAAAATATAAAGGCTAAACTAACAAATGATGACGAGAATATTGAGAAGACTAGTTCTGATGGTTTTTTTGAATTTGATGTTATTCCAAATGAGTGGAAATTTATAATAAATGAAATAGAGGATACTTTTGAATATGGACAATATAAAAATAAAATAAAAAGAGAAAATATTATTTTGATTGATTATAATACAGTAATTCAAGAAGGTATACATTGTTATATTTCTGATATATATTTATTAGTTGAATTTAATAAGAAGGTGTCGAAATAATTATGGATTCTGAAGAGGTTTGCTTTCCCTTAAATTCTTCTGGATATTGGCATAATGGTGTTCATATTATTAATGAGGAATTCGTTATTCAAAAATATTTAGCATTTGTTTGTGCTATACGAAATTCCGAGTTTTTGTTGGATAAAAATAACGACCTATATGAAATGATTACTGAATCAGAATATAAATTGTTGTCAGATGAAGAAAAAGAAATGTATTCAAACATGGGTGATAACCCTTATTATGAACTAAAGGGAAGTTTTATAAATTCAGTAATTAAACAAATTCTAAAAAAAATAAACTTATATAGTTCTCATAAATTTGTTCTATTCCAACATAAATACTATAATGATAAGAATGCTGAAAAATTCCATTTTTTTAGTTTATATATGCATTTGGCTCAACTATTAGATGAGAAAACCTTAAAGGATATTGAATATAGTAATGCTGATAATCCTAAAATTTTATTTCCTCATTCGACATTTGCAAAAGCTGGTACCTCAGAAAAGGATGACATTATTTATCAATTAGAATATTTTATGGATAAAAAGAATGCTGCCAATTTTTTCAATAATAATCAGTTATTTATCTCTGCAAATGAGTGTCATAAAATTAATGGCGAGGTTCAATTATTTTCACTTAATTCTCAAACAGAGATTATTAAAAGGAGGTATTTAAGAAATACAATTTTTGAAATAAAAGAATTTCCGAATGGAGAAAAATATCCAAATATAGCGAGAGTCAAACCATATTTGTTGCCTTGTACTCTTTATAAAGATAATAATAGCTTCTTACAAAAAAAAACAGATTTAGATTTTAAACTTGATCTAAAGAATTTAATCCGAATTAAATTGCTTGAATTGAATTTTAAGGCAAAAATTTATTATTTATTAAATAATGAATTTATAAGTGAATCGCAAGTTGGGTTTATAGAAAAATTCCATCATTTAAAAATTGAATCAATAAATAACATTTCATATCAAAAAGAAATAAGCCTTCGTGATTTAATTTGTGGTTTTGATTTTCCAGAATTTTCAAAATTTAAGATATGTTTTATTAATAATCATACATTAAATTTTGATGATAACGAATTCTATGTCGATTTGAATAGTAACCCATTAAGGGAAGTTTATTTTGACAAGCGTCGTATGTTTTTGCTACGGGAGGATAAAAATTTAGAGACTATGAAATACAATCCTTGTTTATATGAAGCGATTGCTAAAAATAAAATTATTAGCGATAAGTCACTAATAATTTCATGCAATAAAATTTATTTTAATAATGATAATATAAAATATGATTTAAATGAAAAACCGTATTGTCGCTATTCTGATAATCTCTATTACTGCCTTGATACGAAAAAAGACATTTTTATTTCTCCAAATGACTATTTTAACTTTGTTTCATATGATGATTTAAAAATCGTAGATAAAGAAACCGATATTCAGAAAAAAAAAGAGAAACTTAGAGAAATATTTGATGAAAAGACTAAAATAAAAAATAAAAATTATAAAGAAGGAGCCTTTGAACATCCCTCAGAGTGGCATAATGATGATTCTGTTTATAATGGGTTAGGAGCAAAACAAAAATATATAAAAAAGAATCTTGCAATTTGGGATAACAATTATTTAAATAAATCTTTGCCGAATGAAATAAGAGATTGCCATCAGTTTACATTTTTCTATAAATCTCAATTTGAAACTTTTTTATCAGATTTACATAGAGCTTATGCAGATAAATTGATTAAGATTCAAGATACGGTCATGCATAAATATTCATATAAGCAGGGGAATCTCGGTTTGTATGAAGCGGTATTCGGTTTTAAGAGTTCAAACAGTCAGACATTTTGTAATCATGCAGTTTTTGAAACAATAATAAAGGTTGACGGAAATTTTTATAATTTTACAGATAGAGCAGCGACTAAAAAAAATTTTTCTAGGAATCCATTAAAAGAAGCATTTCCAGAATGCCCGAATTCTAAGCAATATAAGTATAAGCCGAGTAATTACTGGTGCGATGTTTTAGAGAAACAGAGTAAAGATTCCTCAAAGACAGGTATATATTGTATTTCTGCTGAGCAGGCTTTTTATATGGCACAGTTAGGGTATGTTGTGATTGTGGCTTGGAAAAATCTGACTCCAAAGGGCAATGACCCTAATACTAATTATTCACCGCATTTTGTTACCGTAAGACCTTGTGAGGGAGAGTATTTAGGATTACAATTGTTAAATGTTGCTCATGTTGGAGGAGGAACGAATGAGGAAAAGAGTTTATTTGAAGCGTTTAGTGCAGAAGATGATAAAACAAAACAAAAAAGCATATATTTCTACTGCAATATGAGGCAAAGTTTTATATGAAACAAAATACTCTTATAACAAAAAATATTGAAAATCTAAAAAGAATAATTTATTCACATGAAGAATTAAAGATTTTAGAAAACGATGCCTTTGAACTTGTATTATTAAAAGAATGTTCTTTTTCCATTCCGCTTTATTTAATCATATTAGGTATATGGAATTTAAAGAAAAACAATAAACCCTTTATGTATCTTTCTATTATAAAAAAAGAAAATGTTGAAAAAGTATTTGGACTTGCAACTCCGATTATAAACTCGTCATTATTGTCAAATATTGAAAAGAGTGTTTTTTTTGAACAAATTTCATTATTTAGACTATTAGATTTATATTCTTTTCAATACGATTTTAATCATGACGGAAATGATGAAATTCTGACTTTTACACAAAATAATATTACAGGATATATTCACTGCAAAATATATGTTATAAATATATATTCTGATGATATAAAAATAGGCTTTGATGAGTCTTGTTTCCCAACTTTTTCGAAATATCTAGAATTTATAAATTATAAAAAAAAGCAAGGAATAAAACTTTTTGACAGCGAAAAATGGATATTCTATTACTACGACCGTACTCAGCAAAAATATGTCCAAGATGAAACCGCATCTTCCGAAGAACTAGAGCAAATCCACGGCAGTCCAGACTTTTTCGCGGAGGCGGGAATCGAATACACAAAACTGGAACGATTGTTGGTACCTTCTGACTTGGAAGGATTTTCAAAACCTGCATTAAGAATCTGGCGTAACGCAATCTACGCTAGGCATGGGCGAACTTTTAAGAGCGAAGATTTGCAGGCTTTGTTTAATGAATATGTTTGGTATAAACCCGATGAAAATTATTCAGATGATAAACTGTCAGATATTGATATAGCAAATATAAAACTAATTCGGGAGTTTGAGAAATAAAGCATTCTAGGAAGATGATATGTCCAAAAATGAATTGTTATTTGAATCGTTTCTGAAATCTCAGAATGTAAACTATGTTGTTCCTTGCAAAGATAGTTTTTATATGAATGATATTGTTAATAAACAAAATTTATTGCACTCTGAATAGGGAGATAGAAATATGGATAGTGAAATTATTAAACAAACTTTTGGACTATATAAAGAAAATGCAAACAACGAAAATCTATGTCAAAATATAATTGGATTATCACAAGATGTATATGATAAATTATTAAGAGTTCTGAATGCAAATTACGGAAAAGAGATATTAAAATTCGGAATGACCCCGGACAAATATATGCATTATCAAAATGGAAAAGTATCATCTATCTTAAAAAGTCCAACTGGAGGAATCGGTAAGCATGAGGGCTTTGATATAATTTCAGTCACCGACATTGCAGATTTACTTTTCTCAATTGTACAAGAAGAATATATTTCAAATACTTTGAAAAATTACAATGATTTGGGTGTAAAATTTATGGAGTCTATTGCAATCTTCAAAAATTATATTCGGAAAGATTTTCAGTATGAAAAAGAAATGGATTTTTTTGATGAATTATCTGCATATAAAATGTTATTAAATGATATTCGTGATGAGTTGGGAATTATAGCGAAAACTCCTGATCGCCGTTTGTCTTATATTAATAAAATTGTTGATATGAAAACGAATATCTATAAAATGTACAATCATTTTTTAAGAGCTTTAAAAGATGATTATTCATTAATAACTGCCAAAGATAATTGGGGTAATTATTTAAATTATCAAATTGACTATCCTCTTATTAGTAACCATTTTTCTGCCTGCAGACAGTTAATTTGTACTTATACAATTATATTACTGAATGAATACGCATTGAGTGGGAATATTACGGATTCTCAGAAAGAAGTTTTATTATTTAAAGTTAATAATATGAAAAAAAATATTTTTGATTTGAAAAAGCAAATTTCGGATGCGTTAAGAAACAGGAGGGATTATAATGAAAATTTTTGGACTTTGTTTTTCTCGAATGGATATGCAAGATTTGATTCGGAAGATATTTCAGTTTTATTAAAGAAATTGGAATGCGATGAAAATTATGAATTAGATATTATTAATAAGTATTTTGATGAATCAAAAAGATATTTAGAAAATATTGAATTTAAAATTCTTCCTAAAAAAAACCTTGCCTAATTTCCAAATGGTAAAAAAAGTGGTAAAATATGGTTAGGAGTGAATGTATGAATGGTTCTTATTTTTATGTTGCGAAAGTAACTGACAATCAGGACGAAGAAAAACTCAACAGGATAAAAGTTACTGTACCGCTCGCAGAAGAATCTGTTTCATATTGGCTTCCTTATTTATCTGCGGCTGCAGGAAATGGAATAGGTTTTAGTTCTTTGCCTGATATTGATGACCAAGTTTTAGTTCTTGCAATGGGAAAATCCCGAGACAGGCAGATTGTGCTCGGAAGTTTTTGGAATACAAACTCTACACCTCCAGAAACGGGAGAAAACACAGATGCAGACCTAAATGGAGATGGTAACAATTCTTTAACCTTTTTCAAGTCGAAATCAGGAAATATGATTATACTTGATGATACAGAAGATAAAGAAAAAATACAGATAATTGCCAGTGGCAATAAGACCCGCTTTGAGATTGATAACGAAAATGAACTTGTCAATATGGAGACCGACAAGGACATCGGATTTTCTGCAAAGGGGGCAATTACTATACAGGCTGAAGAGGAAATTACATTGACGGCGAAGAAAGGTTTTTCGATAGAGTCAGAAGACTTTGCTGTAAAAGCCAGCAAGGAAATAAATATTGAGGCAAGCAAAGATATGACATTGAAAGGTTCTGGAATAGCACTGAATTAAGGATGGTATAAAATGTCAAAAAAAGAAGAACTTGAAATCTCAATCTCCAATACAGGAGAGGTTACAATCAATGTAATCGGGGCAAAAGGGAAATCCTGCATTGATATGACAAAAGACCTTGAAGAGAGCCTTGGAATTATAAAAAGTTTTGAGAAAAAAAGTGAATTCTATCAGCAGGAAGAAAACAATACATCAGTTTATACAGGCGGTGCATACTAATGGCAGAATCAATCAGCTTCACATTACCATTTGGCTACGAAAAAGATGGAAAGACATACCGCAATGGGAAAATACATTTGGCAACAACGGGCGATGAGCTTGAAATACAGGATGCGGACGAAGTAGGAATGAACACGCGCTATCGCGATATTCTTCTGATGACCAAAGTTATTGATGAACTTGACGGCTTAAAGCCTATAACTGAGGATATTATCAAAGATTTATATGAACCTGATTTTATTTACCTGCAGTTACTATACCGTCAGTTAAACGGAGAAAACGGATCCTCAATTATAACACACTGTCCTAGCTGCGGAGCAATTTCTGAAATAAAACTTGCGGATTTGTATAAAGATATGAGTATATACAAATAATGATAAGGGTATCTTCATCAGGAATAAAGGCTACTATGTTTCTTAGTAATTTGACCGACAAGCATATTTTACAAGACCGTATATGCTCAAAAAAAATCTCGGAATCGCAAATTGTGAACTGCGTTCTTGATGAGATGGGAATATTCGATAATTCCTGGGAACAGGTAACTGTAAACAACTCGAACATAAATGAAGCTGCATTTCATAACATTTCCTTTTCTGACTGTATGTTTTTCAGATCAAGCCTGATGAATACAAAATTTGATTCCTGTTCTATAAGCTCTACCTCTTATTCTGGAGATACACTTATAAAGGCAAGCTGGAACAAATGTAGCATAAACCATATGACAATTAAGCAAAGCACCATGCAGCGTGCTGTTTTTACAACCTGCATAGTGCAGAATTCATATTTTTCTGATTTTGAAGGCATTTACGCAACCTTAAAAAATTCTTGTTTTAAAAATTGCAGGTTTGAAAATACCTATGAAGCTGGAATGAACGGCTTTTCTGGAGCAAAATTTGAGAACTGTATTTTCATAAACTGTGTTTTTGAAGGCTACCCATTAAGGGGGGTATGTACAGAATCGTGTGTATTCATAAACTGTACTGGCGAGATAACTGACGATGCAGAATGTATTAACACTTATTCTAATGCTTATTCCATAAACAGGTATTGCTCACCGATGGAAGGTATAGAACTTCTGAAAAAGCAAGAAGCCCAAGAACTGATAAAAAGGAGATTTTAAGATGTCTAAGATTGAACAAATAAGGGCTGCAATCGACAATCTCGATGATACTGTTGCGAAAGATACGCTTGCACTGCTCCTTGCAGAGAAAGAAGGGCATGGAAATGTCGAAAAGGAACTTGCTTCTAGTTCTATCTCAAAGACCGATACAAAATTTGATAATTTTGCCCAAGCAATAGAATTTTTAAAAACAAAATATAAATTTCAGGAGCTTTCGCTATTTTCAACAGAAGCCGATTTAGTATATGTGAATACGGGAGACAGAAAGGTTCTTATTACTGATACAAGTGTGAAGCCGCGTGAATTACCTAAGTCTCCAGAGCAGCAAGATTCAGACAATCCAACTGACCCGGAGAATGCTTTTGAGCCAATAAATAAAAACGGAAGATTCAGTAATCTTGAATTATTATAGGGGATGACATTATGCCAAAGTTAAGAACAGAATTTAGATTTACCTTGCCAAAAGGTTCTGGAATAAAAGTTGATGCCGGGCGGAAAGTTAGCGGAACTATGCGGCTTATAAAGGTAAAGGATCTTGTTGATATAGAGAGGGACGGACAGGTTAAAAGAGGAACAGGCAGTTACTATGTTGTAATGCTGTCCCGGTGTGTAACGCAACTTGGGGCATTGACATCAATAAACAGAAACACCATCGAAAAACTTGAGCCTGTAGATTTTGCTTTTCTTGTAGACTTTATGAATGAAATAAATCATCAGGTAATCAAAAGAATGTCGTTGGAATGTAAGTATTGTGGATATAAATATGAAGGAATCATTTCACAACTGGGGGAAGCATAAGCCGCCCGCGGGCAGGGATATTCCGTGAGGCGGCAGATATAGCATACAACTTCAAATGGTCAAAAACTGACATTATGGGCATGACAAAAAGAGAAAGATTTGAATGGCTTTCACAAATTAACAGAATTCATGAAGAGGAGAAACGGCAGCGCTTTGTAGATTCAGAGAATGAGATTCAAAGAATCTTACAGGCAAAAGATGAAAATTCAATGAAAGAAATTTGATGTCAGAAATCTAATCCTGCCATAGGGGGCTAAAATGCTGAAAGAATTGTCATGGTATATAGAAACGAACCGATTCACGAACATAGTCGAAGAAATAGAAGAAAAGGCAGCCGCATACAGCGAAGCCCTTAAAACGGACTCAGAGAACAAGGAAGAACTCCGTGACGACCTGCGAACCTTGTGTCAATGGCATATGGAAAAATCAGGATACAAGACGGAAAGCGTTCCATACATAAACATCGATCTGGAATTCTTTGACGGGCATGACATAAACAGAGCCGCCCTCAGCACTTTTGAAAAAGAAATAATCAAAGCCCATATGTATCAGAAGCACCTGTGGGAATTCATGGGTACCACGGGAAGCATGACCGTCATATCAAAGACGGCAATGAGGCAAGACGGCTTTGTCTATGAGAGCTATCTTCCCCTGGAATACAAGAAAACGCACAATGCGAAAAGTCCCATCTCCAATATTTTGGAAGAAAACCCGGACGCAGTTCCAATTTACATATACCCGGACGGAAGCGTGTCAGGCGAATACAACCCGGAAAAATCAAAATTCCGGCTTGACGCACTTAGGGACAAGTCGGGATTTGACTGGACAAGGAAAGGCTGGGATCCGAACTACGAGGTGCACAAAGAGGGCTGGCACGGTGAATACGATGAGACCGGCACATGGACTATGGTACGGGAAGGAAAGGGGGAATATGAAAAAACGAGCTATGCAGGGGCAAGGTTCGAGAAACTTCCTGAAATTGAAATACTGAAGGACGGCGACAGAGCAATCCTGTACGATCCGAACTATTCCCTAATCTCGACATTCGAGAGAATCTTTCTCCTTACTGACGGCAACATCTACGGAGTCGAACAGGAAGATGCAGAAAAAACCGTCTCCCTCATAAAAGAGGCGATGGACGAGATGGGCATCAAATCGATAAAGGCCGTATGCGGCGGAGATATAAGACCCGATGCAAAAAGACTGAACCCCCAGCTTCTTATGGAGAAATCCGTCTCGGAAGCTGCCCCCGCCAAAAAAACTGCCATCCCTTCACGGCAAAGAAAAGGACAGAAAATCACAAACGAAAGGATTCTGTCATTCTATAAGAAACTGTTCGGTGAAGCGCTTGAAAGCAACGCTGAGGTAGCAAGCTACAAAGAGTACAGAAAGACAAAGAAAGAACTGGCAGAAAAAGCCGAAAGTAAAAGAACCGAGGAGTCTGGAAGAAGCCTCTCAGAAAAAATCGCAATCGTAAAGGCGAGCGGGACAGAGGGGGAAGAACTTATACGGGCAATCCAGACAGAGAAAACGAAGATACCCCTTTCCGTATTCAATCCGGCGGATAAAAAAGAGGGCGGGCTTACGGACGAAGAATTCAATATCATTCAGAACTATGCCGTACCTGAACACAAAAAAGAACTTTTCAGCCGAGCCATTCTGAACCTGATTCTGGAGAGAGAAACGATTAAAACAAGCGGGAAAGAGGTTCACGAGCTATTCGACACTGTATATGCAGATGTAGTGCAAGGGAAAAAATCTGACGAGACAATCAGTGTGGAAACGACATTCTCCGAGCTGTGCAGCAACCCTGATAAATCGCTGGGCGCAGAGCCTGTAGATAGTACCGTCATGGAAAAGCTCACGGAAGCGAAAAGAAACCTTCCCGAACAGAAGACACAGGAGCTGCAGAAAAAGGTAGATGCTGCGGTGGACAACATAATCCGGAATTTCTCGGCAGTGCGCATGAGCACAGGAATGACACCGGAAGAGGCGGTAAAACTTGCCGCAAAAACAGTCGGGGGCAAAGATTCCGCCGTCTTCGTGCCGCCGGCAAGCGGAATCGTCTACCAGACACCGGCTATGAACGCCCCGTTCAATGCCCGGAACGGAGGCGACAAAAGGGTTTTCAGCGACATAAGAATAGCGGACTTGATTGAGAAATCAAAGAACCTTGCTCCGCCGACAAAAGAAATTGAGGTTGAGCGGCTCATTGCGGAGAGCAGACAGATTAAAAACGCGAGCAGTCTGCCCTCTGGAGAAAAAGAAACCGAAACTGGCAATATTCACGCTGAGGTAAACAGGGCAGATAAACCATATAAGAAAACAGGCACGGCACAAGAAACATACGAGTCGTTTCCGAACCTGTTCAGCAAAGAGGAGCGTGAGGCCTGGTATAAAACCGAAAGCTTCAGGAAAACAGGTCTTTCCGTTTCCGATGTTGAAAATCTGGTACAATCGGAAGAAGAAAAAATACAGGGATTAAAACCATCTACTGATAAAAATGTCGTTACATTCTCAAAGAAAAGGGAACTGGACAGAAAGCTGAGCTATGCCGCCGAAAGCACGGAGCGGAGCAGAAACGCCCTGCTCGCAAGAATCGAGCCGGTAATGCGGTCAAGGAATACGGAAGAATCCGTCCGCGAGCTGAACGAGAAATCAAAATCCGCTGGTATTTCCGCAGAATACAAGGCCGCAGAAATAAACACGAACGGGAAGCTTTCGCGGGAACTGGCGGGAGCCGTGAACGCGGCTGACTTTGTGGACTGGCGAAGCCGCACTGCATCAGATGCGTACAGAGAAGCCACGCCAAGAAACATCCGCAGCTCGGGGGAGCATGATTCTGTGAGCGCAAGGGAACAGGCGCGAAGCCAGATTCTGGCGGACGCTCTCGATGCGGCCGCAGATTCAGGAATTTCAAGGCATACGGAGAACGGCAGCGGCGTAGGGCGTAACGCAGAAAACAAAGGCGGCGACAGGCTTGCAGAATTCAGTATTGGAATCGACAGCGAAACTCCGTTTTATGGGGAAAACGCCGTCTCAAAGACAGAGCGCGTAGAAGCGGCTCGAAAGCCGGACTTTGGAAACGGCAACGAGGAAACTCATTCATCTGTTCCTGCAGGAAGCGATGCGGGCATCATAGGTGAAAGCCAATTTTACAAAGAAAACACACCTTCCCTGTCTGTCAGAACAGAAGCCGTCCACCATACCGAAGATATGCGTTTTAATGCAGCAGACAGTGTGGCTAGAAAATCATTCATCGGAAACGAACCCGCTTATTCTACCGCCGCAAACAATGCAAGCAATGATACTTTCACCGAAAAAACTACACAGAATGCTCAGACAAGCAGCGAGAGCAGAACTTCGCACACTGCCCCGACAAGCAACGAAAGCAGGGTTGCGTACACTGTTCAGCCAACCGGTGAGGACTGGAATGCCGCAGCGGAAACCGGGGCATCATATACTTCCGTACATAGCAGGGAGGACGGCAGTATCAGCAGAAAATCAGGTCATCCTTCATCATCGGACCATGGAAACGCCTCTGGCAAGACAAAGCAAATGCTGACTCCCGAACAGGAAGAGGCAGCAAGGCTTGAAAGGATGAACGCGAACTACGAGCATGACAAGGCCGTTCTCGCAAAAGCCGATCCCATGTTTGCAAGAAACCAGTTCTGGGATGTTGGTCATGCAGAGGGAAGCGGGGAAGTAACGGACAGAGAGTTGGCGAAATTGGCTCAAATCAAAATAGAAGAGAAAAAGAATCGCCTGTTAGACGGAGGACATTTTAATGAGTACTAAAAGATTGATTCCTCTCGAACAGGATAAGCATATAAAGAAAATTGTTGATATTTATAATTTTGCCATAAAGAAGATAAGGGAAAATCCTCAGTTACTGGAGGTGAAAACAGACCAGACCAAGAAAAGTGGCAAAAGGAAACAAGAAGATTCCGGAAATGTGGAATATGTACTGCCAGCCGCAATGGTTATGAGGAACTATCTGCATGATAGGGAATTTCCTTTGGAAAGTGTCATGCTTTCGGCAACGGAAACAAAGCATAACGAAGACATCGGGAAAGTAAAAATTCACATCGGTGCTTATGCAGATGAATATGCCCGCTCTATGCACGCAATGGCGTTCACTATAGGAAGCACGATTTTCTTCAGAAACGGTTTCTACAAGCCGGAGAGCGAGGAAGGACGCGCTCTTCTTGCCCATGAAATGAAGCATATATCGCAAAACAAAGAATATATGACTGCCGATAACCGTACGAAAGAGGAGCTTGAAGCGGAGGCTGTTCAGGCGGAAGAAATCGAACGGTATAATCCCGATCCGTATGTCTGTGAGGTCATAAACGGTAAATCTTACAGGATGAGGAAATCACAGAAAGCAAAATTAGATTACATCGTGGAAAAAGGTCTGGAAGAATGGGTTGAGGGGGAGGAGAATGCAATGAGCGACAGGGATTACCTTAAGCTCCTGCTGAATTACAAGGATTATCTGGAGGGGCGGTTATGAGCCTTAATCCTGACGGAAGGGAAAACAAGATAAAACTCATCTCCGATACGATGACGGGATTTTATTCTGTCATGCGTAACCTTCAGGAAGATTATGCCACCTATCATCAAAATTACTCAGAGGAAGCCCTCGCACTTCTCAGCAGGTCAGACGATTTCATTGAATCCGTGGAAGCCGTGCGGAGCCTCGACAGTCTTAGCAGAATAGATGACGAAGGAATAAACGAGCTGTTTTTGCTCAGCCAGCAAATTTCAGAACTGTACCACCTGAATGTGCAGACGAAAATAGAGGATGAGAAGCCGAAAACACTGCCGAAAAAGATAAAAAGCGAGAAATCTTTCTGGAACACATTATGGGGTGCGTTGCAGGGCGAATACAACGAGAACCCGACAGGAATGGAAATCCTAATCGACATGGGTATAAACTTCATCCCGTTTGTGGGACAAGCCTGTGACGTACGAGACATAACGGCCTGCCTAAAGAAATTGGTCATTGAAAGGCGTGTTAATGAAGTTATGATTTGGGTCACACTCCTGCTCACCGCCATTGGCTGCGTTCCGGTTGCTGGTGATGTGATAAAAGCCGGCTGCAAGGCAATCATAAAGGGAGCAGATGACGCGGTTCTGACGGTTCTGAGGAAACTCGACGCGGACGATGTTCAGAGAGCGTTCAAGATGCTCAAAACTAAGTTCACATCAAGCATTGACGATGCAATCGCAATGGTGAGTAAATGGATTGAGAAATCCGGAAATTCTAAGTACGGAAGCAAGGTAAACGAGGTTCTTGCAGGAGCAAATGAGAACCTGAGAAAAGCCTCTGATTTCGTCAATGACAAGATTGATGAGTTTGAAAAGAGAATTTTTAGAAAAGAAAAAGCTACTGTTGAATTAATAAATGAAATCCAAAAATCTGCAAAATTTAAAAATGCAACAAAATATCTGGACGACATTATTATTGACAATGGAAAAGCAAATCCATCTAAATTAAAAGAAATCAGATTAGCATTGGAAAAGGGAGAATTTTCTTATGAAGAGGTTTCCGAAATTTATAATACAATGTGCAAACTGAATATTTCCGAAGCATATGAAAAAGAATTAATAGAACATATGGACTTTGGAAAATATTTGTCGAAAATGGTTGGAGAACCACCGGCAAATATGTGTAATCCACATGCACATCATATATTATTTAAAGTAGGAAATGGAAAAAAACAGCAGGCATTAGTTCAAGAAGGTCAGGAAATTCTTAGAAAATATGGTATTGATCCTATTGTCGGAAAAGAAGTTCTTTGTTGGGCACCAAATGCAATAAAAGGACAGCATGATATAAATGCTTTAAAAATGGTGGTGGATGAATTAAAAGCTGCAGATGAAATTGGATGTGATGTTGATGATATTCTGATTATACTTAAAGAAAATGGAAAAATTGCAAGTAAAAGATTTTAAAAGGAGTTCATTTTATGGATAACAAAGTATTAATTCAAGAGATGCGACAAGCAATAAAAAAGAATGATTTAGAAACGGTGAAGAATTTAATTGAACAGAATAAAGAGTTATTGAAAGTTGAAACTGTATTTGGTACATTTCTTCATGATGCGGCTTTATTTGGAGTTTATGATATAGCAAAATTTTTTATAAATTGTGGTATTGATATTAATAAAAAATCAGGCTTAAGGAAAAGTTCTGCAATTGCATCTGCCGCTTCTGAAGGACATCTGGATATCGTAAAACTTTTATTCGAAAATGGAGCGGTTTTAGATGTAAGTACTCCTGAAGGAAACCCTTTACTTGCGGCAATTCCTGATAATAATATCGAAGTTGCAAAATTTCTTATTGACCATGGTATAGATATTACCGCAAAATATGATATCGGTGAAATAGAAAATTGTGATGCAATGGAATATGCACGTCAATATGGACGAACAGAAATATATAATTATTTGAAAGAAAAAAATAAAAAATAAACGACAGAAAATAAAGGATACAATCCTATGACAAAAATAACCGGAACCAACACATACATAGACGTAGAAATTGACGGCAAAACAGCACGAATCGCAGGTGAAATGATAATCGGCGGTTTTGTCTGCTTCAAAAGTTCAATGAAAAACTGGCTTATTCCAGGAAATGAACCATTAACAGAAGAAGACAAAAACGAAATCATTCAAAAAGTAACCGAAAAAACAGCCGGTTCGCATATGGTAATAACTTTTGAGTAAAATTATTTTTATATTGTAAGAAATTTTAAGTAATTAAAAAACTGAAATAAACAAAAAAAACAAATATAAAAAGAGGTAAAAAATGGACAAAAAAATTCTTCAAATCAGCAGTGTACCAATACATTTGCTTGATACTAATATGGAACCTGTAAATGGAGGTTCTGGATGTTTAATTTCATATGATGATTGTGATTATATTTTCACAGTGTATCATGTTGTAGAAGATGCAATTAATGGACTTCAATGTGGATTACTAATCGATTATGATTCAATAAAACAAAAGCCTAGATATGCATTATTAGGAGATAAAGATAGTTTTGCGCTAATAAAAAATAATAGTAATAATACTTTTGTGGAATTTGCATACAAGAAGATAAATCAAAAACTAACATATAAATTTGAAATAATTGATCCGAAAAATATTTCAAATATATTAGAATCACATGAACGTATCAAATATTCATTTAATCAAATTAAAACTCCTCAAAAAGATGTAGAGTACGGTTTTTGTGGATGGACGCACACAATAAAAGGTTCTTGGTATACACGAGCAAATAATACAATCCATGATAATTATAAATATAAAGAAACTAGAGATTTTTTACATATTTTTGAACCTCCTATTCAACATCCTGGCCATGTATTTTATCAAGGTATAAGTGGAGCTCCTATTATAGATGAGTCACAAAATGTTGTTTCATTATTAGTTGGCGGTGATACCTCCAAAAATGAGGTCTGGGGAATTGATTTAGCTACTATGCTGAATTATGTAAAAAAAGAAGAAGGAATAGTAGGTATTTAATTCATTTCCACATAAAAAATTAGACAATTTCTATCAAAAGGCAGATTTTTTGGGATTCTTATGGTAAATGTCGGCACTGGACATATCGAAAAATTTGATGGTATTTCAGCATACGAAGAATATACTCACTTTTGGCTGTATTTAACAGAGCCTAGTATGTTTACGCATAAGAAAATAACAGAAAATGTCTTGGAAAAAAGAATTTCAGATATAAATAAAAAAATCGATGATAGTCCGTACAAAGTTAGAGCCGTTTATATTGAATATGATAAAACTGAGTTTTGTTTTGAGGACATGGAATCCTCCGTATGGGATAAAATAGAATATCCGTAGACCTTCAGATAAATTTAAATTATAATTATTTTAGATTTATAAAGGAAATATAATACAGACTGTTATGAGCCTTAATCCTGACGGTAGGGAAAAGAAGATAGGTTTCATCTCCGATACAATGACAGGATTCTACTCTGTCATGCGTAACCTTCAGGAAGATTATGCCACCTATCATCAAAATTACTCAGAAGAAGCCCTCGCACTTCTCAGCAGGTCAGACGATTTCATTGAATCTGTGGAAGCCGTGCGGAGCCTCGACAGTTTTAGCAGAATAGATGACGATGGTATAAACGAGCTGTTTTTGCTCAGCCAGCAAATCGCAGAGCTGTACCATCTGAATGTGCAGGAAAGGGACAAAGAGAATCCCGTCACAGAGGTTAAGAGCGAAAAAGGCTTTTGGCAGACTGTCTGGGGCGTAATGAAAGGGGGACGAGACAGCCCGATTGTCAGGAATTCCCTTGAACAAGTTACCGGTGCAATCGCGGACATCGGGGATAAAATCGGGAACGGGCTGAAAAGCGGCGTTGATTGGGTTATTGAAAACGAACTGGACTTGCCGGTTTACCAGAGATTATGCAATCCGTTGTTTGGTTTCTTTATGGCCGGCGGAGCGGTTCAAAGCTGGATTCAGAACAGAAATCTTGGTAATACATCTAAAAATGCTGTTGAAAATTCAAAGGCTTTCCAAAAAGGACTTGCTGACAGTTTTATAGAAATGGGAACAGGACTTCTCTCCCTTCCGAAAGCGGTGGTAGACCTCTATTACAAGGAATGTGAGGTTGGCGACGACATAGCCACATATCTTGACAACTGCTCGCCCGAGCAAATTCCAGAGGACTTTAGGAACTGGTTCAATAAATCAAAAGAGCAGGTTAAGGAAATCGGCTCAGAACTAAAAAAAGAAGTTATCCGGCAGCTTTCTGAGAAAGATGTAAAGGAATATTATGAAACGTTCGGCTATCTTACGGGCACGATAGCATCATTTTTCATCGGGGCAGGGGAGGCGAAGGCCGCATCAGAGGCGGGAAAGGTCGGAAATGCTACAAGAATTGAAAATGCCGCAATAACTGCCGGCAAAGTTACTAAGGCAGAGAAAGCGGCAGAGCAAACTTCAAAACTTCGGCAGGCTTCGGAAAAGATAGAAAACGCTGGAAAGAAACTGAAAAACAAGGCTTCAAAAATTTCACAGAAAGCAAAAAAAAGTCCTAAATCTCAGGTAGTCCCAAATGAAGGAGTTCAAAATATAGTCGGTAGAAAGATAACCGAGGTCGACGAAAATTTGCTAAAGGCAAAAGGATATGAGACATACAAGAAAACTGACGGAACTTTGGGTATAAAACGGCAGAAAGGATTTGCTGACAAAATAGATAAACTGTCCGTTGATAAGGACGGAAATATAATTAACATTGAAAAGAATCCAATGAAGAATACTCCTAATTCTAATGGTTCTTGGACTGGTACTCGAGGTAATTCTAAGTGGATTCCAGATAAACGATATACTCCTAAAAAATTTAATAAAACTAATAAAACTTGGGAACAAATCTTAAATGATTATGATATAGACGGCATAAAGTATACTAATGGTTATCCAGATTTCTCTCCAGTATCAAAAGGTAATGTTGAAATAAAAGATTTCTCTGCACAACGATACGGAAAAGGCGGTAATTTTGATAAGGCAGATATAGAATTAGCTAGAATACGTACAGATGCAGGAAAACCTTGTACTGCTGATGATGTTACTTTATGGAGAGAACAACATAAATATACTTGGCATGAAGAAGCCGATTGTAAATCAATGAAAAAAGTTCCATTAGTAATACACGGCAATATGTCTCACAATGGTGGGATATCAACAAAAAATAAAATGAAAAAACAAATGAGCGAGGTACTATTCGATGATTAATTCAGATTTTAAGGAAGAATTTAATGTGTGGGGAAGAACTTTTACTTTAGATGTTTCTCTTTCCTGTCATACTGGGCAAGATGTATTAGATTCTCAAGTAAATGTTTATAATAACATTAAGAACAAAATAAATGAATTATACGAAGTTTGTAAAACAAAAATACTTGAGTATGTAAATGACGAAGAACAAAAAGAACTATTCCCAGATAATCAAATACCAGATAATATCTTTAAATATATAATTCCAAAAGCAATTATAGTTACAAGACATACTGATGTAGATTACTTTGGTTTTCTGTTTTACTTTAGATATGATAGAGAAAATGATATTTGCGTTTCATTCAAGAATTATGAATTCTTCGATATTGGACCAGAATATATTATTTTGTAACCATACATAAATAAATCCATACAAATACTAGCGCTCTTTGACATAAACTCAAGGGAAGTATGGAATCCTTGAGTGCCTATCATAATACACTTAAAATGAGCGTATTATGACAGACAGAGAAATACAGCAGAGGCGAAACGCACAAAGGATTGCAGCACCTGCGAAGCAGTCCCGAAGCTCCTGCGTAGGGATGAGCCGCGGTTAGACGGCGAAGTGCGGAAAGCCTGTTTTTTGCGGAAGCAAAAATGCGCCCACAAAAAAGAACTGTTCAGCAGGGCGATACTGAACCTGCTTGTGGAGCGGGAAACGATAAGAACAAGCGGAAAGAAAGTGCGCGAGCTTTTTGACACCGTGTACGCCGACGTGGTGCAGGGCAAGAAGTCCGATGAGGCAATCAGCTTAGTAGATTTTTGGAAAAGTTTTAGATAGATTATTAAATATCAATGCAAGGTGGAGATAAAAAATGAAATGGCAACCTTTCGAAACAATTTATTCAGCAATTAGTGATGAAGACTTTGACTTTGTGTTTTCTGTAAAATTTTCAGACGGAACAATTAAAAATCTTGAATTGGAAACGATACTTGAATGGGATAATGGTGCGAGTTCTGAATATGGAAACAAGGATATTGTTTCATGGAAAAAAACGAAAAAAAGAATCTAAAGAAATCGATAGAAAAATGGGTTCAAGTCCAAGATGCAGAGTAAAAACGATATTTTTCATCCAGTTTTTATAAAATCTGACAGATACTTCACCAAATATGGCAGATAGCATTTTAAGACTTCTTAACTCAGTTGAAAATATCCCACAGAATAGTGTTTACGGTTTGCTTCAACTACCGGAAGAAAAAATTGCCGAAATAGCAAAAAATCAGAACAAAGAAAAAATCTTAAAAGATATTGGAAATCTATCTTCTGGCGAAAATATAGCCTCGCGGATTGATGACATTATTGATGGAAGTGGAAAAACTCCATATGACATCATGAACGATGCCGGATATAAAAATAAAAATGTATTACACAATGAGGAGTATATAAAAACAATAAATCAGATATTGGAAAAAGAAGATGCAAATAAACTTATAAGTCAGATAAAGGAGCAAAAGGAGTGTACAAACAAATCACTTGGTGATATTCTTGAAAGCATACAAAAAGGAACTGTTCTGCGAGGTGAAGCTATAACCTTTGATAACCTGCAAAAGTTTATACCGCCAAAAGAAAATTGAAGAAAAATGTGACTCTTGTTTTGCGAATGATGAAGAATATGTTGGCAGTCCGAATGGTATTGATGAAACCACGCTCAAATCTATTCTGAATAATGTGTTTGAGAAACACCCGGACCAGATTATTTTCACTACATCTGCACAGAAACTCCAAGCAGTGATTATGAATCTTCCGTATGGTGTGGTGGCTATGAACTTCCAAAATCCCTTTTTGTCAAAAATGAGAAAAAGGGTATTTTAGATGTTCAAGTGATTTATGATTCTTGCCGGGAATTCGTACCTTACAACAGAAGCATTGGAGACAAGGCTCTGAATGTACTTGAATTCCTCAGCAAGCAGTTTTTTTAACGCTTACCTGTACCCCTTCTCGCAGTTGCGGATATCAAGGTTCACATACACTTTGGTATCTTTATCCGAACCGTTGTGACGGACATAGACTACCAGATAGCCTACGAAGCCTGAACCGCTCTGCACGGTAGTATCAGTGCTTGGAACTGTGCTGACGCTTACATTTTCGGTCATGATTCTGCCGTCCATGCTGTCAACGAGAGCGCCTTTTCCGTAAGAACCTCGGCTTATTGCTCCTGTCGCAATATCATTATATGTGAAATCAAATGTATTCTTATAACCGACTGGAGTTCCCGGGAAATAGAGCCAGGCATAGTTTTTCAGTTCTTCCTGAGTTAGAATCCTTCCTATCCATGATTCATCTTCTTTTACCTCCCAGTTTCCAGTCAAACTGAACGATGTACCGTTATCATCCATAAAATATCCGTAGATTCCATTTGAGGGTCCTTCCGGATCATTCTGGTTGAATCCTGTTGGCTGACTTCCTCTGTTATAGCCAGATTTGGTACAGAGCATGATAAAATCATCATAGGTCGTGCTGGAGAATGTATGGCTGTGAGACCAGTAATCCGCTCGCCAGGTGATGTTGCTCATCCAGTTGATTTCTTTTCCGCCGATATACGGAACCAGAAGTTTATCGATTCGATAGTTGTAGACGATTGAATCTGTCGGGTGTGAAAGTCTCACAACTTTTTCGGAGGCTCCTGAACTTTCCTGAGAAAGAGTCATGGATTTTCCGTTTGCGCTTTGAGGAACAAATTCAACTTTTGTGATAGAGGCATCCGCCTTTTCATTGTCAATGTAGACTTTCAGTCGGGCTGTTTCTCCGTCTCCCATCGAAAGAAGATTGTTCTCTCCGCTCCAGTTAGTCCATCTTCCGTCACTCGAAAGAAACTGAATCTTTGGATCAACGCTCTTATACACAAAACGAGCCTTTATTGTCTTTCTGCCAATCTCCTCGTCATTATTCTTCGGATTTGTCGCAATAATATCAATCGTTGTCTCCCGCTGATTCTCATGGAAAGGTTTGATTGTGATTGTTCCACTTCCGTCACCGTTATCCTTCTTTTCATAGCCAAAAGTGGTGTTCAACTCACTGGAAACGACTATGATGTCTGCATCAGCAGGGTTCACCGAGTATTCAAAAGTGCGTTTTTCATCCGGCGTGATGGAAAATGCAGTAACTCCTTTTATACTGAAATCATAATCCCATGCGACTTTGATATTCAACATTCCCTTAGCGCCCTCGCTTGAAATACAGGTGAGGGTGCCGCTTCCAATCTTGTTCTTGTCGTTTCCGATAATATCAACGCTTCCGTTACCGTTTGCGTCACAGCCGTTGTCGTGATACTCAAAGAAATCCTCTGTCTGTGCTGTAGTCCAAGTGAGAACTGTGTCCGGCGGACTTACGGTGTATTTTACCGTTACCGTATGCTTTGGCTGAATGCTTCGAACGCTTGTTTCAAATACGAAGCTTTTTCCAGCTTCTACAATGACCGTACATTTCGCAACAACATCAGAATCTGGAAGCTGTGCTGTTACTGTTGTCTGACCAGGCTTAATAGGGTAGACCGTAACATTCTGACCGTTCCCCATAATGCGGCAGATTTCAGAGCCGTTCACTTCCTCGGCAGTCCAGATAATATCGTAATAATCCCGCTGGCTTTCTGAATTCTCAATACTTGCCTTTAAAGGTGTTCCGCTTGAGCCTTTTACCAGCGTTATGTAAGTCTTGTTCAATGTAATCAGCTTTTCAGAACTTCCCGGAACCACTACATAGAACTGTAATGTGCTTGCGGCTTTGGGATGGCTGCAGGTTATGACCGCTTCTCCAGGCTTCAATGCCGTAATATAAATACTCTGTCCGATAACAGAACCGTCGCTTCCGATTCCTGTCACCTGAACTATATCACTGTCGCTTGTAGTCCATTTAAGATTATAGACATCGCTTGATACCACGCCTGTTCCTGTAAGACTTGCACTGAGAGTCTGAGATTTTCCTTTTTTGAGCGTGGTGACGGTAGAGCTTGCGGTGATATAGACGGCGTTCACTTCTTTTTCCTTAACATACACCATCATCTCCGCACTTGCCTGTTCCGCACCGCTGCTTGAAGCAATGAGCCGAGCCTTTACTGTTGTCGTTCCGGCACCCACTGCCGTAATCTGGGCGGTTGTCTTTGTGCCTTTTACAGAACAGATATTGCTGTTTTCAACCGAGTATTCAATGTGAGTCGCAACATTCGTATTCGGAACCTGCATTGAAATAAAGCTCACTTCTCCCTGCGTTATCGTCATATTCTGTTGAGGGAATGCGAATGTCGAATACTGCTGAACATTCACAATCACCTGTTGATTATATGCCGCCTTCGGGTGAGTGATTGTAATCGTTACGCTTCCTGTCTGCTTCGGCGTAATAGTGCAGACATTGGCTGAATACTGGAAATCAATGATGTCATAAACATCAAGCGACCATGAAAAATTGTATTTGTCGGTCGCAGCTCCGTTCACAAGCGTTGCGGTGATTGTCTGCGCTGAGTCCGTTGGCTTCATTGTAACAATCGAAGAAGGAACGGTGATGTAACAGTCACTCTTCTTCTCTTCATCACACACAACAAGAATCTGTGCAGAGTAGGCGGCTTTCGGATGACTTACGGTAATGTATGTCGTTCCAGTCGCCAGCGCACGGACTTTCCCCACCTCATTCTGACCATAAACTACGGCAATCTTTGAATCATTCGACTGCCAGATAAAATCACTCTTGTCGCTTTCACTTCCTCCCACAAGTTCTGCAGTAATCGAAGTGTAGCTTGTTCCGCAGGTAAGCGTCATTACACTTGATGTGAGCTGGATATACGGATTTGCACTCGCCGCAATCGGGTCTATTACCTGTGCGATAATCTGCAAAGAGTAGGTGCAACTCTTGTTCGTTACCGTGATGATAGCAGTTCCGATTTTGTTTCCTTTGAACATGGCCGTTGCACCGCTCGAAGTTACATCCACAATAGCAGGATTGCTCGAAGTCCAGGTGTAGCCGTCAACAATCACGGTATCAGAGTTCTTCACGCTCACGGTTACGGTTCTTGTATTTCCCTCTCCAATCGCAACGACATTGTTTGATGTTGTCA
>Ga0256404_1005045_pt1 | contig 23969 bp, 26 predicted proteins | sample RumenRJG_01DNA_FD_185990 | JGI IMG/M metagenome (GOLD analysis project Ga0256404, IMG submission 185990) | Bovine rumen microbial communities from Lethbridge, Alberta, Canada - RJG_01 | ecosystem: Host-associated > Mammals > Digestive system > Stomach > Rumen | place: Canada: Alberta | collected... | reverse complement strand
TACTAAAAAGTAAAATAAATATTATAATAAATATAAATATTATAAATTTATCTTGTACAACAATCTTTTTCATAAATTTATTATATTAAAAATATTGTGTATCTACAATTTAGTTATATATATTGTACAAACAAATAAAAATACCCCTGATAGGATTCGAACCTACCAAACCGAACTTTGTGAGGTTTATATATTATCTTGCAGTTTGAGTATAAATATCAGTATTCATGAGAATCTCCCCAGGTCGAAACCGAACCAAACATTTTGATTTTTTACTTAAAATTCAATATCTATAAGCGTTTTTCTATTCAACAGTAAATTAATAAAATAACTTACCTATGTCACTATCCATTGTATCGTACAAACCCGATAATCTCAAGAGTTCGAAATCGAACAATTTTTAAAAACGACCTATAATACAATGGGTACAATGACAATAAGGAAATTAGCAAATCGTCAAAAGTCAATGTTTTCGGTTCGGATTAGTTTAAGTTTTGCAAAAATTTAATAATTTATAACTTAAAAATTTGTTTATTATAGAATTGAATTATGCAACAGTATTATGATAAAGGGGACATACAGTTATATTTAGGCGATTGCATTGAAATTTTGGGGAAAGCGGCACTGGAATCTGTAGATATGATTTTTGCCGATCCGCCTTATATGTTATCAAATGGCGGAATATCTTGCCAAGCTGGCAAAGTTGTCAGTGTTAATAAGGGTAAATGGGATGAAAGCAAAGGTTTAGATGAGGATTTTGCATTTCATCAAAAATGGATAAATGCTTGTCGCAGAGTCCTAAAACCTAACGGAACAATTTGGATTTCAGGAACTTATCACTCAATTTATGCTTGCGGATTTGCTTTGCAGAAATCTGGCTTTAAAATCTTAAATGATATTTGTTGGTTTAAACCAAATGCTTCACCAAATATGAGTTGCAGGTATTTTACCGCAAGCCATGAAACTTTACTTTGGGCAAGAAAAGATCCAAAAGGCAAGCATACTTTCAATTATAATGCTATGAAAAATGGAGATTGGGGCGATGATGCAATCAAAAAACCAAACAAACAAATGCGTTCGGTTTGGCAGATTGATACCCCTAAATCTTACGAAAAAACTTTAGGCAAACACCCAACACAGAAACCTTTAGAATTGTTAAGGCGGATAATCCTTGCTTCAACAAATAAAGGCGATTTGATTCTTGATCCGTTTACAGGCAGTTCAACAACTGGTATAATGGCATTAAAGTTAGGGCGAAAATTCATCGGTATAGACTTGGAAAAAGAATATTTAGACCTTTCAATCAAAAGGTTTGAGCAAGAGTTTGTAAATAAGGAACTAGAATGGCAGTAGTTTTAGAAAAACTGAAAGAGGAAACTTATCCGATAGTCAAATGGGTTGGCGGTAAACGTCAGCTTATGTTTGAGTTGTTAAAAAACATGCCGGAAAACTACAACAGATATTTTGAACCTTTTATCGGCGGTGGTGCATTATTCTTTGAACTTCAACCCGATAATGCTTATATTTCTGATATGAATGAAGAGCTAATAAACCTGTATCAAGTCGTAAGAGATAATGTTGATGAACTTGTTGCAGACTTGCAAAAACACGATATTTCCAAAGAGTATTTTATGGAAATCAGAAACATTGACCGTACTGAAGAATATGAAAACTGGTCTGATATTCAAAAGGCAAGCCGTTTTATCTACTTAAACAGAACCTGCTTTAACGGAATGTACCGCGTAAATTCAAAAGGTGAATTTAATGTTCCGTTTGGGCATTATAAAAACCCAAGAATTTTAGATGAAAACAATTTAATCAATTGTTCAAATTTATTGCAAAGAACTGAAATCAAACACGCAGATTTTTCTGAGATTTTGAAAAAGGTCAAAAAGGATGATTTTGTGTATTTTGATCCGCCGTATGTACCATTAAGTGAAACTTCTAGTTTTACTTCTTACACTAAAGACGGTTTTGATATGGATATGCAATTCAAGCTCAGAGATGTATGTGATGAATTAGATACAATGGGTGTAAAATTCTTGCTATCAAATTCTGATACAAAATTAGTCAATGAATTATACGAAAATTACAATATTAAAAAAGTTTTTGCCTCTCGTCAGATAAATGCAAATGCAGACGGCAGAGGTAAAATTACGGAAGTTTTGGTGAGGAACTATTAATGAAAAGAGATTTTAAGGAATGGCTATCAACTTTTAGACCTTGTATTTCAGACTATTGCTACTATGTAGATTTTGACAAAGTAAACAGTAATGTTGACAGTATCAAGGTTGAATTAAATATTTTGAACACATTAGTTGGCTCTAAAAATATTGAAAAAGAATTTGAAGATGTAATTACTAAATACCCTGAAACATTAAAATGCATTCCTCTACTATTAGCAGTCAGAGCAAAAGAAATTTCCGTTACAGATGCAGAGGGTGAATATAATTTTTCTTTCAACAAGTGCAATTACAGTATGGAAGAATATAAAATGTTTATGCGTAAAACCAAGTTATTCGACCTTTTAGAGAATCATATTGTAAGTAATTTGGTCGATTATGCAACAGGTGTTGAAACAGGATTGGACAGTAATGGTCGTAAAAATCGTGGCGGACATTTGATGGAAAATCTTGTTGAAAGTTACATACAGAAAGCGGGATTTGTTAAGGATAAAAACTATTTCAAAGAAATGTATATTCATGAAATTGAGCAAAAATGGGGTGTAAACCTCTCTGCAATTTCTAATCAGGGCAAAATGGAAAAACGCTTTGATTTTGTTATAAAAACGGATAAGCAAATATATGTAATAGAAACCAACTTTTATTCAAGTGGTGGCTCAAAGCTCAATGAAACAGCAAGAAGTTATAAAACTCTTGCACAAGAAGTCGCTACAATAAATGGTGTAACATTTATTTGGTTTACAGATGGCTGTGGTTGGAATAGTGCAAGGCACAATCTTGAAGAAAATTTTGATGTTTTGGATACAGTATATAATATTCAAGATTTAGAAAATGGAGTTCTCGGAGGTATTATATAAAATGGAACTCTGGGACTTCCTGATAGATAAGGTTTGTATTATATGGAACAATATATTATTTTTACGAATTTCCTTTTTAATACTATTACTACTAATAACTTTTATATACAAAAAACGAAAATTACTGAAAAAAGTTTTATTTCCATTAAATTATGATACTTTATGTTTAGAAATTGGCTACATGTTGAATAAAAATAAAAATTTGTGGAGAGAATTTGGACCAAATTCTTCATCAAATTCTGATAAAGATCCTTTAAAACAAGATTTAAAACTATGGGATGTAATTAAATCTAATACAATCTTGCCTAATAACAAAAAAATAAATGATTTAATCGAACAAAATAAAAAAATCATCCCACCTTCCGATAAATTCATATTTGAAAAGATGAGACAACACATATTAGCATTTGAAGCTCATGTTTTTGACGAAACTATTGATTATCGCAATAACCAATTTCCAATAGAATTTGAGAAATTAATATATTCTAAATGTGAGGCTTTAAATGCTAAACACATACAAAAAATCTCTAAATGGTTAAAGAAAAACCTATTTGATAAAAAACATAAAAATTTAAAAATAGAATCTATATGGCTATTTGGTTCAATATTAAAAGAAGAATATGAATCTATTAATGATATAGATGTTTTAATTTTCAGTGATATTACTTCCCAACAACAAATTGCTGAGCTTGCTGATTTAGTAAAAAATATTGAGTTTGAATTTGCTAAATTTTTTAAAAAGGATTTAAATTTTATATCCTTTACAAAAAGAGAAGAGCGAGGTTTGCATGATTTTATAGAACAAATTGATATAAAAAGGAAATTATAATGGGTAAAAATTTACATTATTCAATAATAAATTTTATTAAAGAACGTCTTAATGAATGTGATAAAATAGAAACTTTTAATTTTATTTCTAATGATAATTATTACATCATACAAGTTAATAGGTATAATCCTTTTGAAACATTTAATATATATATAAGTGATGAATACCGATATACATTAACAGATTATTATAATAAGCCAAAGGAAATAAAAAGAGGGGATTTTATATATTTGGCAAGACCAGAAGCAAATTTTTCAGATGAAATAGAACTTTTAGAAATTTCATTAAATGAAGGTATATATATTGGTAAATTTGCAAGATTACTAAATTTTATAAATAGAACTTTTGATGATGCTAATAAAAGTACTATTATATATTTGAATAAACTAAAAGAAGAAGAAAAAAATAGAAACTGTCGAAATCATTTTTAAATATAACTTGATTTTATTCTGACTTGGAGTGATTTATACGACACGTTAAAGGAGGTCGTATGGAAAAAGCTGGATTGAATATTACTCCAAAAGAATTTAAGCAGATTAGCAAGTGGGCAGAGAATGTTTATAATATAGCCGTTATTGTTGATTATTTCGTTAGCAACCAACCTGAAATAGAAGAATGTTAAAACCTCGCACCGGTAATTAAAAATTTAAGAGATAACGCAGATTTCTTAAATGCGTTTTTTATCGATAACGAAAAAATATAAAAATTTATCAATTAACTTTACCAAAAAACCTGCTCTATTCCAAAAAAACGCTTTAAAAAATTTCTTACTATTATTGGAAAGTAGCCGACCGGTGTGAGTAAATAATGAGTAAATATGAGTAAATCGTTTTTTGGGGTAAAGTTGCACTTCCGACCTTCAAAACCCCTACAACGAGCGAGTTTCAGGAAATAAAATAGTCAAACTGACAAAACCGTACTACTCGTCAAACTACAATTAAATTTTAATGTTGTTTTATTGCATTCCGTGCGTCGTACGCAAAATAAAAATACCCCTGATAGGATTCGAACCTACGACGCACTGCTTAGGACGCAATCGCTCTATCCAACTGAGCTACAGAGGCATTTCTATTCAATTTTAATTTTTTTATCTGACGCTCAGTTGGTAAATGCGGACAAGCCGCTTGAGTTTCACTTCGTTCACCTCGTGAGCTACAGAGCCGTTTCTATTCAATTTTAATTTTTTTATCTGACGCTCAGTTGGTAAATGCGGACAAGCCGCTTGAGTTTCACTTCGTTCACCTCGTGAGCTACAGAGGCATTTCTATTCAATATCTATATATATTTTTTATAACATAAATAAAATTTTTATTAAATAGTTTATATGTGATTGTTTAATAATATTTGCTTTCTTCATTCATAAAACAAGCTGAAAAATGGTTTTCTTGTATTTGTTTTAATTCAGGTTTTTCATCAGTACATACATTAATACAATACTTACATCTTGTATGGAATTTACATCCTGAAGGTAAATTAGTTGGTGATGGTAAATCTCCTTTTAAATCAACGGATATTTCTTTTTTCTTTAAACTCGGTACAGAATTAAGCAGTGCCTTTGTATATGGATGGTTAGGATTGTTAAAAATTTGTTCGGTTGTTCCTGATTCTACAATTTCTCCCAAATACATAATGGCTACTCTATCTGCAATATGACGAATAACATTCATATCATGTGATATAAAAAGTATAGTCAAATCAAATTCTTCCTTTAATTTTAGCAATAAATTTATTATTTGTGCTTGTATACTCACATCCAATGCACTAACAGGTTCATCTGCAATTATGAATTCCGGTTTTAATATTAATGCTCTTGCGATTGCTATACGCTGACGCTGACCTCCTGAAAATTCATGTGGGTATCTGTCTAATACATCTGCATCTAAACCAACGGTATCAAGTACCTGTAATAAAATTTTTTTAATTTCTAATTGAGAAAACTCATATAATGGTCTTCCATCTTCAGAATACGTACATAATTCACTATTAATTTTCAATGGCTCTTGCATAATTTCATTGATTTTCATTTTTGGATTTAAACTTGAATAAGGGTTTTGAAAAACCATTTGTAGAGATTGTCTATATATTTTCATTTGTTTTTGATTTAATTTAAATATATTTATGCCATGAAAAAAAACATCTCCTGATTTAATAGGTATAAGTCGTGTAATTGCACTTGCAAGTGTAGATTTTCCACAGCCGGATTCACCTGCAATTGCTAAAATTTCACCCTTCTTAACTTCCAGCGATAAATTATTAATCGCATTTACAGTTCGAGTTTCGTTAAAAACTGTACCTTTAGTTTTATATTCTACATTCAAATTCTTTATATCTAAAACAATCTCTTCTGTCATAGGATAAGTATAAAATAAATTATAATATCTTACAATAGTTATATGTTTAATGTATTTCAATATTATTTTGTGGCTATTTTTATTTTAAATCCCATAATTTTAATAATTTTATGTTTTTTTCCATTAGTATATTCATTTTGTATAGAAAAAATTTTTGATATAATATTCTCTTTTTGATGTGTATTATTAGTATAAATTAAACGTTTACGAATACTCATGGAGTCTTTGTCAAACGGTTTATTTCCTTTTTTAATAATATTTATTAAAAACTTTTCAAGTTTTTCATCTTGATTTTTTAATCTTGAATTTTCTTTTTCTATTGGTTCTTTTAACATTGCAAGATATGCTTCATCATTATTATCAAGATATTCTATTTTTTCAATAACTTCATCAAAATTTTTATAGTCATTACAATTTATAAATGCTTTTGTGTTAAAATCCTTACTAATGTCTAAAGCACCCCAATAAATTGGTATTGAGTTTGCTTGTATTGGTTGAAAAAATTTTTCGGTCACATAACCATTAGTTTGAGAATTTTCAAATGCTATTGTAAATTTATATTTTTTTAGAAATTCAGTTTTACTCTTATACCAATCTCCAAATCGTGGTTCTAATTCTTTTGCTATCATGTTGTTACATATTTTGCCGGGAGCATCGATATGCTTGTATTTTGATAATTTTGTAAAAAAATCTTGTCTTAATTTTGCACCTTCACCCATACTTCCATTACTATATATAAAATTACAAAAATTTCTGTTTATCAGTTCTTTCGAAATATTTTTCCTTGTTAAATCCGAATTATAATTACACAAATATCTTATATATCTATCTTCAAATGTTATATCATTAAATCCTATAGCATAATCACATTCATTAAAATCAGGAATTATGTTTTCGCCTGTATAAAAGATTTTTACGCAATTATTATATTTTGTATGTTCTATACCAAAAACCGAATAAAATAAATAATCAGGTTGTTCTGATATTTCAACTATATAAAATTTTTGTAGTATTTTATATAAAAAACTAGATTTTTTATCAAATTCCGAATAAAAATCACAAAAATTTATTTTTATTTTTTTCATATATTACCTCTTTTAATTTTGTACCTATAAGCTAATTGATTTTTTAAGCTTATCATAAAATTAGGAACATGTAAGTATCTTATTAATAAAATGTAACATGTTAGTAGTTATTTAAACAACATCAATATGTTATTTTATAAAAAATGAAATAAGGATGTTACCTGCTATGTTTTTAGACAAAAAATTTATCGGACAAAAATTAAAAGAATATCGTAAAAAAGCAAGTTTGAGTCAAGAGCAGATTGCCGAGAAAACAGGACTTGCGGAAAAACACTATGGAAGATTAGAAAGAGGTGCTTGTATGCCTGCTCTTGAAACTTTTTTTAAGTTAATAGAAGTTCTTAATATTCCTTTGTCAGAGTTCGGTGCAAATTTTGAAGATGTAGAAAACAAAAGCAGGGTTGAACTTATAAAAGAGATTTACTTATCAAGTACAAAAGAAATTGATGCTTATTTAAATATTATAAAAACTGTAAAATCTTTAAAGTAGCTTACTTTACTAATTAACAAATTATTTCATCCTAATGACATTTATCTTTTAAATTATATTGACAAAATAATTTGCGTAATATGTTTGTCGGGCTTATAATATATCTATGAGCAAGTATTATAAAAATTATGCACCGTATATGTTTCTGTTACCTGCAGCAGTTGTGCTTTTGGTGTTCTTTTTTATTCCTTTTGTTCAAACTATATATTTGAGTTTTCAAGATTATAACTCTAATATATATAATCCGACTTGGGTTGGTTTGGCTAATTATCGACAGCTTATTAATTCACCAATATTTTACAAGGTAATGTGGAATACTTTTTTATATTTGATTTTAGCTGTTCCTGTACTTGCAATCATACCTTTATTTTTAGCGATTTTAATTAATCAAAAATTAAGATGTTTAACACTATATAAAATTCTTATTTATTTACCTGTTATTGTATCAATAGTTGTAGCGGCAATTGCATTTAAATGGCTTTATGCTCAATCCGGAATATTGAATTGTGTAATGCAGTATCTCGGCTTTGAAAAAATTGGCTGGCTTACTGATACAAGATTTTCACTCATATCGGTAATTATTGTTACAATATGGAAGGGTATTGGATATTATATGATGATATACCTTGCGGCCTTGATGAGTGTTCCTAATGAATTGTATGAAGCTTGTGATATTGATGGAGCAAATTTTTTACAAAAACATTTAACTGTTACTGTTCCGCATATTATGCCTACTATTGCACTTGTTACAACTATTAGTGCAATATCTGCAATGAAAGTTTTTGCTGAAATTTATGTAATGACAAAAGGCGGGCCATTAAATTCAAGTAAAACAATTGTTTATTATATTTATGAACGTGCATTTGAAAATCTTGATTTAGGTTATGCTTCAGCACTTGCTGTAGTTCTTCTTCTTGTTATTATGGTATTTTCTTTTATAAATATTATGTTTTTTGAAAAAAATAAGTACCAAATATAACACAAACTTAACAATTTTGAAAAAATCTTAAAAAGGTTTATTATATTGTTGATAATGGGTAAATTGGAGTACTCACAACATGGAAAATAACCATTTAAAATTATTTTTGGATGATATAAAACGTCTTTGGGACGGTTTAGAAATGCCTCAAAAGTTTGGGCTTTTGGCATTATCTATAGTAACTATTTTTGCTGCGGCATATTTTTTAATGAAATCTATGGAACCTGATTGGGCTGTTCTTTATAGTGATTTACCTGAAACAGACGTTGCAAACATTGCTGAATCTTTTAAGAAGAATGGACAAGCTTATAAAGTTTCTGATGACAAGAAAACAATACTTGTTCCTTCAAAAGATAAAGATGAAATGAGAATTTTTGTTGCTGAAAATTCTTTAATTGATAATCAATCTCCCGGATTTGAATTGTTGGATGATATGCAATTAGGTTCAACAGATTTTAAAAACAAATTAACAAAACAACGTATATTTCAAGGAGAGTTAACTCGTTCCATTGAAAAAATTAATGGTATAAAGAGCTGTAGGGTTCAGTTAGCAGATCCTGAACGTTCGATTTTTGAGGATAAAGACGAAGCTCCTACAGCATCAGTTATGCTTATTTTAGAAAATGGTTACAGATTAAAAGCTTCGCAAGTTAAAGCCATTAAAAATTTAGTTGCTTATGCTGTTCCGAGAATGACTCCTGACAGAGTATTTATAACAGACCAAAACGGAGCAAGTTTGTCTGATGAAGCAGGTAAAAACAATAATGATATGGAAACATTCAAGTCTAATACCGAAAAGCAAACTTCTGCAAAAGTTACTCAGGTTTTAGAAAAAATTGTCGGCAAAGGTAATGTTTCTGTCCAAGTTAATACAGAAATAGATTTTAATTCTACAAAGGCAACTATAGAAACGTATGTCCCTGTAGGTGATGATGAAGATAATAAAAAAGGTGTTTTAACAAGTTCACAAACGGAAGTTGAAACTTATGAAAATCCAAATCAGGCACCTGTAAATGCTAATGTTAATGCAAGAAATTTAAATTATGCAAAAGAAAAAAATTCAGTAAATTATAGTGTATCAAAAGAAGTAAAACAAATAGTATATGCTCCGGGTTCAATAAAAAGGATGACAATTGCGGTTGCCGTTAATAAAGTTTTGACAGACAAAGAAAAAGAAGAATTGCAAAACCTTGTATTGTCTGCATCAGGTGCTAATTATGAACGAGGAGATGTAATAACTGTATCAAGTTTACAGTTCGAAGCGTTAGCAGAAGAAAAACAGCAACAAGAAGCATTGGATAAAGAGATTAGGACACAAGCTACAGTTAACTATATAACAAAGGATTTTGGACCGTTAATAGTTGTTCTTATATTGGGCTTGGCTGCATTGTTTATTATAAGAGGTGTAATGGGTAAAATGGGAAGTTTTACAGGAGGTGTTCAATCTGCTACAGGTCAACCGGCACAGCCATCACAACTGCCGCCTCAATTTGAACCGCAGCTTCCACAGTTATCGGAAGATGTACCTGAAACGGCATTGGCTTCTGATACATTACCGAAAATTGAAGCAAATATAGATCCTGAATTAGAAAGGGCAAGAATGGAATTAAATGATACAATAATGGCAGATCCTGCAGAAGCTGCAAGGTTATTAGTATCTTTTATTAAGGAATAAATATGACAAAATCTACATCAATAACAAGTGAAAATATTTCAGCAATGTCCCCAACGCAAAAAGTTGCGGCTTTGCTTATATTATTAGGACCGGCAACGGCATCAGAAGTTTTAAAAAATATTTCTGATAATGACTTATTGGAACAAATTGCTCTTGAAATTGCAAGCTTAAATAAAGTTCCAATGGAAGCGTTGGTTGGTATTCTTGAGGAATTTATAGGATTATTTCAAGCAAGTAGTTATCTTGCTCAAGGTGGTAAATCTTATGCAAAACAATTATTAGAAATGACTTATGGTGCTGAAGAAGCAAAAAAAATTATGGGACGATTAGAAACATTGATGAATGCTAATCCTTTCCAATTTTTCAATGAAGTCGATCCTGTTCAGCTTGCAACCTCTTTTCAAAATGAAAATCCTCAGTTAGTTGCATTGATATTGGCATATTTAAACCCTACTCAATCTGCAAAAGTTTTAAATGTACTTCCGCCTGAAATTCAAGCACAAGTTGCAATGAAAATAGCAGATATGGATACTACAAATCCTGAGATTTTATCTGATATAGAAAAAATTGTTGAATCTAAATTTTCATCAGTTATGGTACAAGACTTTTCTCAAGCGGGTGGTGTTGATACTTTAGCCAATATCTTAAACAGAACTGATCGTGCGACAGAGAGAAATGTTATGGAACTTCTTGAAATTGAAAATCCAAGTATGGCAGATGAAGTTAGAGAGTTGATGTTTGTATTTGAAGATATTGTATCACTTGATGACAAGAGTATTCAACGTGTTTTACGTGAAGTTAACACAAAAGACCTTGCTTTATCATTAAAAGGTACAAAGCCGGAAGTAAGAGAAAAAATATTTAAAAACATGTCAGAGCGTGCTCAACAAATGTTAAGAGATGATATGGAATATTTAGGGCCTGTAAGGGCAAAAGATGTACAAGAAGTTCAAACACAGATTTGTTCTACGATTAAAGCTCTTGAAGCATCCGGAGAAATTGTAATATTACGTGGTGAAAGCGAGCAGGAGGAATATCTTGACTAGGATTAAGGGCAGTAATGTTCAAATAGGGAGTAGTTATGTCCTTTCAACAGAAGATCCCCTGAAAGCTGAAAAAACTAAATTAGAATTGATGATAAAAGAAGCAGAGGATTATCGTCAACGTATTCTAAATGAAACTAAAAAGCAGGCAAGTGATATTTTAAAAGAAGCAAAAGATTTGGCTGAGCAAACACAACAAGAATGTAAAAAACTTATAGAAGATTCTAAACTTCAAGCTGAATCTGAAGCTGAGGCAATAAGGGAAGAAAATTCTAAAATAGGTTATGACGATGGCTACAAAAAAGGTTATGAGGATGGCACAAAATCTTTAGAAGATAAAATGTATGCGATGGAAGTTTTTACTAAAAGTCAGTATGATATAAAGCATAATATAATTAAGTCATCAGAGTTGGATATTTTAGATTTAATTTTGGCAATATCAAGAAAGGTTTGTCAAAAATCATTGGAAAGTGATATTGATGTTCTAAAAAAACTTACCGTAGAGGCGATTAAACAATTAAAAGATAAAGAAAGTATAAAAATTATTGTAAATCCTGAACTTGCAGAAAAAATTTATTCTATATCAGAAGATTTAAAGCAGGAAATACCAAAATTAAGTTCAATAAAAATAATAGAAGATGCAAATGTATCTCCTGATGGTACTGTAGTAGAAACACCTTTAACACGTGTCGACAGTCGGCTTAAAACTCAAATAGATGCTATTGCAGACAATTTAATGTCAGAGTATTATTCAATGGATAAATCAGATGATGAAATGATTGAAACGGAAACTGATGATAAATTATTAAAAGGTAGTATAGATGATGTAACAGAGGAAGAAATTGCGGAAGTTTCTAAAGAGTTAAAATCTCAACATGTAGAAAACCTTAGTGATGAGGAATTAAATGGTAATGGAGATGTTTAACAAAGAGCGTTTTTTATCTTCAATAAAAGATGTAAAAACAATAAAAGAAATAGGTAAAGTAACAGAAATAAAAGGGTTAATAATTGAAACTGACGGCCCTGAATCCAGCATAGGGGATTTGTGTTATATTTACAAAAAGAATGATGATACACCTATTTGGGCAGAAGTTGTCGGTTTTAAAGAAAATAAAATATTATTAATGCCTTTGGGTTCAATGGATGGTGTTCAGCCGGGTGCATTTGTACTTAATACAGGAGAGCCAATGAAAATAAAAACCGGCTTTCAATTATTAGGTCGAGTATTAGATGGACTTGGCAATCCTATTGATTCACTTGGAGAAATAACATCTCAATGTTATTCTTCAACAGCCGCAGAACCAATAAATCCTTTAAAACGTGCAAGAATAGAAGAACCTTTATCTTTGGGTATAAAATCTGTTGATGGATTTATAACTGTTGGTAAAGGTCAAAGAATGGGTATTTTTGCCGGCTCAGGTGTAGGTAAAAGTACAACGATGGCTATGATGGCAAAGAATACTTCAGCAGATATAAATGTAATTGCACTTATTGGCGAGCGTGGACGTGAGGTTAGAGAATTTATAGAAAAAAATCTTGGTACAGAAGGAATGAAACGAACAGTTGTTGTAGCAGCAACATCAGAACAGCCGGATTTGGTAAAAATAAAAGCCGCTTTTGTTGCAACAACCATTGCAGAATATTTTAGAGATATTGGTAAGGATGTTTTATTTATGTTAGATTCTGTTACTCGTATTGCAATGGCACAAAGGGTTGTTGGCTTAAGTACAGGAGAACCGCCTGCATTAAGAGGATATACTCCGAGTGTTTTTGCTATTATGCCTAAGCTGATGGAACGAGCAGGATGTAATGATAAGGGTTCAATTACGGCTCTATACACAGTACTTGTAGAAGGTGATGATTTTAATGAACCAATATCAGATACAGCAAGAAGTATACTAGACGGACATATTATGTTGTCAAGAGATTTAGCTCACCGAAACCATTATCCTGCAGTTGATGTTTTGCAATCTATAAGCAGGGTTATGGGTGATGTTACTACAAAAGAACACCGAGCTGCAGCAGCTAAAATAAGGAATTGGCTTGCGGTCTATGCAAAGAATGAAGATTTAATTAATATAGGGGCTTATGTTAAAGGTTCTGAGCCGGAATGTGATGAAGCTATAAGAAAAATGAACAGTATTAATAAATTTTTGTGTCAAAGTACTGACGATAAATTTAATTATGATGATATTGTAAATGAACTTATTGCATTAGCAAGTTAAATTATAAATAAAATTAAAGGAAATAAAATGAATAAATTAAGAGCTTTTACATTAGCAGAAATGCTTGTCGTTATGGTTATCATTGCAGTTTTATCGATGCTATCAATCCCTGTTTTAATCACAAATACCAGAGATAAAGAAGTATCTGATTTATTGAAATCAACATATAAAAAAATAGAAACAGCACTTATTATTGATAAGATATTTTCATTTAATATAGAAGATTTAGGATATGTATCCGTAGATAATAATATTAGAATAGATGATTTTGCAAAACTATTAAAAGAAAAATTAAATGTAATAAATTCTTGTCCTCCGAATGAGCAGTGCGGCTTTGTTTCAGATACTTTAAACGGATATACTTTGAGATTAATTAACGGAAGCAGCTTACTTATTAATAATGATAATATCGGATTGCGAGATAACGTAGATGAAAATAATCACATTATTGGCTCTTTATATATAGATATTGATGGACCAAAGAGTGTAAACAGAGCAGGACATGATCAATTTGGTTTTTATGTAACAAATAAAGGTTTAATCCCAATGGGTGGACCTAAAGATGAAATTATGCCATTTGCAAATTGCTTAAAAAATCCCGATTTTTCATGTACGGCCTGGATATTAGTAAATGGTAATGAAGATTATAAAAAATGCCCTTCTGTTATTAATTGGGAAACCAATCCAACCTGTAAATAGAAATAAAATATTTTTATGATAATATTTTTATGAGGGATAAAATTGAGATTAGACAAATTTTTAAAAGTTTCAAGGTTAATAAAAAGACGTACTGTTGCGAATGAAGTTTCAGATATGGGACGTGTTTTTGTAAACAATAATCCTGCTAAACCAGCAAAACAGTTAAAAGTCGGTGATATAATAAAAATCGAATATCATAATAAAAATGTTGTAGTAAAGGTTCTTGAAATCCCTCAATATAATGTAAGTATTCAACAAGCACCTTATTTATATGAAGTAATTGGAGAAGATTAAATATGCACGAAATTTTTGCACAGATGAGTGCCTATTTTCAGTCAATGGGAATATGGGGATTAGCTCTTAATTCATTTATAGAAAGTTTCTTTTTAGTTCCGCCGCCTGATTTTTTATTAATAATAATGGATTTGGCTAAACCAAAAGAAGCAATGTTTTATGCTTTGGTTTGTTCTATTGCTTCTATTTTAGGAGGTTTAGTAGGTTATTATATTGGATTATTTGGCGGACGTCCTGTTTTCAATTGGTTTTTTAGAAAACACCCTGAGCAGTTTGAAGAAGTTGAAAAGTTATATAATAAATATGGTGCAATAGCGGTATTTTTTGCCGGTTTTACTCCTATACCATATAAAGTTTTTACTATTGCAAGCGGTGTGTTAAAAATGAATGTTTTGCAATTTACATTAGCAAGTTTTTTTGGACGTGCCGGAAGGTTTTTTCTTGTAAGTGTTGTTTTAATGTTATTTGGAGAAATGATAAAACAATATATAGAACTTGTTGTTGCATTAGTATCTGTTGTAATTATACTATTTTTTATAATTCTTTGGTATAAAGGAAAAAGTAAAATAAAAAATGAAAATAAAAAATTGGAAACAGATTCATTATAATAAACGGAAGATAAATTAAAATGAAAGCACTAAAATCATTACGACTTCAAATAGGAATTTTTGGCAGGGTTAATGTCGGAAAGTCTTCTTTTGTTAATAAAATTACCTCACAATCTGTATCAATAGTATCTGATGTTGCAGGAACAACTACTGATGTTGTTGAAAAATCAATGGAATTATTGCCGATAGGTGCGGTTACATTCCTTGATACTGCAGGGCTTGATGATAAATCAGAACTTGGTGAAAAACGTATTGAAAAAACAAAAAAAATATTAAACAGGTGTGATGTTGCTGTTTTAGTAACTGATAAAAATGAATTAGAAGAATTAGAAAATGATTTAATTAAAGAATTTAATAATTTGAAAATACCTTATATTGTTGTTTTAAATAAACAGGATAATAATTTGCTAAAGAAAGAAAATTATCTTGTTACTTCAACTTATACAGATAAAAATATTATAGATAAATTTAAAAAAGAACTTATAAAAATACTTCCTGATGATTTTATTAATACTCCTAAAATAGCAGGAGATTTAGTAAATAAAAAATCTGTAATCGTTCTTGTAGTTCCTGTTGATAAAGAAGCTCCAAAAGGCAGGTTGATATTACCACAAGTTCAGACTATAAGGGATTTATTAGATTCGGAATGTATAACTGTTGTTGTAAAAGAAACAGAATTAAAAGATGCATTAGATAGTTTAAAAAATCCTCCTGCATTAGTTGTTACAGATTCACAAGCATTCAAAATTGTATCGGAAATTGTACCGGAACATGTACCAATGACATCATTCTCAATCCTGTTTGCAAGATTAAAGGGCGACTTAAATGAATTTATAAATGGGGCTAAACAAATTGAAAAATTAAACGATAATTCAAAAATACTTGTTCTTGAAAGTTGTACTCATCATGCTATTGATGATGATATTGCAAGGGTAAAAATTCCAAATCTTTTACGCAAAAAAACAGGTAAAGAATTAAACTTTGAATATTTTACAGGACATGATTTTCCTGAAATATCGGGTTATGATTTGATAATTCATTGCGGGGGCTGTATGACAAATAGAAAAGAAATTATTTCAAGAATAATAATTGCAAAAGAAAAACAAGTTCCTATAACAAATTATGGTATAGTAATATCTTATTGTTTAGGAATTTTACCTCGTGCAACAAAAATATTTTCGTGATATTATAAAATAAAAACGGAGTATAAAATGATAACAGTAAAAGATGTAGAACATGTTGCAAAGTTAGCACGACTTGAGTTGACAGAAGAAGAAAAAGAAAAGTTTACACGTCAATTAGGGGACGTATTAAAATATGTTGATCAGATGAATGAGGTTGATACAGATGATGTTGAACCGTTATCTCATCCTATAGATTTTGTGAATGTAATGCGTGATGATAAAATTCATTATGAGCAAACAAAAGAAGAATTAATGCAAAATGCTCCTGATGAAGAAAATGGATTTTTTAAAGTACCAAAAATAAATTAATGATATAAATTCAGATTAGAGGATATTATGGGAACAAAGTATATATTTATAACAGGCGGAGTTGTTAGTTCACTCGGCAAAGGGATTGTCAGTGCTTCTTTAGGTAAATTGTTAAGAGCAAGGGGCTTTTCTGTTGCCGTTCAAAAATTTGACCCGTATATAAATGTTGATCCCGGAACTATGAGCCCTTTTCAGCACGGAGAAGTTTTTGTAACGGATGATGGTGCCGAAACTGATTTGGATTTAGGGCATTATGAAAGATTTATTGATGCTAATTTATCTCACATAAACAATGTTACATCAGGCAGTGTTTATCAAACAGTTATTGAAAAAGAGCGTAAGGGAGAATATTTGGGAGCAACAGTTCAAACTATTCCTCATATTACAAATGAAATTAAATCAAGGATTTATAAGGCAACAGAGCAATTTAAACCTGATTTCCTAATTATAGAAATAGGCGGAACAATAGGTGATATTGAGGGGTTGCCGTTTATAGAAGCAATAAGACAGTTTAAAGCAGAAGCCGGTGTCGGAAACGCAATATCAATACATTGTACATTAGTACCTTATTTAGAAACATCAGGAGAGTTAAAAACAAAACCTTCGCAACACAGTGTTAATGTTTTAAGAAGTTATGGTATTCAGCCGGAAGTATTAGTTTGCAGAACTTCTCATCCTATACCTTTAGATGAAAAGGAAAAACTTGCTCTTTTCTGTTCAGTACAAAAAGATGCTGTTATAGAATGCCGTGATATGAAAAGTATTTATGAAGTTCCATTAGCATTAGAAGAACAAAATTTAGCTGCGGTTGTATTAAATTTACTTCAAACTCATTACAGGCATGCTGATTTAAAATCTTGGAAAGATTTAGTTGACAGAATACATAATACAAAATACACAATAGATGTTGCAATTGCAGGTAAATATACAAAACTTTCCGATGCATATATTTCTGTTGTAGAGGCATTAAAACATGCCGGTTATGATGATAATGCTAAAGTTAACATACATTGGATAAATTCAGAGGACTGTAAAGATTACGAAAAATGTAAAGAGCTTTTAAAAGATATACAAGCAATAGTAGTTCCGGGTGGTTTTGGAGTAAGAGGTATTGAGGGAAAACTCAATGTTATAAAATATGCAAGAGAAAATAATATTCCGTTTTTGGGCTTATGTTTAGGTATGCAATGTGCTGTTATAGAATATGCAAGAAATGTTCTGAAATTACCTGATGTAAATTCACATGAATTTAGTGAGGAGTGTGAAAATCCTGTTATAGATTTAATGTTGGAACAGAAAAATGTAACAGCGTATGGCGGAACTATGCGTTTGGGGCAGTATGAATGTAAATTAAAAGATGGCTCTGTTGCACAAAAAGCTTATGGTACAGATGTGATATACGAAAGACATAGACATAGATATGAAGTTAATAATGCTTATATTGAGCAATTAGAAAATGCCGGTCTTGTGTTTTCAGGAAAATCACCGGATGGAAAATTAATGGAAATATTAGAATTACCTAACCTTGATTGGTTTGTAGCATCTCAATTTCATCCTGAATTTAAATCCAGACCTGAAAGACCTCATCCATTGTTTAAGGGGTTAATTGATACGGCTGTTAAGAAATTAAAATAATTATTACAAATGTTACAATTTTTGTAAAATCTGAAATTTTAAAAAAATAAAAACGTTTATTTAATTGTAGAGTTTTAATAGAGGGTTAAGATGTCGTTAAGAATTGATGCTAATTTGTATGAAATACAAAATAGACTTAATATAACATCAGAGCGTATGCAGACATATTCTGATAAAAGCGTTGATGACATTATTGATGCTGAAGCTGCTCAGGGTAATACTAAGGCACTTGAATTTGCACGTCAATTAGAATCTGATCCTGCAACACTTATTAAAACTTATGGTATGGATAGTCCTACCGTTAAACATCAGATTTTATCTCAAGTTCCGGAACAGCAATTGCCTGAGTTATTGGAATTACTTAGTGATGAAGATTTGAGAATGGGGCTATACTTTTTCTCTGAAGAAAAATTATTAAATTTAATGCAAAAAGAGGCATCTATTGAAGAAGTTGTGAATGCGGCTGCAATTTGTTTTCCTATCGAGAAAATTATAGAAATGATGCCTGATAAGGAGTTAAATCAATTTGTTATTAATAAAGAAATTGATCCTGAATTTATGAAGAAGAATTTGCAAATGATGCCACCTGAAGTTCTTGCAGCAATGATAGAAACTGCAACAGGTGAACCGGTAATGGAAGAAGATCCTATAAAATTAGTAGACATGTTGTATGGTCTTGATAAAGAAACATATCAAGAAGCAATGATTTCTATGGATCCTGATGCTAAAAAACAAATGGTTTATAACATGCAGAAACAAAATCCTGAAGTTATGTGTTTGTTCTCGGCAGAAGCTTATACTGATATGATGGGTACATTACAAAAGCCGGATATGATGGCAGGTACTATGGCTTTGCAAACGGATACTCTTATTAATATGAATGCTGAACTTCCGCCGGAATTATTGTCTATTGTATTAACACAAATGGATACAAAAGATTTTGCAAAAATGCTTATTGAGAAACATCCTGAATTGTTGAATCAGTTAATTGGCTAATAGAAGTATAATTTTTATTTAAGAAATCAATAAGAAATTTCAATGCTTCTTGTGTAAAGATATACTTTATCATTCTTCTGCTGTGCTGAGGATTCACGTTTATTTCTTTACATTCCAATGAGTATTTGTTTTTTATTGCAACATACATTAATCCGATAGATTTACCTTCTTCATTGCTTGTAGGGCCTGCAATACCTGTTGTAGAAATTGCAATATCACAGCCGGTTTTATTATATAGTCCTTCAGCCATTTCTTTTGCACATTCTTCGCTAACTGCTCCGTATTTTTCAATGGTTTCAGGTTTAACATCTAATATTTCAATTTTTGCTTCGTTAGCATAGGTTATAAAATTTTCTTTTGTATATGCTGAACTGCCTGCAATATCAGTAAGACGAGAACTTAATAAACCTCCTGTGCAGGATTCTGCTGTCGATAATTTTATCGAATAGTTAAATAATATTCTTGCAACTTGTTGTTCGGTTTTAGTACTTAGTAAACTTCTAAAGTAAGATATATTTTCAAAAAATTTGTTCATAAGTATAATTTATAGTGATATATCTACTTTGTCAATAGTTTAATAAATAGAAAGATTGATATAAAAGGAACATATAACATTTTAAAGTTATTAAGTTTATATAAAGGTACTATTTTATTGTGTTACACTATATACAGTTAATAGTAATACAAAAAGGAGAAAAAATGATACCTATATTTAATTCAACAAGACAATATGAACAAATTGGAAAAGAAGTAGAAAAGGAAGTAATTGATGTACTTCGTTCGGGACAATATATTTTGGGAAAGCATAATAAAGCATTAGAAGAAGAACTTGCTCAGTTTATCGGAGTAAAACATGCAGTATGTTTAAATTCAGGAACAGATGCTTTACATTTAGCATTGAGGGCTTTAGATATAGGTGCCGGAGATGAAGTTATATCAACAGCTTTTACATTCGTTGCAACAACTGAAACAATAGAAATGGTTGGTGCAAAACCTGTATTTGTTGATATTAATCCTGATACATTCAATATTGATGCTGCAAAAATAGAAAATGCTATTACACCAAAAACAAAGGCAATTATTCCTGTACATTTATATGGACAACCGGCAGAAATGGATAAAATTCTTGATATAGCAAAACGTCATAACTTATTTGTTATAGAAGATGCATGCCAAGCAATAGGTGCATTATATAATGGTAAAATGGTTGGTTCATTTGGTGATATAGGATGTTTCAGTTTTTATCCTACAAAGAATTTAGGTGCAATGGGTGATGGTGGTTTACTTACTACAAATTCAGAAAACATTAAAAATAGAGTTTTAGCATTAAGAAATCACGGTGGTGCTGTTCGTTATCATCATGATGAAGTTGGTGTTAATTCAAGATTGGATGAAGTTCAAGCAGCTATATTAAGAATAAAATACAAACACATCAATGAATGGAATAAATTAAGACGTCAGCATGCTTATAAATATAATGAATTATTTGCAAAGTGTTCTGATATTATTACTCCTCAAGAGATAGATAATTCGTATTGTGTATATCACCAATATACTGTTAAAATTCCTAATAGGGATGAAATTTTTGAAAAAATGCATGAAGCAGGCATAGGAACAATGTTGTATTATCCGATTCCTTTACATTTACAAAAAGTTAATGAGTATCTTGGACAAGGTAAAGGTTCACTTCCTGAAACAGAAAGATGTACTGAAGTTGTAATGTCATTACCAATGTTCCCTGAATTGACGGATGAAGAAATAAAAACTGTTGCTGAAACTTTAATAGAATGTGTTGAAAATAGTAAGGCATTAGCATAAGTTTAGTAACAAACAGATAAAAAAATGACTGTAAAACTACAGTCATTTTTTTTGTTTATTTTTGAAACAAATAAGTATTTTTATCGTCATTATTTTTGTAGATAGTTGGGGAGTATAAAAATGATGGAATTTAAAAATTCTTTATTGATTGATGATTACAATTTAGATTTATTTGACGAAAATTTGGAAAAGGAAGATGAGCTTAAAGAACCAAAAACATTTAGTTGTATTGCTAAAGAGGATGATTTATTGCAAATGTATTTGAAAGATATAGGAAAAACAAAACTTTTAAATACAAAGGATGAACAATTTTTAGGTAAAATTATAAAAGAGGGCGATAAATCTTCTGCAGACATTGCTAAGAAAAAACTTATACAGTCAAATTTACGCCTTGTAATTAGTATTGCAAAAAAATATACAGGACGAGGTCTATTATTTATGGATTTGTTGCAAGAGGGTTCTTTGGGGCTTATAAAGGCCGCAGAAAAATTCGATTATTCAAAGTCATTTAAATTCTCTACTTATGCAACTTGGTGGATAAAACAAGCTATAATAAGAGCTATATCTAATTATTCTAAGTCAATACGCATACCTGTTCACATGGCAGATAAAATAAAAAAATATAAAACAGCACTATTGGATTTATCTTTTAAATTAAATCGTGAACCATCTGATAAAGAACTTGCTGATGAAATGAATATAAGTGTAAAAAAATTAATTAGTATAAAACATTCTATGATGCGGGAACCAATAAGTTTAGATACTCCTGTTACAGATGATTTAAATATACAGGATTATATTGCAGATAATACAACATATAAACAACCGGATGCAGAAGCTCAAAAAACGGATTTACGGTGTAGTATGCCTAAATTATTAAAAAACTTAAATGAAAAAGAGCAATTTATATTAATCAATCGATTTGGTCTTTGTGGAGAAAGACCAAAAACTCTTGAAGAAGTCGGTAAACTGTTAGGTTTTTCAAAAGAGCGTATAAGGCAGTTAGAAGACGGTGCTTTAAAAAAATTACGAAAAGATAGAAAAATTGAATGCTTTCATTCATTTTTGGAATAATGGTTTTATAACTTTGTTAACACTTGCTAACGTCGGAACGATTTTTAAATAAAAATTAATTGTCATTCTTGTATGACATTACTTTCAATCTAAATACAACACGGCTTTCTTCTTGTTAAGAAAGCCGAAAAAACACCAACAATTTTTGAGGTGCAAAATTTCAATAAAAATTATGTTTTACTAGGTTAAAGTATATATTTGCTCTTTTACTAATTTTGTTAATTTTAATGAACCTTTATAGTTTAAATGTAAGAAATCACAAAAATCTGATATAGAAAACAAGCTTGAATCATAAAAATCTATGACTTTAATGTGAGATTTGTTATTTATTATATTATACAATTCAGAATATAACTCTTTTTTATTAGGTATATTTTTTCTATATTCTTTCGGCATAGGAGGTATTATTATAAATAATTTTTGTTTTTTAGTTTCTGTATCTTTTACTAATTTTTCCAAGTATTTATTTTGGTTATGAGGATGTTTGTATAATGCGTGGCAAATGCTTGCTCCAATATCTTTAGGATTTTCATCTTTAAATTTTTCTGAGTATGCCGAACGTTTGTAATTACCATTGTAATTTTTTAAAAAGAAAAATCTCAACATATATATCCAAGATTTTTCTCGAACTTTTTTTTCATTATTAATAATATCTTCTGTCATCAATTCTTTATCTTGATAATCTATATCCGATAAAACTTTTATAATTGATGCAATTATGGCATATTCTTTTGATTTTAGTATGTGAGAAAATGAACTAAAATATGAGTAACTTATAACTATATTTTGCATGCTTTTTTGGTTATATTTATTGTATAGATTGTAAGTGTAATATAAGTCTTGAGCAGTTGTAGCCAAGTTATACTCATCTTTTGATGCAATGTATCCGCTTTCAAGTTGAGAAGAACCTAAAATTAATGTTTTGGGATTTTGTATTTTTTTTATTCCAATTACTTTTTTTGTGTAAATATTCATATAAAAAATTTTACCTCGTAGTATATCTAAAATTTTTTGTACTATCTTTATTTCCATTAGATATTCTCCAATATTGTATACTGCACCTAAAAAAATACATGTATACATGTATCATAATATAGTGTAAATTGCAATATATTTACATAGGTAAAAATACGGTGTATTATCTTTGTTATTTATACATAAAATATAAATATGAAAGATTTATTTAGAATACAAAAAATAGAGATGACTAATAAAACATTTAGACTTCCTCTTAATTTAATACAGGAATTACAGACTATAGCACAACAACAAGGCATATCATTAAATAATTTGGTACAACTGTGTTGTGAATATGCAATAAAGCATTTAGATACTAAAAGGTAATGATTTATATATTCTATACTTATTTTTTTAAATACCAATAGTCTGCATTAAAAAGCATTAAGACAGGTACTAATTCTAAACGTCCTACAAGCATGTTAAACATAAATATAAATTTAGTGATAGTATGTAAGCTGCTAAAATTTCCCGTTGCACCTATTGTATCTCCAAAAGCAGGCCCTGTTAAACTAATTGTTGATAAAGAGCCGGCAAACCCTATTACAGCATTATTTTCGATAATTGTAACAAGTATTGCATTTATGAAAAATATCAATGTATAAAATATTGCAAAAC
>Ga0256404_1005044_pt1 | contig 23980 bp, 22 predicted proteins | sample RumenRJG_01DNA_FD_185990 | JGI IMG/M metagenome (GOLD analysis project Ga0256404, IMG submission 185990) | Bovine rumen microbial communities from Lethbridge, Alberta, Canada - RJG_01 | ecosystem: Host-associated > Mammals > Digestive system > Stomach > Rumen | place: Canada: Alberta | collected... | reverse complement strand
CGCAACTTCGATTTTGAACTTGTCTGAAAAATCTTTTCTCTTTCTTCCCATGAATTTGTCCTACCTTGAGGTTAGCACAAATTCGTTATTTTTTCTCCTCCGTGTCTAAATCTGAGGCTCATTATACTTGAATTTAGTTTTCTACCTATATAATCTTCCGTTCTGAAATTTACAAAAAGAACCAATCCCTCATAATGGTATATTCCAACTAGTTTTATTGAAACGTTGTGCTTGCAAGAATACTCTGCATAAAAATCTTTAAACCATTTTTTTAATTGAAATCTTTTCTTAAATACCGGGTGAGGATTGCTTAAATATGTTACCGCTCCACATAAAAGAAAATCTGTTCTATTACCATGCTTGTAAGCATATATATTTTTAGTATTTTGATATTTTATAATTTCTACTTCACTACCTAATGCATTTTTTAATGTTTGCAATATATCTTTACTAGACACCAAAGGTTGATCATAATCTAAAATCAAACTTTTATTCGCCAAAATTTGTTCTGACTTTAATACTTGTTTTCTTGTTTTTATTGATTTTGCCATAATATCCTCTTTAAAACTCTAAAAGTTTTCTGGTAACTTCTTCCAAAACTTTTACACAAATTGAATTTCCCAGTTGCTTATAAGATTCATGTATATTTTGATTTCCAAAATTAAAATCAGTAGGAAAATCCTGCAATCTAAGACATTCCATTAATGAAAGTTTCCGTTGATATTTTCCAATCACAGAAGTTTGAACTATCGCCACAAGAGCCGGAGCAACATCAGGAAGTTTGACACGCATACCACTAGGTCTAAATTGAATAAGTCCTTCATAAACTGAACTGATTTTATTTCCACACTGCCATTCAAACTTTTTTTGAGTAGGGGTAAAATCGCTGAATACTTTCCATTTTTCCGCCCAAACATCAATAAAATTTTTATTTCTTTTGTAAAGGTTTTCATTCTTTCGTATAAAATTTATCTTCCATGCAGGAAATTCTGAAATATCCACTTTTGAATTAAAAAAATCTGCCCAAACAGGAAAACCAATAGTTTTTATATCAATTCCTTGATAAAATTCATTCCAAGCAGCAAGAGTCCTTTTATCTTCAAATCTGATTTTTAACGATTCGTCTTTGTTATCATCATCAATTATAGTAAATATTGAGTTTTCTTCTTTTCGTTTCAAATTTTCAAACTTTATATTAAGAGATTTATAAGAATTTTTAGGGTCGTATATGCCTGGCAAAAAAACTCGTTCCCGAAATTGAGGAATGCCAAATTGATGGGGAGATAAAACTAAAGGCATTTCTGTAGTTCTGTATCCTAATTCATGCAGACTTTCTAAAATAACTCGTATTGTATTTCCATCATCATGTGAAGCAAGGTTTCGTACATTTTCCATTAAAATGTATTTAGGTTTCTTTGATTTCAAAATCCTAAATACTTCAAAAATCAATGTTCCACGTGTCTCTTCAAAACCAAGTTGCTTTCCACTTTTCGAAAATGCCTGACAAGGAGGCGAAAAAAAACAAAAGTCATGATTTGGAATTTCATATTCATTTTTTTTAGTTAAATCACACAGAGATTCAATTCCATAATTCAATTTAAAAACATTTGCACAATCTCTATTAATATCTGCAGCAAAAACACATTCTGAATCAGAATTAATTCTTTTAATGGCTTGAGTGAAAGCTCCAATTCCAGAAAATAATTCTATATACTTAAAAGGCTGCCCTAAAAACCGTTCGTTTTTTGGGACAACTTAAAATGACTTTTGTATGAAAAAACTTGACAAACAGAATGAAAAGTGTAAATTTTAAGCACAAATAACTTATATTGACTTATTTTGAGGTGATTTTATGATGAATGTAAGCGTAAGAATGGACAACACAACAAAGAAGGAGTTTGAGAAATTCTGCAAGGACGTTGGACTTTCAATTTCCGGAGCGTTCAATCTGTTCGCAAAAAAAGTAATCCGCGAGCACCGCATTCCGTTTGAAATTTCTTCCGAAGACCCATTTTACAGCGAGGAGAATCAAAGGCATTTGCTGAAAAACATTGAAGATATGAAAAACGGAATTAACTGCGCAGAACACGAACTGATTGAGGATTAAAAATCAAGAAATAATTTTCGTTTTAAATTCGGTCGACTAAATAAAGCGGAATATTCGTCATCCAATCCTGCTTTCGGTATGCTGACATTGAAAAGCGTATTCCATGTGTTTCTGGATTATCCAATACAAATTGACGCAAAGATTTCGCACGCAGATTTTCTTCAGCCTTTACTTCAATCGGGATGATTGTTGATTCTTTTTGAAGTAAAAAATCCAGCTCCTGCTTGGAATCATCCGCACTAAAATAATAGATCCCTAAATTTTCTGTGGCGGCATTCGCTTTTATCTGTTGAAAAACATAAAGTTCTGTAAATGCGCCCTTATATTCTTCAAAAATATCCGAGCCGATAAGTATCTTGTCTATTGGAGCATCAATCATAGCGCCCATCAAGCCACAGTCCAAAAGAAAAAGCTTAAAACTGTTAAAATCCTCATAAAATTTTAATGGAATGCAAGGCTTTTTTATTCTGGTAACTTTGTATACAAGCCCGGCATCAATAAGCCATTGAATTGCAAGTTCGTAATCCTTTGCCCGTGCACCGGATTTTATTGCTCCATATATAAAGCGCTTGTTTTCCTTTGCAAGCTGCATAGGAATGGATTCCCAAACCTGATGAATGCGCTGAATATCTTTTAAACTTGAATGTTTTGAAATGTCTTTTTCATACGAATAAAGAATCGCCTTTTGAATTGTACGTATTTCCACAGGAGATTTTCCCTGAACAAAAGCGTTTACAGCTTCTGGCATTCCGCCTGTAAAATAATATTGCCGTAACAATTGAATCAAAAGAGTATGGAAACTTTCAAAGTTATCAAGAGATTCATTAGATATCTTATCAAAAAGATTATGACCTTTTACTGCAAGAACGAACTCAAAAAATGTCATAGGATAAAGCTCCAAAATTTCCACTTTTCCAACAGGAAAACCAGTTCCAGAATGTAAGCTTAATCCTAAAAGAGAACCTGCCGCAACAATGTTATATTTTGTCTCACTTTCACAAAAATACTTCAACGATGTGAGTGCTTCTGGAATTTCTTGAATCTCATCAAGAATAATCAGTGTGTCATTTGGACTGATTGGCTGAGCACATATTGCCTCAAAATTGCTGATTAATGTTTTTATCTCATAGCCGTCCTTAAACGCGTCCCGTAAGATATGATTGCTGTCACAATTAAAATAAACAAAATTTGAATATTCTTTAGCACCAAATTCTTTTAAAAGCCAAGTTTTGCCTGTCTGTCGTGCGCCATTTACTATAAGAGGTTTTTTATCTATTTTTTGTTTCCATTCGCGAAGTTGATTTATTGCAAATCTATCCATTTATGTTGAATTTTACACTAAAACACCCGATATTTCAATCAAAATTTACACTAAAACACCCGATGTTTTTTTTACAGTTGCTTTCCCCTAGAAAAATGTAAAATCATTTCGTGCTACTGAACAAGAAATCTGCCTATTTACATTTACTACAGCGATTTGTTCGGCTTGAAAAATACCGAATATCTGCTATAATTTTATATTCAAAGATTATTATGGAAAAATCAGATATAAAAAACACTTCTGTCCCAAAAAACGAACGGTTTTTAGGACGCTTTTTCATCACAAAATAAAGGATTCGGCGGCATTATGGAAGAGTCTCACCTTATCACGAACGGGCCTGTCCGAAGTTTTTATAATGAGCTTGTTGAAAACCTGAATGATTGCTCTCAGTTCAAAATCAGCGTGGCGTTCATCACTTACGGAGGATTGCAGGTTCTGCTTGAAACGTTAAAGGCACTTGAAACGCGCAATATTCACGGCGAGATTCTTACAACAACTTACAAGGAAATGACAAACCCGCAGGTTCTTGAGCGGCTTTCCAAATTCAAAAATATTCATCTTAAGATTTATGTTCCGCCAACGCAAAACGACGGCTTCCATGCAAAAGGCTATCTCTTCCACAAGAACAGCCCTGAATCAGAAAAGTGGACGGTCATAATCGGCTCTTCAAATATAACAGGCCGGGCGCTAAAAACGAATGTTGAATGGAACGTCCTTCAAAATGAAAACTGCGGAGAAAAGCAGGAACCCGGCATTTTTACAAAATCCGTTCTTGACGAATTTGAAACGCTCTGGAAAAGTCCGTGGGCAAAAGAATATTCCGATGATTTTTTGATTTCTTACCGCGACTATCTTTCAAAAGTAAAACGCCAGCAAAAGCAGGAGCCGAAACTTTTATTTTCATACAGCAGTTTTACAGACGAAAAATCTCCGTCCATAATCCAGCCGAACGAAATGCAGGCCGAAGCGATTGTAAAACTTGACCGGCTCAGAAAAACCGGCGCAAAAAAGGCGCTTGCAATCGCCGCAACCGGAAGCGGAAAAACTTATATGTCCGTTTTCGACGCGCTGCAGGTAAAGCCTGAGCATCTGCTTTTTATTGTCCACCGCGAGGACATTCTAAATAAGGCGAAGGAATCCTTTGACACAATCTGCTCTGCAACGGAAGAAAATTATTCCTCAGGATTTTTTACAGGAAATCAGAAAGACAAAAACTGCAAGTATCTTTTTGCGACACGCGACACATTGAGCCGCCACTACAATGAATTTGCAAAAGAAGCCTTTGACTATATCGTTTTGGACGAGGCCCATCACGCTTCAAGCGAAAGCTACAAAAATATTCTTGCGCATTTTACACCTAAATTTCTGCTCGGACTTACAGCAACACCGGAGCGAAGCGACAATGGCGACATTTATTCAATTTTTGACAACAATGTCGCAGTTGAAATCCGCCTGCGGGACGCGCTTTCGCACGATTTAGTCTGCCCTTTTCATTATTTTGGCCTGACGGATGCGGAAGGAATCGACTATTCAAAAATCAAGGCTGAACCAGGCACAAGCAAATATATAGAAGAAATTGCAGACATGCTGATGGTGAACCGCCGCGTTGACTACATCATAAAAAAAATGATTTTCTACGGACACGACGGCGAAAAACAAAAGGCGCTTGGATTCTGCGCAACTGTAGAACACGCAAAATATATGGCGCAGGAATTCAACAAGAGACTTTCAAAAAACAACGGGCAAATTGCCGTCGCCCTTTCAGGAGAAGACAGCGTTGAAATCCGTGAAAAATACGCACGTCTTTTGGAAGATGACAATTCTCCGCTTCAATATATTTTTTCAGTCGATATTTTTAACGAAGGAATCGACATTCCGTCCGTGAACACAGTTCTGCTTCTGCGTCCGACCGACTCTTCAATCATTTTTATCCAGCAGCTTGGACGGGGACTGCGCAAACTAGACGGCAAGGAATTCGTCACGGTTCTGGACTTTATCGGGAACTACAAAAAATCTTTTCTGATGGCAATTGCCCTGAACGGAAAGCAGGACTACGACCGCGACTCCTTGAAACTTGAAGTTGCAAATGATTTTGCGGATTTGCCGAACGGAACTTACATCCACATGGATAAAATTACAAAGGAACAGATTCTGCGACAGCTTGAAAACGAAAAATTCATGTCGCTGAAATATATGAAGGAATCTTATCTTTCGTTCAAGCACATTTGCGGCGGAAAAGTTCCGTTTCTTGTGGATTATCTAAAGCACGACGGAAGCGTTGATCCTGTGCGGTTTACGGTTTTCAGCCCGAACTACAAGACGTATTTTGAATTTGCCGCATACATAGAAAAGGAATCTCATCCGGAATTTTCTTTGATGAACGAAGACGAGTCTTTCATCCAGCTTATGCGGCTTTTGAGTTTTTATTCGCCTGCAAAACGCGCGGAAGAATGGATTATTGCGGAGACAGTTTTTAATTCCGAAAAATATTCAGCTTCTGTTGATGAAATTTCTGAAAAGGCGAAAAAATATCTTTCTTTTGTGAATAAAACTTCTATCATTCACGCCTGCCGGACGTTAAGCGGAGCTTATTTTGATTCAAGCGAAAAAACGCGCTACAAAAAGGCGATTTTTGATTTTGACGGTGATTCAGTTTCGTTCAACCAAAATACAGTCAACTCACTTAAAAACTCGGAATTTTCTGCGCAGAAAAAACTTTGGCTTGAAGACCTGATTCAATACAATCTTTTACGCTATCAGAACGAATTCGGTTCAGATGATTATTCTGAAAACGGAACTTTGCCGTTTTTTAAGCTTTACCAGAAATACACGATGCGCGATGCGGCACTTTTATGCAACTACACAAAAATTCATTCTTCATTCCGCGGGCAAGGGCTTATAACTTCCGCAAAGCCGGATTATTTTCTTTTCGTAAATCTGCACAAGGACGCGGACATAAAGGATTCCATAAATTATGCTGACAAATTCATAACGCCGGAACATTTTCAGTGGCAGTCTCCAAACAGTACAACGCAAAATTCCGAAGTCGGACAGAACTTAATCCGCAACATCGAAAGAAAAATCCGTCTTCATCTTTTTGTGCGCAAATTTGAACAGGTGGAAAACGTGACTCAGCCGTTCACTTATCTTGGACAAGTCTCAACATTTCCGAAAAGCGCGGAAGGCAACAAGCCAATCACAATGAGATTCGCGCTTCACAACCGTGTTCCAGACGGACTTTTCAACGATTTTATAACGCGCACTGACAAAATGGGAAAAAACAGCGATAATTGACTAAAAAAAATAGCGAGGCATAAAAATGAAGCAAATCCACGTTTCCGCGGCGGTGATTCTCCGCACAGCAGCTGACGGCACAAAGCAGATTTTCGCGACTCAGCGCGGCTACGGCGAATGGAAGGACTGGTGGGAATTTCCGGGCGGAAAGATTGAGGCGGGCGAAAGCGCGGAACAGGCGATTGTCCGGGAAATACGAGAGGAGCTTGCAACGGAAATCAAGGCGGAACAAAAGCTCTGCACGGTTGAATACGACTACCCTGCTTTTCACTTGAAAATGGAATGTTTTTTGTGCTCGGTTGTTTCGGGGAAACTTACGCTTTTGGAGCATGAGAACGCGGCTTGGCTTTCCGCTGAAAAACTTGAAAGCGTAAAATGGCTTCCAGCGGACGTGGAAGTTTTAGAAAAAGTCAGAGAACTTTTGTAGGCGGATGCGGTAGCGCTGGGAGTCCCGAAGTTGTTTTGTGCCGGTTGAGCTTGCCGAAACCAAACAAAACAATGAGCGTTAGCGAAGGGCGGACATAACGACGGCAAGTGCCGAAGGTTCTTGCCGGACCGCCCATAATATTCTGTTAAAAAAATTGTCGCAAAAAATTTTTCTATCATTTTAAGTATAAAACTGATATAATTTTGTTTATGGAAAAAATTATTTTTGTGGCGAATATTTCAAAACCGGCAAGCGAAATTTTTAATTCTCTTTCGCGAAAATATGAAACAAAAATGCTGGAATTTAACAAGGAAATTCTTTTGGCAAAAATTCTTGAATTTCAGCCTTCGTTGATTGTGGTTTATTCAAAGGAACTTTCGCATGGGGATGCGCAGGTTTTTCACGCTTTGATTTCTAACCCGGACACAAAAAAATTTCCTGTGCTTTTTATCGGAAACGAAAATGATTACCGCGACTACGTAACGCCTTGGGACGGAAATATTGCAGGAATTGTTCTTACGCCGGTTATGCTTTCGACGGTTATGGACAAAATTAACTTGATTTTTGAGGCGTTTCATCAGAAAAATAATTCAGATGAGAATTCCCTTGCGCAAAAATCTGAGGCGGAAAAAGACGAGCGGCGGCACATTTTGATTGTTGACGATGATTCGGTAATGCTTCGCACAATGGTGAATATTTTAAAGGATTCCTACAAAACGACTGTGGCAAAATCTGGAACGGCGGCAATTTCGCTTTTGGGAACGCAAAAACCTGACTTGATTCTTCTTGATTATTTGATGCCGGTCTGCGATGGACTTCAGACGCTTCAGATGATTCGTTCAGAAGAAAACACAAAAGATATTCCGGTATTTTTCTTGACTGGCGTAAGCGATGTTGAAAATGTAAAAAATGCAATGGCGTTAAAACCGGAAGGATATATTTTAAAGACGACAAAACCGGAAGAAATTTTGAAGCGGATTGGAGATTTTTTTGCAAAACTTCAATAAAAAGTCTGAATTAAAATTTACGCACAAAAATGACTATAAAATTCAGAATCAGCAGGAAAAAGATGAAGTTATTTTTCTTGCGGCGCTTAACAATTGCTCCGTTTTAAACAGCGTTGCGCCGATTATTGCGTTTTTGGAAACAGGAATTATAATTTTCAGCAATATTTTTAAAGATGCTGATTTTATGAAATGGCAAAGATTTTACAATATTCTTTACGTTTCTTTGGTTGCTGTTTCAATTTTTGCTTATCTTTTGAACCGACCTTGCCGCAACAAACTTCATTCAAAACAAAAAAACGTAATTTTTATTTCTCATCTGTATGTTGCGTTCATAATTTTTTGGAACGTGATTATGCTTTTTGTGGATTTTCATACGACAAGCCAACTTGATTTTGCGCTTTATTTTACGAGTTGTCTTGTTTCTGTGATTATTTTTAATCTTTCTCCGCTTGTTGTAATTCCGCTGATGTTGGTGGCAACTGCAATTATTATAACAGAGATTCTTTTTGTGCAGAAACTTGACCCGGAAATTTTCTACAAGCCGAATCTTTATCTTTTTGCCCTGCTCGGCTATTTTTGCGTTATAATCCGGCAAATGAATCTGGTGCTTCGGGCAAAACAAAATATCCGGCTGCGGGAATCAAAAGCTGAAGCTGAAAGTGCAAACCGCGCAAAATCAACTTTTCTTGCAACAATGAGCCACGAAATCCGAACGCCGATGAATGTAATCGTGGGATTTTCGGAAATTGCGCTGAAAGACAAAGTTTCGCCGCAAACCGCAGGTTACCTTGAAAAAATTAACCGGGCGGCGCACACTCTTCTTACAATCATAAACGATATTCTGGATTTTTCAAAAATTGAATCTGGAAAACTGGAAATTATTCCGGCAAATTACAATCTTCAGACTTTGATAGATGACCTTGAATCAATTGTGAAAGTGCGGATTTCTTCTAAATCGGTAAAACTTTTTGTAAAAATTGAAGAAAATGTTCCACGCTGGCTTTTTGGCGATGACATCCGCATAAAACAGGTTCTTTTGAATCTTGCAGGAAATGCCGCAAAATTCACTGAGGACGGTGAAATCAGAATCAATGTAAAACTTCACGAAAATCCTGAAAATTCTGCTGGAAATGTGAAAAAAGATTTTATTGAAGGTGAAAAAATTCTTCTTGATTTTTCTGTTCAGGACACAGGAATTGGAATCCAACCGGAAGATTTAGAAAAACTGTTCAACTCTTTTCAACAGGTTGATATGCTGCACAACCGCAAAAAAGAAGGAAGCGGACTTGGGCTTGCAATTTCAAAGCAGCTTGTTTCATTGATGGGCGGAACTTTTAGCGTAAAAAGCGAGTATGGCAAAGGCAGCGAATTCTGTTTTGCAATTCCGCAAATTGTCGCGAAAGAAAAGAGCAGTATAATAGAAGAAAAAATCAATTTTATTGCTCCAAGTGCAAAAGTTCTTGTTGTGGATGACAATGAAGTGAATATTCTGGTTGCGCAAGGATTTTTAGCCCAATATAAATGTTCGGTCGAAACTTGTACAAATGGAGCTGAAGCGGTTGAAAAGGCAAAAAACGAAAATTTCGACATAATTTTTATGGATCACATGATGCCGGTTATGGATGGAGAAGAAGCGACTGCGCATATCCGCGAAGACGAAAAAAAATCGGGCAAAAAAAATTGCATTGTGGCGCTTACTGCGAATGCGGTGGACGGCGCGCGGGAAAAATTTCTTGCGTCGGGATTTGATGATTTTCTTTCAAAACCGATTGAAGAGAACGAACTTTACCGCGTAATGAAAACGAGAATTCCGCGCGAAAAATGCATTTTTTTAGAAAAAACAGAAAATTCGGCGCAAAAAAACGACAAAAATAGAACTGACATAACAATTCTGAAAACATTTTATTCTCAGATTGAAAAAAAATCCGCATTGATTATGGAATTTGAGAAAAAAATTGAAAACTCAGATGAAAATGCATTAAATTCCTATAAAATTGAAGTTCACGCGTTAAAAAGTTCAGCAAAAGTCTGCGGTTTTGAAGATTTAAGCGTTTGTGCCGCAGAACTTGAAAAAGCCGCCAATAAGAAAAATCTTGAAATCATAAAACAAAAAACACCGGAACTGCTGAAAAAATATTCAGAAGCACAAAATGCTCTAAAAAATCAGCTTAACGATTTAGAAGAACCAAAAACGAACTTAAAACCTGCCTCAGAAACAGAAATCTATGAGCTTTTTGAAAAAATCAGAAATTCTGCAAAGAGCGGAAAACTTGAAGATGTTGAAAAAGAATTTGCCACACTAAATGAACTTGATTTGCCCCAAAAATTAAAATCAAAATGCCGTGAACTTTGCCAAGCCATCGAAGAAATCGATTTTGAAAAAATTATTCAGATTTGCGAAGGGATTTTGTGATAAAAATGAAAACGATCCCTATTTTCCTTGCCGTTGCCTTCATTTTTTTCTCCTGCAAAATCTATTCAGATTACGATCCGAACAGAATCCGCCAGAATTCTTGGGATTGCAAAAATATTCCTGACAGCCAAAATTGCGGTGCGGATGAATCGACGAATTTCACAGTGGGAAAAGTTTATTTTGTTTTTAACAACTGCTCGTTCGGCGGAAACGTGAGCAGCTCCTACATTACGTTGAACAACTGCAAGATTGGGGGATTCACTTCGGATGCGATGAATCCGCTGCGTGAATTCTATGCGAAAAATCTTTACGTCTACGATCTGGCGCACGAGGCACTTGCCGGCGAGCTTCATCTGGACGGAATCCAGATTTACGGCGACCAGCGTTCAAGAAGAAACGAAGTGAACGGCAAATGGATTTCGCAGGTCGAAACCGGCGAGATTCATTTTGACAATGTGCGTTTTGAAATTCCTTCCGTTAATTTCGGAGCGGAAAACAAAGCTTATGTGAATGCGTGCGTGATGTTTCAGCTTGAATTCAGCGATGTTGACAATGTTTCGTTCAGAAACCTTTACGTGAACGGCGGCGGAAAATGGTTTCCGCTTTACCTGGACTACGGAAAAAACAACGAACGCTCAAAAAACGGCGTTTCATGGTCGCACAAAAATCTTGTAATGAAAAATGCGATGGTCTCAAACAATTTTGGTACGATTTTTTATCCGCAGCTGCTTTCTGACGCAAAAATTGAAAACGTTGACCATCACAATTATCTTTTTGTAACTTCCGTGTGGAAAGACGAGAACGGCGACGCACATTTTCTTGTTACAAACGACACAAATTCCGACAAGACGCTTACCGTAAAAACCGACAGGGGAATTTTTGAATATGAAATTCCGCACTGCCCAGCAACTGGGCTTTGGGTGGCGAAATTGACAAGGGCTTAAATCCCACAGAACCGCTTATTGATTCTGCTGGTAAACCGTATACAGAATACAGTTTTGCGGATTTGCCGTTCGATTTGGAATACACTGTTCCCGGCTCGCCGAATTTTATTCTCTGCTATCAGGAAGAAGAACAAATTCGCTACGTAAGCCTGGACGGGAAAAAGCATTATTACTCGGAAATTTTGGAAAAAGAAGAGCAATAACTCGCCCCGCCCCCTTCACGCCTCTTTTCTCTAATATCCATACCTTTTCCTGAATTTCACCAAACACACGGCAACAACCGCAGCGGAAAGAATCTCGTAGGAAATTCCGCTCAGCCAGATTCCGTCGATTCCAAGCAGAGCCGGCAGAATAAAAACGCACAGAACCTGAAAAACAAGCGTGCGCATAAATGAAATCAGCGCGGAAACAAGACCGTTGTTCAGAGCGGTAAAAAACAACGAGCCGAACATATTGAACCCAGTCAGCAGGAACGAAAACGAATACAGATGAAAAGCGCGTTTTGTAAGCGCAAAAAGCTCCTCATCATATCCGGTAAAAAGCCTTGAAAAAGGAACGGACAATGCCTCCGCCGAAACAAACATCGCAAGCCCAAAAACACCCATCGCCAAAAGATTCTTCTTGTAAAGATTTTGCAGTTCCGCACGGTTTTCCGCACCGTAATGATAGCTTACAATCGGCGAAGTTCCGATTCCCCAGCCAAGAAAAACCGCCGCAAAAATAAATCCCACATACATCAGACAGCCGTAAGCGGCAATTCCGTTCTCGCCAGCAAAACGAATAAGCTGAAGATTATACAGAATACTAACAATCGACATCGCAATATTCGAAAGCAGTTCCGAAGAGCCGTTCGTAAAAGTCTTGAACAGAATCACACCGTTCCATTTCGCCTTTCCAAGCCGCAGAGCCGACTTGTTCGGACTGAAAAAATAAACAAGAGGAACAAGACCGCCAACAACCTGACTCATACAAGTCGCAGCAGCCGCACCTACAAGCCCCCATTTAAAGACCGCCACAAACAGCGCGTCCAGAGCCATGTTCGTAATTCCTGCGCTGACCGTAAGAACAAAACCCATAACAGGACGTTCCGCCGCGCTCAAAAAAGTCTGAAAAGAAGTCTGAAGCATAAAAAGCGTGAGCGTGCCGCACAAAATTCTTCCATATAATATCGCGTTTTCAAGAAGCTCTCCTTCCGCGCCAAGAGCCGTCGCAATCTTCCGCATAAAAATCATCGCAACAGCAGAAATCACAAGCCCCAGCCCAATCAAAACATAAATCAAAAGCGAAAAAGTCTCGTTCGCCCTCTTCCTGTCGTCCTCGCCCAAAAACCTCGCGACCAGCGCCGTTCCGCCAGTTCCAAGCATAAAACCGACCGCCGAAAGCATCATAATCACCGGCATAATAAGATTCAGCCCGGCAAAAGCAGTCTTTCCCACAAAGTTCGAAACAAAAATTCCGTCAACAACGCTGTAAATCGACGTAAAAACCATCATTCCAATCGACGGCAGCGTAAACCGAATCAGCCTGCCAAACGTAAAATGATCCGAAAGCTTAATATCCATAAAAATTCCTCAAAAAATCAGCACGAAAATAAAAATCTGGACGCATACGGCTCGCAAAGCTCGCCGTACCGGGCTGCTCCGGGTTCCGGCATCCGCCTACAGCCGCCACCTGCGGCGTCGTCCGCTCCGCGCTCTCCGTATCCCTTGCGCAAAAATGCAACACCGAAGAAAGTTTCAAATTCCGAGGATTCGCATTAATCCGCAAAACACAGTTAAAAGAAAACATCCCAAAATCAGGCAGATTGCCCAGTCAGCCGGGCAATGACATTACTCTGTCATTTTCGAGCTTGACCCGAAAATCTTGTTTAGTCCGAAATCGGACAATTAATAAACATACATTTTTATAGGAAAAATGTCAACGGAATTTAATCACTATATAATTAAAAGGCTTACAATTGTCGTTGTAAATTCACAAAACTTCTGTTATATTAAAAATGTAAAGTCCAATGTGCAGAAGAATATTTCCAACATTTCATCAACATCTTTTAGTATGCACATCTTTTTATTTTTGAATTTTTATTATCCTTTTTCTTTACCATAATTCAGGCTTGAAGTTGGACTTGCGCTGAAAATCAAAACAAAATGGGGCTTGGTATGAAAAATTCTCAGAACAAAATCAAACTTTTTGAAAACAAAAAAATCCGCTATTTATGGAACGAAGAAGAAGAGGACTGGTATTTTTCTGTGGTGGATGTTGTAAATGTCCTAACAGAAAGCATTGACTATCAATCGGCAAGAAATTATTGGAAAGTTTTAAAAAATCGTCTCAAAACAGAAGGAAGTGAACTGGTTACAGATTGTAACCGGTTGAAATTACTTGCAGCAGATGGAAAACTCAGACAAACCGACTGTCTTTCTACAAAAAATATACTCCGCCTGATTCAGTCAATTCCTTCACCAAAAGCTGAACCATTTAAAATGTGGTTAGCACAAGTCGGTTCTGACAGATTGGATGAAATTGCAGATCCAGAAAAAGCAATTTTACGCGGTGCTGACTTTTATAGGACAAAAGGCTATCCCGAAGGCTGGATAAATCAGCGGCTTCAAACTATAGAAATTCGCAAAGAACTTACAGACGAATGGAAAGCACGTGGAATTGAAAGAGAAAAGGATTTTGCGATTCTTACAAATGAAATGACAAAAGCCTGGAGCGGACTTTCAATAAAAGAATACAAGCAAAAAAAAGACCTGAAGAAGGAAAATCTACGTGACAATATGACAAATATAGAGCTTGTCCTGAACATGCTTGCCGAAGTAACCGCAACTTCAATCTCAAAACAGGAACAGCCGCAAGGAATTGAAGAAAACAAAAACGTTGCAATCCGCGGCGGAAAAGTTGCAAACACAGCAAAACAAGAATACGAAAAAGCAACCGGACTAAAAGCAGTTTCTGCATTAAATGCAAAAGACAAAAAAGCATTGGAAATAAAAAATACAGAATTTTGACTATATAAGCGACACTGATTAAACCGTATGAAAACTCAAATCAACTCCTGAACCTTGAACTGTTTTTCCAGAGCGGACTTGTATTTTTCCATGAGCGAAAAAAACTGGGATTTTTCGGCTTGCGTCCAGGTGTCAAAAACTGAATTTTCTGCGGCAATCATTGGTTCAACTGATTTTTTTGCAAGCGCAAGACCTTGTTCCGTTAAAGAAACAATCACGTTGCGACCATCGCCTGCAGTCCGCTTTACAAGACCGAGCGACTCTAGTTTTGAAAGGGCGGAATTTATCGTTTTGCGGCTGATTCCGTAAAGACGCGTGAACTCGCTTTGGTTGCACGGACCGCCCATATCGAAAAGGCAGTAAAGAATCCAAGAAACGCTGTCCGAAAGAGCACTTTTTGCATTCACTTTGTGATAAAGCTCGTCAATCTGGTTCATAAGATAAGTAAACCGCCGCGCTGCCTCGTGTGAAAGATTCTGATTTTCAGCCATTTTTCGCCATCCGTTCCGCAATTTTTTTTATTATACACTAGATGAAGAAAAATAGCGAATTATGAAAACTGAAAAAATGCACTTGAAAAAGTAATTATGCGTTAGGGCATGAAGACCCGAAGTTCCGGAGCAACCAAAGGTTGCGGAGGAATGAGCGGCAGCGAAGGTTGGAACGCCCGACCCATGAGCTGGTTGAGCGTGTCGAAACCAGCTCATGGGGAACGCCCAAATTTTGTTCAAACAAAAAATTGCTCTATCACGATTTGATAGATACCGTGCTGTAAAATATTCCCAAAACAAAAAAGAAGAATTCAAAAATTCAGCACGGAAACAATCCGCGAAGAAAGAATGAAGGGTTATGATGAAAGCGTAAAGTTTCAAATTCAGAATATAGTTTCGCTTCTAAAAGAGATTTATTCAGAACAGATTTCTGGTGTTATCTCTGAAAATGAGGCGCAGCAAAAAGCCAAAACTTTGATAAAATCGTTGCGCTACGGAAACGATAATTCAGGCTATTTTTGGATTGATTCCACTGATTTTACTCTTATTGCCCATCCTATTTTACCATTTAATGAAGGTCAGAACCGTCAGAACCTTACAGATCAGAATGGTGTTACGATTATCAAAGAAATCATGAATGTTGTAAATAATAATCCTGATGGCGGTTTTACCGAATTTTATTTTACAAAAGCTGATGGAACAACTGTCGCCCCAAAAAGAACTTATTCCATGCTATTCAAACCGTGGAACTGGATTGTCAGCAGCGGAAATTATTACGATGATATAAATGCAGAACTGGAATCGATTCAAAAGAATGAAAAGGCTCAATTCCGCAAACTAAGTCTGAGTATATTTGCAACAATCATTTTTGTTTTTGCGCTTGCTCTAATACTTTCTGTCTTGTTTTCAAATAAATTTTCAAAACCGATTATCGAAACTTCAAAAACGCTTGAAAAAATGGCGGAAGGAAATTTGGCTTTGCGGCTTACCTGTCAGGCAGGAAAAAACGAAATTAATACAATGCGGCAAAATATAAACACATTTGTTGACTCGATGAACAACATGGTCAGTTCTTCAAAGCAGAATATTGATTCTTTGAACAATGTTGCAGAAAATATTGAAAAGAATTCTTCTGATATTTTAACAGAAATCAAGCAGATAACTGAAAATTCAACAGATATTGCAAACCACGCAAAACAACAGCAGGACACAGTTTCTCTTACCGTAGATACAATGGAAAAAATGAATTCTCTTACCGCAAAATTATCAAATCAGATAAACGAACAAAACAACGCACTTTCTCAAAGTTCGGCTGCGGTTGAAGAAATGATTTCAAATATAAAATCAATCACAGAAAATGTTGATAAATTTGGTATCAGTTTTAATCAGCTTTCTTCTGAATCAGAAAACGGAAAAAGTAAAATTCAAAATGTTGTTAAACTTGTTGATATGGTCGCCCAAGAATCAACAAAACTTTTGGATACAAACAAGATGATTGAATCTGTTGCCCAGCAGACAAATCTCCTTGCAATGAATGCCGCAATCGAAGCCGCTCATGCTGGAAAATCTGGTCAAGGGTTTGCGGTTGTTGCAAATGAAATCAGAAAACTTTCTGAAAGCACAACAAATCAGTCAAATCAGATAAAACAGACTTTGTCCACAGTTATTTCAAATATAAACGAAGTTATGAATGCTGCAAATTCCGCTGGAACTATGTTTTCTGATATTGTGAACCAGATTTCCGAAGACAATACACTTATAACAGAAATCCGTTCTGCAATGGAAGAACAAACTGTCGGCAGCAAACAGATTGTGGACGCTCTTAGCAATATAAAAGAAACGACACACACAATTATCGACAGCCAGGAGCAAATGACAAGCGGAATTGAAAATGTTGTTTCCCAAGTGAAAGATTTGGAGCAACTTTCAGAGACACTTTATCTTAGAACTGAAAAAATTGAAAGTTCAACCAAAGCCATAAATTCAAATGTTTCAAAATTGATAGACACTTCCGCAGAAAACAAAAAGTTTGCAATTCAACTTTCGGAACATATTGATAACTATAAGGTTTAGGTGATTTCAATCCCTTTTTTCCACTTACCTGTCTTGTATTCCGAAAATGAAATTCTTAACAGTAAAATTTTATCTCGCCAAATAAATCTTGCCATTTGGATATAATCTCAAATGAACGCCCTTCAATTACACGCAAAAGAAGATTCAATGCATGATTGGGAATCCGTGAATTATTATTTGCGGCATTTTCAAATCCTCCATTTGCCGCAAACTCAAAAATCATGTGAGCTTCGGATTCTACAATGTCTTTCAAATGTTCCATTTCTTTTTCGGTAAATCCAGAAACTTCCGTCCATTTATATTCAGGAAGATAACAAGTTGCTGTCGCAAATCCACCATAAATCGGCTTTTCAATATAAACCTTAACCTGTTCTTTGCCATCTTTTTTTATAAGTTCAGAATGACTGATTATTGTTTTGTCAGGCAGTTCCATAAAATTATAAAACATAGCATCCTCCATCTTATTTTCTATAATAACATACTATCACAAAATTAAAAAATTATTTTACCCAATAAACGTAATTTTCTTTGCGAGGGGCAGCTTTAGCTTCTCCACCTTCAGCAACATAACCAAGTGCGACATGTCCGATTCCCTCAAAATCGCCTTTTATTCCAAGGTCTGAAAGAATTTTTTTGCCAAAGGCGCTTTCAAATTCCTGCTTTGCGCGGTGAATCCAAATTGAGCCAAGCCCTAAACTTTTCGCCGCATTCATAAGGTTTCCCATAACAAGAGAGCCGTCATAAATGTAGTTAGGCGAAACGCTTTTGTCGGCAAGAACAATCAGAATTACAGGAGCACCGTAAAACGGATCAAAGCCTTCGTTCCATCCGCCGATTTTACGGTTTTCCTCGCTGATTTTGTCGCGGAGCTCCTTATTTGTAACCGAAATAATTATTGGCGACTGAAGATTTTTGCCAGTCGGCGCAAAAGTTCCGGCACGGATTACGGCATTCAAATCTTCCTCCGAAATCATATCCGGCTTGAATTTGCGGCAGCTCCTGCGGGTTTCAAGAATTTTTAATGTTTCGTTCATAGTTTGTCTCCTTTATAAATGATTTTCCGTTATTTTTTCGGCATTTTCACAATTCTTCCACACAGCCTGCAGAAAAATAATATATATTTTCCAATTTGAAACCCCATTTTTTGCCAACTTTTCTGATGTGAGGTTCAAATGTAAAAAGCATATTTTCATTCAATTTTGTCTTATTGTCTTTTTCAAAATATAGACGATTTTCTTTTTCAGTTTCGATTGTGTGTCCAACATTGCCTAAAAAATCCAGATTTTCATATCCGAGTTTTTGAATTTCATTATTCATTTCAAAATAAATTTGCTCAAAAGTCATTCCGGGTTTTACATAATTTTTAAAATGATTATGTAAGTTTTCTTCAATTTTTAAACCTTCTGCAAATTCGGCATTTTTGATATTTTCTTTTCTTTGAATTTTTCCGTTTTCAAAAATAAATGTTCTTGAACAATCTCCCCAAATTCTATTTTTCAAAGGACTCAAATCTATTGTTATAAGATTTTCTGTACCGACTTTTTCTTCAGAAGGAAAATAATCTTTCCCAGAAATTGAAACACAACTTCGGCTTCCTAACAGAACCAACGCAGGACAGTTGTAATACCAAGTTTCTTGAATTCCGTATTTCTCCAGCAATTTTTTACATTGTTCTGCAATTTCCTTTTCTGTGCTATTTTCAGTTATGAATTTTTCAATTTCCTCCAAAACAACTTTTGCAATCGCTTGAATTTTTTGATATTCCACTAACTTATCATTCATCTTTCTATTCCCCTTCTCCACTTACCTGTCTTGTATTCCGAGAATGAAATCACGAAGTTCATGAACCAGCCCATTGGAACAGAATACCAGACCCATTCAATTCCGAACCGGGGCGCGCATACGACCGAAACAACCACGCGGATTGAAAGATTGATTAAATTTGCCAGCGTAAAAACTTTCATGTCGCCCGCACCGCGCAAAAGTCCGTCGCAGGCCATTTTAAATCCTATCCAGCAGTAAAAAAATCCTTCAAAACGCAAAGCCGCCTGACCGGTTCGCAGCGCAGTTTCGCTTCCACCCGCACCGATAAAAAGAGAAATCAGCGGACGGTAAAAAATCTCAATGCACACGCAGAGCGTTACCGCAAAAAACGCGACCATAAGATTCGCCGCATGGTAGCCTTTTACAACGCGCTCCGGTTTTCCAGCCCCGATATTTTGCGCCGTGTACGAAGACATCGAGTTGTTTATTGCCGCCATCGGAACAATCGCAATCGAGGCAATCCGGCTGAACGCGGAATATCCGGCAAGAGCTTCCGAGCCAAAACTGTTGACAACGGACTGAACCAGCATCATCCCGATTGAAACAGTGGACTGCTGTAATATAGAAGGAATCGCAATTTTCGCCATTGAAGCAAGCTCGCGTCCGTCAAAAAAACGGAACTTTCCGCCGCAACTCACGCCGCCGGCAACTTCTCCAGCCGCCTCCACACAACCGGAATCCTTGAATTTTCCAAGCGTGCTCATAAAAACCGCGAACGACAAAACGCACGAAAGCCCCTGCGCAATCAGCGTGGCCCAAGCAGCTCCGGCAACTCCAGTCTTAAAAACCGCAACAAAAAGAAAATCCAGCGCCACATTCAGAACAGAAGAAAAAATCAGAAAAACAAGCGGAATCCGCGACTTTCCCAGCGCATTGAACATCGAAGAAATCACGTTGTACATGAACAAAAACGGCAAACCCAAAAAGTAAATCCGCAGATAAACAAGCGCCATGTCCAGCGCGTCAGAAGGTGTCTTCAAAAGCACAAGAAGCGGCCGATTTATAACAATTCCCACCGCGCCAAGAAAAACGCTGATTCCCAAAAACGTCAAAAACGCAGTGCTCACCGCAGTCTTCATCGCAGAAAAATTGCGCGCGCCAAAATACTTGCTCACAATCACCGAAGAACCAACGCCGCCGCCAATCGCCACGCAAATAAAAACAACCGTAAGCGAATACGACGCCCCGACCGCCGCCAGAGCCTGTTCACCCACAAACCGCCCCACAACAGCCGAATCGACCATCGTGTAAAGCTGCTGAAACAAATTGCCAATTATAATCGGAACAGAAAAAACAAAAAGCGCATAAAACGCCGGTTTCGAAGTAAGATAATCGCTTTTCATACCAAAATCATAGCAGAAAAGAAAAAAAGTGTCGAATCTTCAAAAATTTAAAAAATCAATTGGCTTTTCTTTTGAAGTCGCTACGTCCAGGGTTACGCTGTCGCTCCATAAAATAGTAAATGCTAAAAAATTGCTGCAAGTATGCGCAACTTTTCTTAACGCATTTCCTATTTTACAAGCCCTTCCCATCGCTAACACAAACAATTACTGCCGAATAAAATCCAGACCCCAAAAAGTAAATTTTCCATTTTTTATTCTTACATATTCTTCATCATACATAGAAGAATCGTCAATAGTTTTCAAAACTATAAAATTCACAAAACCATCTTTCTCAGGATTTCCCTCATAAATTCCTTCAAAATAAACAGTTTTCTCCCCTCTATCCAAAACAAAAATATCAAAAGAGCCATCATCATAAACGTTTATAAAAGTAGGGCTTCCTGATACACCAGGTTCATATTCTGCTTCAAAAGTAGCAATAATTTTCTTTGAAGAAGAATCATCTTCATTGTTTTTGCACCCAAAAAAGCAAAACATCAAAGCCAAAAATAAAGTAAAAATTTTTCCAATTCGTTTCATAAAAACCTCATAATATAAATCTAAAGTCCTAAAAGACTTGCATATTGATAGTATAATATAAAACTATTTCATTTTGCAAGTGTATAAATTTTAAAATGACTTGCAAAATGAAAGTATGACTGTAATAGAACTAAAAGAAACGCTTTCAAAAAATATAAAGAAATACAGAAAAGGTAGATTTACCCAAGAAACACTTGCAGAAGCAATTGGAGTTTCGGCACAAAATATAAATGATATAGAAGGAAAACGTCGTTGGCCAAGAGAAGAAACATTGGTAAAATTGGCAGATATTCTTGAAATTGAAATTTATGAACTTTTTATTCCAGAAGAAAATCTAATAAATAAAAATAACAACGCACTAAATATTGAAAAAATTAAAAATCAACTGAACAATGACCTTGTCTCAAAAATACGAACTTCAGTCAATAAAGTATTAGATAATTTTGAGAATAAATAACTTTCGCGGTTGCTCAAAACCTAACTACCGAATACAATTTTGCCCGGCAATCACGCACAGAATTCCCAAAATCAAGCTTGAAAAAGCGTAAAGTGCTGCCATAAAAAAGTTCTTCCCCGAAACAAAATTCGCGCTTTCCAACGCAAATGTAGAAAAAGTTGTGAATCCGCCGCAAACGCCAGTCTTAAGAAAAAGCACAACAAGCGGACTGAACCTAAAAGAAACCTTCTGCACCGCCAAAGAAACCAGCGCCGTAACAACACCAATCACAAAGCAGCCAAGCATATTCACAACAAAAGTCTGAAACGGAAAAACGCTCTTCACCGGAATCAGCGTAAAAAGATAACGCAAAACGCTTCCCACCGCTCCGCCTGCCGCAACAGCCAAAATATTCAGAATCATAAGGCAATTTTATAAAGTTTGCGTTCGCAATTCAATCAGCGGAAGAACAGAAATGCGCAAAAATTACCAAGAAATTTTTCTGAACATAAAATCTGAAAGTCTTTCTAAAACTCAAACATTCCCTGCGTGGCATTCTGCTTTTCTTCGGGGAACGTGTTCAGGTACTCAAACACTTTTTCCAGCCGCCACTCGATTCCGGCTTTTTGACATTCGCTCACAAGAAGCCTCATCAGCCGGTTATTTTCCGGGCTTGTAACTTCGTAAGAGGCTCCGTAGGTGCGGATATATTTTTCCTTCAAACCGGGAAAGTGCTGATCGAGTTTGCTGTAAAAATATTCGCGGTTTCCTTCGCGCAGTGTAAGTCCGATTTCAAAGCAGATTATTCCGCGCACTTTTTCCTGAACGCAGATTTCCAGAAGGCGGCGGATATTCTGCTCATTATCGTTTATAAACGGAAGAAATGGCGAAAGCCACACAACGGTCGGAATTTTGCGCTTTCTGCATTCGGAAAGAACTTTTGCGCGCTCGTCCGTGGTGCAGACCGCAGGCTCAATGATTCGGCAAAGATTTTTATCCGCAGTCGTAAGCGTCATCTGAACAACAGCTTTTGATTTTTCGTTGATTTCTTCTATTATATTGATGTCGCGCAGAATCAAGTCACTTTTTGTCTGAACCGCAACTCCAAATCCGTGCCTGCTGATTACTTCAAGGCAGCGGCGCATAAGACCAAGTTCCGCCTCGCAGTGCATGTAAGGGTCGCACATTGCGCCTGTTCCAATCATGCACTTTTTGCGCTTGGATGAAAGTTTCTGCTCCAAAAGTTCCGATGCATTCCGCTTCACCTCGATGTCCTCAAAATCGTGGTTCATCTGATAACAGCGGCTTCTGGAATCGCAATAAATGCAGCCGTGCGTGCAGCCGCGGTAAATGTTCATTCCGTTGCGCACCGAAAGAATTCCCTTTGCTTCTACAAAATGCATGTCTAATTATAACACGCAAAATATAAAAAAATGACAAAAGAAATTGATTTTTCCGTTTTCACACTTAATATGAGAAAGCCTATTCTTCACAACCTCTACTTCACTTCCACGAGCCGGTAGTTTCTTGTGCCGCCGCCGAGTTTTTCAAGCTGCTCGACCATTCCAACGCGGTGGGCGGCTTTCCATTCGGATTTTGCGGAGCTGTCAACATCGGCTTTTTCAATCACAAAGTCCAAAGTGCATTGCTCAAGGGCAACGATGTCGCTGGAGGCGATAATTCCGATTTTTCCGAGATTTTTTGCGCCTCGGCAGTTGTCCTGTGGGTCGATGTCGTCAAGAACGTTGATGAACGCCCAGTTTTTCTTGTAGTCAAGCACGGCTTTTGCTGCGTCGGCAAAGCTTTTTTCAAGAACGTCAGCCGGAGTGCTGTGGTAATGACTTTCGTCCGTGCCGCCGGAATGAATAATGCACTTTCCGCTTCGATTTGCAAGACAGAGCGAGATATTCTTGATGTTTCCGTCAAACGCGGGAAGCATGTGAAGCCGGACACGAAAAACCGAAATCAGCATGTCAAAATCGGCGAATTCTTTTCCGGTTCGCGCGTATTTCAAAAGATTTCCGCCATTCAAAGGCAGATTGATATAATCGCTGTCGCTCAGCATCACGCATTTTCCGATTTCCGTGAATCCGTGCCGTTTCGCATACGAAAGATTCATCTCCGAAGTGCGCCTATTGCCCGAAAGTCCGTTTCCGTCAAACATCGTGCCTCCGGTCGTTTTCACAAGGTCGCACAAAAGCTCCGGCTGCAGAACTTCCTCGTCAGGTCCGCCAAAACTCACCTTGATTCCCACGTTCCCCTCGATTTTCTGGTTCAGCGCGCGGTAGACTTTCATAAGCCCTGCGGAAGAAACATCGCGCGTAAAATAAACGACGCTTTGGCTCTGCCGTGAGACATTATTTTGACCGGCATTTTGATTCTGGGCAAAAACTCCTGCAGCAAAAAGCAAAGATAAAATTGTTGAAAGCAGTTTTTTCATGATTTTTCTCCTGTTTCTTCTATATAATACTGGCGTTCCCCCCCCCCTCACTCTGCCTGCCTAACGGCATTCAGGTTCGGGTCGCTATGTTGCGAGTTTTTAAAGAAAACTCGCTCTTAATTCCACAAAAAATATAAATCACTCAAATTAAGCTAAGCCCTTTGTCCAGACATTTTGTCTGAAAAATAACGAATTTTATGCAGCCATCTTTTTGGTGATGATTGCAGAAGGAAAACTTCCTTCTCTGTATACTTCGTCAGGAGTTTTGTAATC
>Ga0256404_1005042_pt1 | contig 23987 bp, 22 predicted proteins | sample RumenRJG_01DNA_FD_185990 | JGI IMG/M metagenome (GOLD analysis project Ga0256404, IMG submission 185990) | Bovine rumen microbial communities from Lethbridge, Alberta, Canada - RJG_01 | ecosystem: Host-associated > Mammals > Digestive system > Stomach > Rumen | place: Canada: Alberta | collected... | reverse complement strand
CAAGATGAAAGCCTTCAGGTCATGCCTGAAGGGGATAAGGGATATACCCTTCTTTTTCTATAGATGTATTACCGTCTTTGGTTAGGCAGCGGCATCCGCCCGCCACGGACAATCCCCCTTGGGCCGAAGTTCCTCCATAACATCTTCAATATAGCCCAAAGCGGTTCCAACGTTGCTATAATGCTCCACGCCTAACTCACGGAACATATCGCCGTAGGTCTGTTTCTTTAAGCCGTTTTTTGCCCACCTAATGAGAATGGGTATCATTTGCTTAACCTTTGCTCTTGTCTTGGCATGGCTGGCAGGGATAACCGTATCTATAATGCTCTTCATTTCTTTCTTCGTTTATTGTCGTTCGGACGTAACTCACACTTTAACTTATATAGGCCTTCTACATATTCTGCCAAGAAAGAGGTAAAGCTATCTTTTGCCGAATTGTACTTCTCCTTTGTGGTATCTCCTGTATGGGCAGCAGTGTTTCTTACATCAGCAAACTCTCTCCAAAAATCAAGAAAGCTATCAGGAAGTTGTTTCTTTATCCTCTCGGGATGCTCAACTTTCCAACGATAGTATGATGAATGTTCCTTCCCAATTGTGGTAAGATAAGCATGAAGCAAATTGCCCATAGGAACTCCTTCCAGTTCCGTCTTATTGCCATGTCTTTTGTGCCTGTTAATAGGAACGTTCATCTTTTCAGTTGGAATGTCAACCCGACCTTTATAAGCACAATATCTGTTATAATTAGAAGGCATATCTATTCCCATTGCATCTCGGATCATCTGACCCACAGATAGATTTAGTTCATTTTCAACAATTTTTCCAAAATACAATACAAAGGCAGAATAGTCAAGCTCACTAAATTCTTCATTTGTGTCAATTGTTGAGAGTCTGTAGTATGTATTCCAAAATCTTCGACTATGAGTATCAAGTTCAGAAAAGTGTTGACACTTAACTGTAGGTAATGGCTTCTTTCCATTGTTCAAGACCTTAAGGTAAGAATTTTCAATTATAGCATAGATATTGAGTATTTTTTCCGTTAAATCTTGATTACCATGTTTCAATAGCTCTCGTAAATTTTGTTTCTCCTCCCTTATGGTTTGTAATGCAGTTTCAATCTGTGTGCCATACCCCAATTGATAATCATCCGGATTTCCCGCTGGTGATACTAATGATACTACCTTTAATAGCGAATTTATAAGTTCATCCTTGGCATTATAGGTTTCGGCTTTTAAGTCTGTGCGTAGAGTATCAAAGTCTGTAGGATTATCGCAATACATTCTTAAACGCATAAATTGATAAGGAAGGGAAGCTTTTGTAATAGGAACCTTGTACAAGACAGTATCACTCAGGCTTTTTCCTAAGACCATATAAGACATACCATCAGGGAGATCATAGTATTCTCTTAATAATGGGTCAATTAATTTATCTACGTCACCACCTTGAGCAACATCACTCACGAGATATTTTGCATTTTCATATTCACCTTTTCTCAGAGCATCTATATACTCCTTCGGAGGTTGAATGAATGTAATAAACAAAAAGTTCTTACCTGTAATCTGAGCAAACTGCAAGAAAAAATCTCGAATATGGTCACAAAGATCCTTGTCCTTTGGATCATGGACAATAACAGCAGTCAACTTGAATTGTTTTGTGGAACTGGGGTTTTCCTTTAGTTCCATCAGCCGGTCAAAACGGTTTAGTATATATCCCATATTGGTTATCAAATTCGTCTGATGTTTGCAACTGACGTTGATACGTAAGTGGTGAATGCTGACTACTCTGCTTTCTTGATGTTGTTGTCAGCCTGTGCCTGCAGCATCTGGTTCATGTGTTTCAATGTGCCAATGGTCTCGTCCTTTGCGTTGATGATGGCCTGCTGGCTTTCTATCTCTTTGCGGAGTGATTGATTCTCCATCATCAGGTTGGTACTGATAGCCACGTTGCCGACGTAGTTGTTGTTGCCGGTAACATAGGTCGTCTTGAATTTGCTGTCTTTTCTGAAGGCATCCAATGGCAAGCCGAAGAAATCAGATAAGATTTCGAGCTTGGAAAGGCTGATGTCCTTGGTACGATGAAAGTAGCTCATTGTCTGCTTGCTCTTCTTGAAAAGAAGGGTCGTCAACTCCTGCTGCTTCTCTTTTGGAAGCGAAGCATACAATCTATCTATCAATTCTAAATTTAACATTACTATTTCCTTTTAAATTATCATTATTAAGACGTAATTTAGTTAACAAAACATAAAATGCTCAGCAATTTGAGCAATACATTTTGTTCTAACCAAATTTTATCATATTTTTGCTCACAAAGATAACAAATAATCTCAGAAGAGATCTCAATTCGCTCATTTTTTTATTAAAATTATAGGATGATGACAACATGTAATATTGCCACCAACTACAATTTGAAAAAGTTCAGAAAGAAAAGACTTTTCTCGATTTCCAACCGTCTCGTTGAAGGAGACTTCCCGAGTGTCAGCCAGCTCACAACTTTGAGCTGGATGCACAATATTTCGGGGCGACCTATTTTCCCGTGATGTCACGGGCCCTAAAATCTTTTGGAACAAAATATTAATCAACTATATCATTAAAATGTATTAACGCACTAATATGTTATGAAATATATTAAGGAGAAGTACATCGACATGGTAAAATCACGGGTTGACATATGCAAGCTCGTGATGGACTTGTGCCCCAACACGACATTGAAGTCCGCAGGCCCTTATCGCAAAAAATGCTGCTGTGTATTCCACAACGAGAAGACCCCGTCTCTCATGTTGAACACCACATTAAACCGCTACAAGTGCTTTGGCTGTGGCAAAGGTGGAGATGTCATCAACTTCGTTCAGGAGACCCAAGGCCTCGATTTTGTTGATGCCGTTAGGTACTTATTGGACATGTACTGCCCGGATGTCAATGCCAACGACCTGATGGAGCCACGAACTCCCGAGCAGGAAGAGAACGACCGCATAGCTGAGACTATGTACATCTACAACAAACTGGCTCATGATTTCTATGTGAACCAATATGCAAGTGAGAGTGAAGATGCCATGCGATGCCGCATGTATGCTGAAGGTCCGCCTCACGGTGAAGGGAAAGGTCGCTGGGACAAAGATTTCTGCCGCACCTTCGGCTTGGGTTACAGTCCACGTCTGGGCAATCAGTTCCTGAAGTTCGCCAAAGAGAAGAACCTGGATCTCGAAATCCTTGTCAAGATGAGTCTCTTGGGAGAGGATGAACACCATCCCGGCAACTACTACGACTTCTACCGCGACCGTCTGATGATACCGCAGCGCGACCGCTATGGTCGCATACTGACTTTTACAGCCCGAGCCATCAATCCTGAGGCCACAATCAAATACATCAATGGCAGGGAAAGTCTCATTTACAAAAAGAGCACTTCCGTTTTCGGCATTGATGTTGCCATGAAAGCCGCCCGGCAGTCGGGCAAGGTCTATCTTGTAGAGGGAGCTCCTGATGTCATGCGTCTTCAGTCGTTGGGCATTGCCAACGTCGTCGCTACCCTTGGTGGTCATTGGACCAAGGATCAGCTTTCCAACTTTTCTTCTTTCGGTTGCAGTCTTTGCTTTATCCCGGACAGCGACATTCCAAAGCATAACGAGCGCTTTGGTCCTGGTGATAAGTTTGTCTTTGAGAATGGTCGTCTTGCCATAGAGATGGGCTTCCAAGTTTCTGTCAGAGAGATACCCCGTGCCGACATCAAGCAGGATGCCGACTCGTATATCACTTCCTTGGAGATATGGAACGACCTGACAGAAAAGGATTTCATCCTGTGGTATACCGAAAAGAATTACGATCCCGACACCAGTAATGACGAGCAACTGAAGGTCATCAACGATGTCTGCGACATGCTTATCAATGTTCAGTCTGACGTTTTACAGGCATCATTGCTCGACGATCTCAAGGAGAAATACCGCAAAGGTTCCGTGTGGAAAGGGGCTCTGGCTGATGCTGCCCGTCGGCGGCAGGAGCGCAAGCGTCGTCAGGCCATCAAGAAATCCGATGAACTTCAGGGCTACAACTTCTACCGTCGCGGCAATCATTACTACGATTTGGACGCTAAAGGACGTGAGCACAATTGGACGAACTTCATCATCAAGCCTCTCTTCCTTATTGTCGATGATGACAAGCCCAGCCGTATCTTTGAACTGGAGAACGACAACCGCATCCGTCGTACCATAGAGCTTCAGCAAGCGGATGTCACCAAACTGGAGCGATTCAAGGAGAAGATAGAAGGTAAGGGCGACTTCCGATTCTTTGAGCGGCAAGATAAGTACGAGATGCTGAAAGCCTTTATCTACGGCAAGACAGAAGAAGCCCAACGAGTCCGTCAGATGGGATGGAACAACATCGGTGAGAGCGGCTTCTATGCTTTTTGCAACGGCATCGTGTATAAGGGCAAATGGCATTCCGTCGATGAGTATGGCATGATACGTCTCGAAAAAGAAAACTTCTATCTTCCTGCCTTGTCCAAGATCCACAAGAAGAACAAGACCGCCTTTGTGAATGAGCGTCGCTACATTCACGCCCCCAAACAAGAGGTGACGTCCAATGAATACTTCCCGCTCCTGCATGAGTTGTATGGTGACAATGCCGTCGTCGCATTCTGCTACTATCTCGCCACTTTGTTCCGGGACATCATCATCGACAGCACGCGTTCATTCCCAATCCTGAATCTCTACGGAAAGAAAGGTACTGGTAAGACCGAGTTCGCCCTTTCCCTCATCAATCTCTTCCAGAGAAACTCTGAGGTCAGCAACCTTGAGAGCACCACCTATTATGCCATGGGTGACAAATGTGCCGAAGTGAGCAACATGCTGGTTCTCTTCGACGAGTACAAGAATTCTCTGAGCAAGAAGCATATTGACTTTCTCAAAGGTATCTATGACAGTGCCGGACGCATCAAGCGTTCAGCCGATGGTGAGCGTCGTGAATCAACCAACGTAAATTGTGGCGTAATCCTCTCCGGGCAGGAGATCCCCACTGCCGACATCGCCTTGTTCTCCCGTGTCCTCTTCCTTGAGTCTCATAAGAGTGAGCACACCAAGGAGGAGACAGACAAGTATCATAGCTTTGTCAAGCTGCGCAAGATGCACCCAACGAACATTACGGTTGAGTACATCCGTTATCGGGACAATTTCAATGCTGGATGGTACAATTCTTGGAAGCGTGCACTGAGGGAGATTAAGAACGAGGTGGACTATAGTGTCATCGGCGAACGCTTCATCAACAACTGGGCGATGATGCTTGCCACGTATTATTGTCTGAATCAGTGTGTCGATTCCCTGCCGTTCAACGAACAGATGGTGCATGACATCTGTATCGACCGCCTCAAATACCAGCACTCGCTCTGCAACAGTACGGATGAGATTGCCATCTTCTGGTCCATGTTCTCCAAGTCACGGCAGTTGAATGACATCAAAGAAGGACAGGATTACAAGATCAAGCCTGTTGACAAGCTCGCTGTCAGTGTCAAAGGAGAGCCTCACAAAGTCATCAAGTTTGACAAGCCACGTAACATACTCCTTATCCGTAGCACCATCTGCATCGCCAAGGCCAACATCCAGGCAAAAAAGGAGGGTAAGATAATGATTCCGGATGAGTCATTACTCTCGTATCTCATGGCAACGCCTGAATACTTCGGCAAGACACGTTCACCACTGAAGTTTCATGTTTTGGACGAATACGGCACACCGAAACGAGGCACCAACAGCAAGGGTGAGCAAGTCCTGCTCTTTGACCAGGAGCGCGTCCTCGCCTTTGACTATGATGCCGTCTGCGAGTGTAATGACATCAACTTACATGCTTATACCAAAAGCATTGATCCGCTTCATCCTAATTCCACACCACCATTAGATAATGAAGAAGATGAGTTCACAGCATAATATCTATCCGCTCTTTTTCACCTTGGAGCGCGTCAACAACGGTTATATCCTCACTGCCAAGCAGGAAACGGGCGGCTTGCAGGAACCCGAATACCACAAGGAGGTAGTGCCTGATGACAAGATCAATGCCCGCATCGGCCAGCTTTTGCACCTGGAGGCCCTCACCAAGGAGCATCCCGTTGTCTTCCATGTCGAGGCAGTGGGCGAAGGCACCTATCAATACGTTCAGGAAGACCCGACTGACGGATTGATGGAAGCCAAGCTTGCTTACTTTCACTTCAGCAGTCGTTGTGTCCCTGCGGGATCTGTCATACTGCTGCATTTCACCGACAGCAAAATGATTGAGGTCTATGGCACGGAGGCTGAGCGCGTCGCCACGGCAAACAAACTGCCATTGCTCCGTCCGGCAGGTATTCCGCTCCTTCAGTTCCCCGCCACCAAGGAAGGGAAGGTCTCTGTCAGCAACCTGTTCAACAAACCGATGCTTGTTGAGGTTACCGCTCAGAAGATCACCGAATGGTACCGCTCCCACTTGGTACAACTGGAAAAGAAAAACTTAAAATCGTCGAACACATAAATCCCTAAAACAATGAGCACAAGAATCATTGCTGTCGCCAACCACAAGGGTGGTGTCGGCAAAACAACCACCGTTGCCAACCTTGGCAGCATCCTGTCGAAAAAAGGGAATCGCGTCCTGCTTGTTGACTTGGATGCCCAGGCCAACCTCACTACCTCTTTAGTCGCTGTCTCAGAAGGGCCCACCATCTATGAGGCCTTGACCGCAAAGACCGACAAGCTTCCGGTCATTGCCATCAACGACCGCCTTCACTTGGTTCCGTCCTCCCTGACACTTGCCATGGCCGATGTAGAACTCTCCACAGCCATAGCCAGAGAGCACATCCTTGCAGGGCTTCTTGCCAATGCCCAAGTCGAGGGAAACTACAACTATGTCCTTTTGGACTGTCCTCCGTCTTTGGGTCTTGTCACGCTGAATGCCATCACGGCATCAACGGACGTTCTCATCCCTTTGGTCTCCGAAGTCCTACCTTTCAAAGGACTGACGATGATGAGCGACTTCATACGCATGGTACAGCAGAAACTGAATCCCAACGCCCACATCTCCGGCATTGTCATCACCCGTTGGGAAAACAGTAAGTTGTCACGTGGCATTGAGGAACGCCTCAGAGAGTTATTGGGCGATACCATCTACCAGTGCAAGATTCGCAAGAACGTCCGTCTTGCGGAAGCACCATTGGAGAACCGCAGCATCCTTGACTATGCCTCAGGCAGCAATGGAGCCAAGGACTACACGGCTCTGACGGATGAATTCCTGACACGTATGAAGCAAAGAAAGGAGGTAGTCGTATGAACAACAATGAACTCGACGCTCTCTTTACAGGCTTGACTGGGAAGACTATCAAGAGCGAGAAACCGGCTACTAAGGCCGTGACTACTGTCAAGGTAAAGAAGTCAGCAACCGGAAAAGACAGACTCAGACAGAGAACCTTGGAGAAAGAACGGAACGAGGAACGTTTCTGTACCATTGTAGATTCTGATGTTCTGAAGAAGATACGCATAATCGCCAATCGTGAGGGACTGCAAATCAAGAATGTCATCGAGGCTGCACTCATCAAGGCCATTGAAGGTTATGAGCGTAAGCATGGTGTCATCGAAGAGAACGCTAAGCGGAATGCCATAGATCTGTTCTAACCACATTGTTATATAGGAAGAGGCGGCAAGTTGTCATACAAGGCAGCTTGCCGCTTCTTTCTATATTCGTTTTCACCCTGTTTCCATCCCCGCAGTTACCAAGAATCAATTCTTGGAGACTGCGCGTATGGCTGCGAGCCAACACGTTGTGCATAAATGTTGGTTCTATTACAATTTCTGCTTCGAACCAAAACTTCTATTTGACCCGCTTTTGTGCTGTTTACCAAGACCTTTCCCAGCCTATGCTATATAATCGTGTTATTTTTGTGGTGAGAAAAATTATTGTTCATCACAAAAAAGACACGAATATGAGTCTATTTGCAATTTTCGCCATCGTCCTGACCATCGGAGAGATTCTGTACTTTGCGGCAGCAATCTCTATGGATTTGCATGCAAAGTCGAAGAAGGAAGAAGGCACGATTGAAAACATACCCATAGGGGATAAAGAGGATGTTGGCGATGTCCAACCGCGAACTGTCACCGAGAACGTGGAGACCGGTGGCTTCGATGTCACTGGTACGTCCTTCAGTCCGATGGCCGAGCAAATCAGCGAGGCCGACGAGCAGGAAGAAGCAGTTCACCCTGAGGAAGTTCCTTCTCCAGCAACAGAGGAAACCAACAACGCTGAGACAGGCAGCAACAATCCCAATGATGACATGGAGTCTTCAGATGCCCAGCAGGATCCTCCAGCCAAAGAAGAATCTGTCGAAGACAAAGAGGAGAAGGAAATCATACCTTCTGTGGGGTTCATCGAGGAACACAAGCAGGAGAAGGAAGCCCGCCCTTTCGTCGAGGAGGAAGTATTCAACCCCGAGATGGTGCAACCCCAGTACGAAGTTCAACAGTACATCGGTAATCCCGTCAACGATGCCCTTGTTCAGAAAATAGAGTCTGTCAACCAAAATATGAAAAGGAACACCACTTTGGGCAATCTCTTCAATTCGAGAGAACTCTGTAACATCATTCAGAATAATGTTGACTCCATTAATATCGACAAACGAGATGAATACACGCAGTGCTGAAACGAATACCCGACGGTATCTGATGCTGGCTTCCATGCTCAGCATCTTCCGGGCCTCCCATGCCCGTTGCGGTTCCGTTGATTATTCCTGGGGGGCCGATGGCCTTGCCGAGGCTGCCACGTTCGTCGGTACCATGATGATCTACACCGTAGAAATCCTCTATGCCGTAGCAGCTATCATGGTCATTATATCCGCATTGCAGATCTGCATCAAAATGAACTATCACGAGGGTGACATCACCAAGAGCATGATGATGCTCTTCGGCGGCATACTCTTCATCATCGGTGCCTCCATCGTCATGCCTGCCCTTTATGGGTATCAGGATATGACATTCAAGTTCTAGACTATTTACGCGCGAAAAATAGATAAACGATCACTGAAGTTAAACTAAATTGAAATTGACAATGAAGAATATCATTAAAAAGGTCTTTTCCATTGCAAAGGCTGGCGTCAAGAAATGCTGCGAGCACGCCAAGGCCTTCATTGCAACCCTTATGGGAATCTTCCTCGGGACAGGTCACGCACTGGCTCAGAGCCTTGCCGGTACTGGCTACGACGCCGGTACGAACGCCCTTGAGGAGGTTGCCACCGAGTTGGTGAAGTACGTACCCTACGTCGTCAACCTCTGCTACGCCCTTGCCGGTGTCGTCGCCATCGTCGGAGCCATCTCCGTCTATATCGCGATGAACAACGAGGAGCAGGATGTCAAGAAGAAGATCATGATGATTGTCGGAGCTTGCATCTTCCTGATTGCAGCTGCCAACGCCCTTCCTCTCTTCTTCGGTATTGGAGGCTAAACTATCATAGGCTATGGCACAGATGAATGACTCTCAGATGGAATGCCAGATGTTCAAGGGATTACAACGCCCGTTGGAGTTCATGGGACTCCAGGGCCGCTATATCACCTGGGCCGGCATCACCGCAGGCATCGCCATTTTGGGTTTCATGCTGGTCTATGCCTTGACAGGCTTCCTGTTGGCACTGGCCTTTGCGACTGTCACTATCATCATAGGTGTTTCTTTGATCATAGTAAAACGCCGCAAGGGACTGTATTCCAAGAAAGCCAGCAAAGGCCTGTTTATCTATGCCTGTTGTGAGCGTCTGTAATCACCTTTGATTATGAGATGCTGGAACTTTTCAACACTTGTTGACTGAAGGGGGCGGATGCGGACTGGCTATCCGTCATCTGCCCCTGTTTACAATCCATTTTCAACACTTAATTAAGATGTGATGACATTATACGTTATTATCTTCCTTGTGGCAGTCTGCATAGGTATGGCCGTGTCCGTCTATACATTCGGAACAGGGAGCAAACGCGCCAAGATCTTCAAGGAGATCTATTTCTCCATCGAGGACATAGAAGGGATGGGAGTGCTCTACACCAAGACCGGTGAGCTTTCCGCCATCCTCGCCATGCGCAACCCCGTTCAGAAGCACTGTGCCGACACTGGCGAATACTGTGCTTATGCCAATGTCCTCACCGCACTGATGGCCACGCTCGGGGAAGGATATGCCATCCACAAGCAGGACGTCTTCACCAGAAAGAAATACCAAGGAGAGGACGGAGGCAATCACGAGTACCTCTCAGAAAGCTACTTCCGCTACTTCAAGGGCAGGGAATATACCGACTGCATCACCTATCTCACCATCACGCAGGAAAACAAGAAAGAGCGTCTTTTCAGTTATGACAACCGCAAATGGAAGGACTTCCTTGTCAAGGTCGGCAAGGTCCGTGACCAGCTCCGCGACCGTGGCATCTCCTCCCGTTTCCTCTCCGCTGACGAGGTGCGCCATTATGCTGACCAGTACCTTGCCCAGCATTTTACTGACGGGCATGTGTCGATGAGCAACTTCCAGGTCACTGACGACCACATCGGACTTGGAGCGCGCAAATTCAAGATGTACAGTCTCGTGGACGTTGACAACATCGTCCTTCCGACGCTCATCCGTCCTTACACCAATATAGAGGTCAACAACATCACCATGCCCGTTGACCTGATGACGATGGTTGACAGCATCCCGGGCGTGCTGAGTGTCGTCTATAACCAGGTTGTCTTCCTGCCAAGTCAGAAGCAGGAGATGAGCCGGCTGGCCAAGAAAAAGAACCGCCATGCCTCACTTCCCAATCCCAGCAATCAGATAGCCGTCGAGGACATCAAGAAAGTGGAGGAGCTGATAGCCCGCGAGAACAAGCAGCTGGTCTATTGCCATTTCAACCTTGTTGTTACCGTGGCCGCCGATGCCGACCTGCAACGCTGCACGAATCATCTGGAGAACGCCTTCGGGCGTATCGGCGTACAGATCAGTCAGCGCGCCTACAACCAGCTGGAGCTCTTCGTAGGCTCGTTCCCCGGCAACTGCTATTCGCTCAACAAGGACTACGACCGCTTCCTGACCCTCAGCGATGCCGCCAGTTGCCTGATGTATAAGGAGCGTCTTCCCAAGAGTGAGGACACGCCGCTGAAGGTCTATTACACGGACCGGCAGGGTGTTCCCGTGGCCATCGACATCTCCGGCAAGGAAGGTGCCAGGAAGCTCACGGACAACAGTAATTTCTTTTGCCTCGGACCCAGCGGCAGCGGCAAGTCCTTCCACATGAACAGCGTCATCCGGCAGTTGTGGGAGCAGGGAACGGATGTTGTCATGGTCGATACCGGCAACTCCTACGAGGGGCTGTGTGAGTATGCAGGCGGCAAGTACATCAGCTATACAGAGGAGCATCCCATCACCATGAATCCCTTCCGCATCCAGCGCGAGGAGCTGAACGTGGAGAAAATGGACTTTCTTAAAAACCTTGTCATGCTCATCTGGAAAGGCTACTCGGCCATTCCGAGCAAGATTGAGGAGCTGCTCATAGAGCAGGTTCTCAAGGAATATTACGAGGCATACTTCCAAGGCTTCACTGGCTACAGCAAGTCGCAGCGGGACGCGCTCCACAAAAAGCTGCTCATAGAGACAGCCACGGAGGGCAAGCCTACAGACACCAACGAGGATGTGGAGAACCGCATCAACAAGAGAATAGCGGAGATGGAGGACCGCCGTCGCGCGCTGGTTGTCAGCGAACTGTCCTTCAACAGTTTCTTCGAGTACAGCACGGCGCGTCTCCCGTATATATGCAACGAGAACCGCATCACCGGCATCGACATCTCCTCCTATAACTACTCCCTCTCAGAGTTCTACCGTGGCGGCACCTACGAGCGGACGCTGAACGAAAACATCGACTCCTCACTGTTCGACGAGACCTTCATCGTCTTTGAGATTGACACCATCAAGGACAACAAGACGCTGTTCCCACTGGTCACGCTGATCATCATGGACGTCTTCATTCAGAAGATGCGTATCAAAAAAAACCGAAAGGTCCTTGTCATCGAGGAGGCATGGAAAGCCGTCGCCTCTCCCATGATGGCGGAGTATATCCAGTATCTCTATAAGACAGCCCGAAAGTTCTGGGCCATGGTGGGCGTTGTCACCCAGGAGCTTCAGGACATCATCGGCAGTCCGATCGTCAAGGAAGCCATCATCAACAACTCCGATGTCACGATCCTTCTTGACCAAGGCAAGTTCAAGGAGCGTTTCGACGACATCAAGGCCATCCTCGGTCTTACTGATGTGGAGTGCCGAAAGATATTCACCATCAACCGGTTGGAGAATACCGAAGGCCGCAGTTTCTTCCGCGAGGTCTTCATCCGCCGCGGTCTCGTCAGTGAGGTCTATGGCGTGGAGGAGCCCCGGGAGTGTTATATGACCTACACCACGGAGCGCGCCGAGAAAGAAGCCCTGAAACTCTACAAGGCGGAGCTCGGATGCAGTCATCAGCAGGCCATAGAGGCTTATTGCCGCGACTGGACCCTTTCCGGTATCAGCAAGTCTCTGGAGTTCGCCCAAAAGGTCAACAAGGCTGGCAGGGTGCTCCGTCTTCAGAAGAAAACGTAAAATTCCCATAACCCCATTACGATGAAAATAACCCCAACACGATGAAACCAACGTTCGTCATACAGATTCTCCTTCTCACCTTGGCAGTGCTCCCTGTCAGGGCCCAGTATGCCAGCATCAACATTGACTACAAAACGATGGAGGGCATGACTGAGGCGTATGCGACGGAAGCCGTCATCGAGGCGTTGCACAACGAGAGCCTTCAGAAGATCTACGACAGCTATCAGGCTGCAGGCGTTGCCAGCTCCGGCATCTTCTCCTCGAAATACCTCGAGCGCAAGGCGCTGACCGACCTCAACCTGTGGAACGATGAGAAGGAGAACTATTACTATACGCGCATCTACAACATCGTTTCGAAGCGCATCATCCCCAAGACGGTCACCTGTGCCCGTCTGATGGTGGAGGATCCGTCTACCGCCGTCTATTGGGGCAGCTATCTGTTGAAGACGACGGACGACGTGAAGTCGTTGTGCCAGCAGTTCGAGAGTGTCGTCACAAACAGCAGTCTGAGTTTTAAGGATATAGCCTTCCTGGAGCTAAGCGATGAACTGAAAGCCATCGTCGACATAACCCAGTTGGGTGGTGTCGACTGGAAAAATCTCTTTGAGAATATCGGCAGCGACATCAGCGGCCGTTTCACCAAGGACCATCTGAAGGCAGACCTGGACAACCTTATCAACAAAGGGGTCGGCCTTGCCAATGCCGGTTATCGCAACAGTCTTGCCCAGTTACTCCAGGGCACAAGCTTCGGAGGGACGTTCCTTGAGAAAGCCACGAGTGTGATCACTCTTGCTGACAATGCGAGCAACCTGTACGGAGACTTTAAGAGCCTCTCCACCAGGCAGTTTATCGATAAGTTGACGGGCATGAACAGCGTCAACGAGCTGTTCAAACTCAGCGACTACAACATCACCGGATGGCTGGACGACTACAGTCAGGCGGCCGTAGGACGGCACTACACCCAGCGCGTGTATATCTACCGTCGTGACCGGGGCTCCGAGACGCTGTGCGACTACCATCCGCCGACTGACGACAATGCCATTATCTATGGCGACCACTGGTACCGCATCAATACCCGCGATGCCGGTTTCACGCCAAGCAGCGCACAATATGAGGCTATCCTCTGCAACTCTGAGAATCATGCCGGATGGAGCCGACAGCGCGTCAGGGAGCTCAACAGTGCTAACCAACGCTATCATTACAACATGTACTATTCTCCCTCAGCATATATCCTGAGCAAGAAGAAAAGCGGACAGTATGCCAAGGCCTATGCCTATTCCATCCGGGTAAGCAAGTCATGGGATATCAAGGAGGAAGTCTACGAGGAGGTCTTTGACAGCTACAGCATGGACTGGAACACGTTCATGGCACAGATGCAGGCACGCCTGACGCAGTATAACGCCAACGGCGACCATCAGGACATCAGCAACACCAAGGAGTTGGACGACTATACCAGCACACACAAGCAGGAGCCGGACTATACCTATTATATCGGTTACGATATCCGCCGGTATTACGCTACTACCGATGCCGGGAAGCTGGCCGGTTCCTCATCCGCCACATTCAGCATCACCTGTCATGACGGGGGGACATTGGGCAAGGGCAGCACCACCTATAAATGCGGCGACTGTGGCAAGACCGTCAGTGCCCATACCCGTCAATGCTCCATGAGAACATCGTTGGGCAGTGATGACAGTGGAGTGGAGACCGCCGAGCTGCAAGCCCGTCTCGTCCGTCTCCAGCAGCAGGCGGCTGTCCTTCAGGCTCAGCTGGACCAACTCAACAAAGAGAATAGTGAGCTGCTTCGTAAGATGTCCGGAGCCAGTGGCGAGGACTACGAGCGGTACAGGACAACCTACGAGAACAACAAGAAGAAAATCGCCGACTTGCAGTCGCAGCTTGACAACCTCAACGACGAGATTGTACAGACCCGGCAGGCCATCACGGAGGCCCAGGAGGGCGAAAAGGAGCAGACGGACGACTACAACCGTATCCCACAGCTGATGAAGGCGATGAAGGATGCCTATCACGTCAGTTGGACAGACAACGGCAGCTGGTCGGGCAACACCTTTATCCGGCAGGGCACAGTGGGAAATGTCAAGGGAACAGTCACCTTCAAGGCTACTGTCTCCATCGCCCGCAAGCCCAAGTATTTCATGGGCATCAAGGTTCACCGTGCCATCGTACAGATAGACTGGAGCCTGACGAGCAGCTGGAGCGACACATCGGTGGCGGAAACCATGACGCTTGATACCAATAAGTCGGATGAGGAGAACGCGCGACTTGTCAATCAGAAGATCAGTGAGCTGAAGAAAGCCCATCCCGACTGTGATGTCACGGTGGAATATGCCAGATCAAAGGAAGTGGAGGAGGACACCACGGAGGACGTCTACCACCTGCTATGGGCAAGCGACCGGCTGGAGATAGCCCGTGGCATCGAGGCAAGGCTGGCACGCATCTACACCGATTTGGTCATGATAGAGAAATTTCTTCACTACCGTCACAGCCTTTTGGACTGGGCGAAGGAACTGGCTCCCAAACTGAATGCCGACAGCAACCGGAAGCTCAGCATCGCCGAGCAGTGCCACCGGCGATGGATGCGAAACGGCGGCAGTGCCAATTATCAAAGAGAAGATAAAGAAAACGAAAACCGTTTCCCTTGATTTACTTAATAATATATAAGGAGTATGAGTAATACCAATAATACAAGCAATACGGGCAATAAGCTCCGTCCTTTCGGTTATCGGCTGATGGCTGTACTGACGGTGATGCTGATGGGGCTTCCGCTTAGGCTCAAGGCGCAGGTGCCACGGGATATCCCGACGATAGAGGCGTATATCAATGACCACAAGAAGCAGCGCAGTCTGTTGTTGGCAAGGTCTGTCCTGGAAGAGAGCAACCAACTGCTCCACAAGACCAGTGAGGCGACGCACCGCCAGTACAGGGACATCAACATCGAACTCGACAAGTACACGCGTGCCTTCGACATCATCGACCTGGTCTACAGCACGGTGAGCACCGGTTTCAACGTCTATCGCACCTATGATGATGTTTCTACCAAACTTGGCAAATACAAGGCACTGTTGTCGGAATACAACGACAAGATCATCAAGCGGCGGCGTATAGAGTCCGCCGACACGCTGCTCCTGGCCGTCAACGCCAGAGCTGTCAGAAACCTCAGTGCGGAGTGCCGCAACCTCTATTCGTCCGTTTCTGTCCTTGCCGCCTATGCCAGCGGTCAGGTCAGCTGCACGCCCGCCTCGATGATGCTGATGGTGGAGAATATCAACAGGTCGCTTGACCGCATCAAGGACATTGTCAACGCCGCGTATTTCCAGACATGGAAGTTCATCCAGGCGCGGACAAGCTATTGGAAAGGAGAGCTCTACCGCTCCAAGACCCTCAGGGAGATGGCTGGAGAGGCCCTTGGCAGATGGAAAGGAGCCGGAAAATTAGGATATTAACTTGAAACGATATGAAAACAAGCAGACGACACCTACTCATGCTGACAGCCATGCTGGTCAGCATTCAGTCGTGGGCACAGCAGGTCACCTACAATCATGACGCTTCCAAGTACGGGCAGATCATGGTGATGGAGTTGGGGGCAGGCAGTCTGACCCCGGAAGTCTATTACAAACTGACGCACAACAGTTACAGAAAAGGTGCCAAGGCGCAGACCTCGGTCAAGAACACCCTTCGCACGGCCACACAGATAGCCTCGCTGCCTCAGGTGGAGATGGCGGACAGCATCCAGAAAGACTTGGAGAGCCGGGCAAAGATTGAGGCCATGAACACCGCCGACAGACTGTTGGATGTCGCCTGGCTCACGGAGGGAGAGAAGATCAACAGCAGGCTGCTCGCCTTCAAGAATAACCTGAGCGCACTCACCGGCAAGGCGAGTTCCGAGGAGATTGAAGCGTGGACGGAGCTGTCCAGAATGTACGATTTTGCCATCAAGACTATCCGCAAGGGCTACATGCCCAACAGTGAGCGGCAGAAGCAGTACCTTGCCATCTACGACGAGATTACCGCCACGAACGACAAGCTTATCCTGCGTGTCCGCTTCCTTGCCACCAAGCAGCGGGCAGACCGGATCGTTACCTCCTTGGCCCGTTTCCAGCATCGTGTCGGCGAGAACGCCACAGCCGCCTACAACCGCTGGCGCGACAATGGCATGAAGACAAGGACCGGCAAGAAAGATAAAGACAATAACCTCATCACCCCATAAACGATTACGACCATGCCCAACGACAGCACAGCAGTAGATTTCGGCATCAACCTTCTCGAAGAGGAGATTGACGACGTGATATTCCGCACGAATGAGTTCCTCACCGACGCCACGTTCACCGGCGGCCAGGGACCGTTCTGGTGGATTCTCCAGATGTCCATGGCGCTTGCCGGACTCTTTGCCATCATCATGTGTGCCAACATGGCTTACAAGATGATGGTCAGGCGCGAGCCTTTGGACGTGATGAAGCTCTTCAAGCCCTTGGCCATCAGCATCATCCTCTGCTGGTGGTATCCGCCGGCAGACACCGGCATCGGCGGAGGCAACAGCACATGGTGCGCCCTCGACTTCCTCAGCTACATCCCCAATGCCATCGGCAGCTACACCCACGACCTCTATGAGGCGGAGGCAGCCCAGGTGAAGGACCGGATGGACGACGTGCAGCAGTTGATGTACCAGCTCGGCGACGAGGCTTCCGACCCGATGTCCACCATCAAGGCGGCAAGCAATGCCGTGAGTGCCCTGCTTACCCAGGGCAGCGTACAGGACGTCACCGATGCCGACGCAGCGGCGGAGGATGAGAAGAACATCGTCAAGGCGGAGATGACGAGCACCTCTGCCGGACTGGTGATGCTGATAGACAAGATTATCATGCTTATTGCCCTGATAACGTTCCGCATCGGCTGGTGGGGCACCATCTACTGCCAGCAGATACTCCTGGGCATGCTGACCATCTTCGGACCCATCCAGTGGGCGTTCTCGCTCTTGCCGAAGTGGGAAGGGGCATGGGCGAAATGGATCATCCGTTACCTCACCGTACATTTCTACGGGGCGATGCTCTATTTTGTCGGGTTCTATGTGCTCCTGCTCTTCGATATTGTCATCAACATCCAGTACAACGACCTGATGGCGGTCACGGCCTCTGACGAGACGGTCGTCAACTACCTGCAGAATGCCTTCTTCACGGCAGGTTACCTCATGGCAGCGAGTGTGGTGGCACTGAAATGTCTGAACCTAGTCCCCGATCTTGCCGCCTGGATGATTCCCGAGGGCGACACGGCATTCTCTACGAGAAGTTTCGGTGAGGGGGTGGCAACGTCCATGCGCCAGTCAGCCGGGAAGGTATTAGGAGTGTAAACATCAAATCGCAATATTATGGTTATCAAGAATTTAGAAAATAAGATTAAACTGGTACTTATTATCTGCTCGCTGTTCCTGGTGGGTTGTGTGGTCATCTCGCTCGGCAGCATCTGGACAGCCCGCACGATGGTTGACGATGCCCACCGGAAGATCTATGTCCTCGACGGTACAGTACCGATACTGGTCAACAGAAGCACGATGGAGGAGACGCTCGACGTGGAGGCCAAGAGCCATGTGGAGATGTTCCATCACTACTTCTTCACCCTGGCTCCCGACGACAAGTACATCAAGTACACGATGGAGAAGGCGATGTATCTCATCGACGAGAGCGGATTGGCCCAGTACAATGCCCTGAAGGAGAAAGGCTTCTATGGCAACATCATGGGCTCCAGTGCCGTGTTCAGCATCTTCTGCGACAGCATCCGTTTCAACAGGGACAGTCTGACGTTCACCTACTACGGCCGACAGCGTATCGAGCGGCGCACGTCCATCCTCATGCGGGAACTCGTCACCGAGGGGGCGCTGAAGCGGGTGCCGCGGACGGAGAACAATCCTCACGGACTGCTCATTGTGAACTGGAGAACCATCCTCAACAAGGATCTTGACCAAAGAACGAAATCCAATTATTAGAAGCTATGAATCTCAAGAAAATCATCATCGGGGAGAAGATGCCCGACAAGAACGATCCGAAATACAAGGACCTTCACGACAGCAGTGTGAAGGCAGGGAAGACCTTTGCGGAGACAGTGCGGCTGGACAAGGCGGCAGCCAAGGTCCAGACTTTTGCCTCCCGCTATCCCAAGTTTTTCCTGTGCATCATTTTCGGCTTTGTCCTTTTCAGTGTGGCACTCAACCTCTACCGCATGTCCACGGCGGTGAGCCATAAGCGACAGCCGTCGAGTGCCGTGGAGCGTCAGGAGAAGGAGCTGCGCTTCCGCCGCCATAACGGTGGCAGCAGGCAGCATGTGGAGCGTACAACCCAAGTGTCGAATCCTACAAGCACCAAGGACTATGAGCATTACAGACAAGATTAATTTCCGGCAGGCGAAGTACATGCTGCCCGCAATCCTTTATCTGCCCTTGCTGTTCTTCGGCTATTTCTTCTTCCGTTTCTTCAACATCGAGAAGGCCGAGGTGGATGACAAGAAGCAGACCACGACGTACTACAACGACAAGCTGCCCGATGCCAACCTCAAAGGCGACGGTATCGGTGACAAGTACAGCAACATGGTCAACAACTTCGGCAAGATCAAGGACGAGTCCGCCGTCGAGAACATCGACCGCGGCAACGAGGAGGAGAAAGAAGCCTACCATTCGCAATATACCGATGCCGAGGTGGCCGCTATGGACCAACAGAGCGAGGAAGCCCAGCGGTCGATGGAGCGTCTGCGCCAGTTGCAGGAGCAGATCAAGGAGCAACAGGAGAGGGACAGTCACACCGGTGGCAGTCACTATGCCAATACCTACGATGAGCAGCGCACGTTGGAGGACCTTCAGAAGAAGTTGGCCGATGCCCGTGACGAAGGCCTGCGCAGCAGTGGCGTGCCGTCTGATGGGGAGTCAACGGACAAGCCCACATCGGGCAGCCACTACGCCAAACCAAAGGACCAGCCCAAAGAGGGCAGGAAGACCATCAATGAGAGAGCCGTCAGCGAGATTGCTGAGGAAGCCGAGGCCGAGGAAGTGGTGAAACGGCAGAAGGAGACTTCCGAGTATTTCAACACCATCGCCACCAACGAGCCACAGCACAAGCTCATCCGTGCGATTGTGGATGAGGAGATAACGGCTGTCGATGGCAGCCGCGTCCGCTTCCGCCTTCTCGACGACATCGACATCGGTGAGCGCACGATAGCCCGTGGCACCTGTCTCTTCGGCACACTCAGCGGCTTCGGCCAGCAGCGTGTCAAGGGCACCATCAAGAGTGTGCTCTATGAGGATGAGCTGATAAAAGTCCATCTGAGCATCTACGACACCGACGGCCTGGAGGGTCTGTATGTGCCCAAGAGCAGTTTCGGCGAGACCGTCAGGGATGTGGCTGGCAGTACGGTGGGTCAGAACATGAGCTTCACCGACGGCTCCGTTTCCGGTGCTACGGCACGGTGGGGGCAGCAGGCACTGCAGAACGCCTATCGCAAGGCCTCCAATGCCGTGTCGAAGAATATCAGGAAGAACAAGGTCCGGGTGAAATACGGCACGATGGTCTATCTCATCAACAGCAAGGACAAGCAGAAACGATAACAATAAAAACAGCAAAGCAATGAATACGCATAGATTTCTCTTTTTCATCATGTCCGTCTTTCTGTTCACTGCAGTGAATGCCCAGAAGACGATGGACTGCATGCAGCTCCTGACCGTCAACGAGAACATCACGACGGTCATCACCGCCAGTGAGCCGGTGAGGTTCGTGGACATCAGCACGGACAAGGTCGTGGGCGACCAGCCCATCAGCAACACCATCCGTCTGAAGCCCAAGGAAGGGGTGGAGGTAAACCGCGATGGCGACATCCTCGGTGTGGTGACCATCGTCACGGAGCGCTACCGCAGTCAGTACGGTCTGGTCTATACCTCGCGTCCGGAGGAAGCGGTGACCGACAAGACTATTCTGCTGGATGAGCGCACCCGTTACGACAATCCTGCCGTCAGCCTCTCCACGGAGGACATGGCGCGCTATGCCCGACGGATATGGCTCTCACCGTCCAAGGGCATCCGCTCGTCGAAGAAGCACAAGGTACAGATAGCGTTGAACAACATCTACAGTGTGGGCGAGTATTTCTTCCTCGACTTCTCTGTTTATAACAGGACGAACATCCGCTTTGACATCGACCAGCTGAAGATAAAGCTTCAGGATAAGAAAAAAGCCAAGGCCACAACGGTGCAGACGATAGACCTGGAACCGGCGTTCACGCTCGACCGCTCTCCGTCGTTCCTCCATGGCTACCGCAATGTCGTTGTCATCAAGAAACTGACCTTCCCAGATGACAAGATTCTCACCATCGAACTGAGTGAAAAGCAGATCAGCGGACGTACCATCAGCCTAAAAGTCAAATACAGCGACGTGCTCAGTGCGGATGCCTTCAGCCGAAGCTTAAAATGATGATGTGACCACGCTGTGGCCATTCCACGTCAACGTATCATTGTAACCCCAAATCAAAGAAGAAGCATGGAAGAAAGCAAGGACCTGCAGTCCATCTATAAGATTTTCAGGACATTCATCTATCTGTCACTGGTCATCGAGTTTTTCGAGTATGCCATCACCCCCGGAATGCTGACGTTCTGGGGAGGCATCGTCGCGGACATTCACGGCAGGATGAAGCTGATGGACATCTACCAGGACGGTCATCTGCTCCACAGTAAGATCATGACGCTGCTCATCATCTGCGTGACCTGCATCGGCACGAGGAACAAGAAACATCTCGAGTTCAACGCCAAGCGCATGGTCATCTATCCGCTGTCCTTTGGCCTGATGCTGATGTTCCTCTCGGTGTGGATGTTCTACCGTGGCTGGCAGCCTTGTTTCTTCTCACTTCCTTGTAGCACATGGTTCTACTTCCTCATGTCAGTCGTGGGCACGGTGCTCTGCCATGTGGCGTTGGACAACATCTCGAAGTATCTGAAGGACGGACTGCTCAAAGACCGCTTCAACTTGGAGAATGAGAGCTTCCTGCAGAATGACAAGAAGATTGAGAACAAGTACAGTGTGAATATCCCCATGCGTTATTACTACAAAGGGAAGTTCCGCAAGGGCTGGGTTAATATCGTCAATCCCTTCCGTGGCACATGGGTTGTAGGAACACCGGGCTCGGGTAAGACGTTCTCCATCATCGAGCCGTTTATCCGCCAGCACAGTGCGAAGGGCTTTGCCGTCGTCGCCTACGACTATAAGTTCCCGACGCTGGCACAGAAGCTCTATTATCACTACCGCATCAACAAGAAGGCGGGACGCACACCGAAAGGCTGTGACTTCAACATCATCAACTTCGTCAATGTGGAATACAGCAGGAGGGTGAACCCCATCCAGTTGAAGTACATCGGCAATCTCGCTGCTGCCAGTGAGACGGCGGAGACGCTCCTGGAGTCGCTGCAGAAAGGCAAGAAAGAGGGTGGAGGCGGCAGCGACCAGTTCTTCCAGACATCGGCGGTCAACTTCCTCGCTGCGTGCATCTATTTCTTCTGCAACTATCAGAAGCGACCCTACGACGAGCATGGCAGGGAACTGGCTTATGACAAGACCATTGACCCTGAGACGGGAATGATCAAGCCCACGGGCGTCGTCCGCGATGCCGTGGGCAACGTCTGTGAGCCAGCTTATTGGTTGGGTAAATACAGTGACATGCCGCATATTCTCTCGTTTCTCAACGAGAGCTACGAAACCATCTTCGAGGTGCTGATGACCGACACGGAGGTGGCTCCCTTGCTCGGACCGTTCCGTACAGCTTTTGAGAACAAGGCCATGGAGCAGTTGGAAGGAATGATCGGAACGCTGCGTGTGTTCACCTCCCGACTGGCGACCAAGGAGTCGTACTGGATATTCAGTAAGGAGGGTGATGACTTCGATTTGAAGGTCAGCGACCCGAAGCATCCCAGTTATCTGCTCATTGCCAACGACCCGGAGATGGAGAGTATCATCGGGGCGCTCAATGCATTGATTCTCAACCGTCTTGTGACGCGTGTCAACACCGGGCAGGGGAAGAATGTCCCGGTGAGCATCATCGTCGACGAGTTGCCCACACTTTACTTCCACAAGATTGACCGGCTCATCGGTACGGCGCGAAGCAACAAGGTGAGCGTGACCTTAGGCTTCCAGGAACTGCCACAGTTGGAATCAGACTATGGCAAGGTGGGTATGCAGAAGGTCATCACCACCGTCGGCAATGTCGTCAGCGGCTCAGCCCGTGCGAAAGAGACCTTGGAATGGCTCTCCAACGACATCTTCGGTAAGGTGGTGCAGTTGAAGAAAGGCGTGACTATCGACCGTGACAAAACTTCCATCAACCTCAATGAGAACATGGACTCGCTGGTGCCGGGTTCGAAGATTGCCGACATGCCCACCGGCTGGATCTGCGGTCAGACGGCCCGCGACTTCATCAAGACCAAGACAGGCCGTGGCGGCAGCATGGACATCCAGGAGGCCGAGGAGTTCAAGACCAGCAAGTTCTTCTGCAAGACCGACTTCGACATGGCCGAGATTGCGAAGGAGGAGAAAGCCTATGCCCAGTATCCGTTGCCGAAGTTCTACAACTTCCCTTCCGTCGAGGCTCGTGAGCGCATCCTCTATGCCAACTTCCTGAAGATTAACCAGGAGGTCAAGGACATGATAGCTGAGATACAGGAGTTCTACAAGAAGTGAAAGATGGTACAATTCTCTGCTCTCATAAAATAAATTGTTGAAAGCAGCATTTATATATTATCCAAATTTGAATTTAATAAATAACTTGTCCATGATAACAAAAAATTTGTATTCGTAACTAGGACGACTTTTAGATGCATCTATACGTAAAGTTATAATGCCTTATTAAGACGTTTCCTTATTTCTGATTCCGAATAGGCCTTGGCATCCCAGTCAAAGCTGACGGCATCCTGCACACCATAATAGGAAATCATATCCGTAAGAAGTGTCAGCGCACGAACATCTCTTATCGAGTCCATCACCATAGTACGGTAATCCTCTTCCGAGGAGCCTGACAACTCGGCAAGACATTGCCATGAAGGAAAAGGTTCTCCTTCTACGCCGCGGTTGGACTCAAGGTCTTCAATTAAGTCATTGTCATCGAAAAGCCCGTAAACGTAGCCTGTACCGAGCCAGACTATAACTTCGTACATAACTCCACAACGCCGCATCAGCAAACCATTCTCAAACAGGCTTACCTCATTGCTTACGTCATTGCCGTACCATTTTCCCTTCTTTACAGCCATTTTATTTTTAAATAGTGTTCACTGAATAAATATTTTGACCCACACGGGTCCCAAAAAATCAACGCCTCGTTCAGGTCCACAAAGGAGAAAATGGAGCCAGAAAACGAATTTTCCAAAAAAGTACAGACAAAGTTCCCTA
>Ga0256404_1005041_pt1 | contig 23993 bp, 20 predicted proteins | sample RumenRJG_01DNA_FD_185990 | JGI IMG/M metagenome (GOLD analysis project Ga0256404, IMG submission 185990) | Bovine rumen microbial communities from Lethbridge, Alberta, Canada - RJG_01 | ecosystem: Host-associated > Mammals > Digestive system > Stomach > Rumen | place: Canada: Alberta | collected... | reverse complement strand
CATATGGAGCAGGATTTACAAATTGAAAATCTGTTACATACATTTTTATGATATGATTGTTTTGACAAAGTACGAAAAATAGCCATTTGTCGTATGTCATCTCTTTAGTCATAAATTTACATATTGGCGTGACTAAAAGAATGACACGCACTGAAAAGCCCGATTTATCGGGCTTTTTTGCTACCCTAGTGTTGAGCGAAAAATTGAAAAACTGAGGGATGACATTGCAATATTTAGGCAGTTTTGGAGGATTTGAACTGCCACAAAGGCAGTTTTTATACCACTCATAGGTCTAAGCACAGGCAAATCTCAGTTTTTCAGAGAAAAATAGTACACAAAGTTTCGGACTCGGTTTTAGTGGTTTTCACGAAATGTGAAAACGCTGAATCGAGTCCTTTTTATTTTCCCCAAAACAAATGATAGAATGCCTATCAGCGATTTGTGAGCCGTTTCTAACGGCATCGGTGGCAGGTCGGGAAGCTGCACCACCGAGAGCAACAAAAGCCGCTGTGAACGATTTTTGAGCCTCCTGTGGCAGATACATAGAAAGCAGATCACGCCTGCTGTCTATGGAATAATTATGACAGGAGGAAATCAGATGAACAAATTTTACATGAACGGTAAGCTGATACACAAGGCTTCCGATCACAACACCAAACGCTGTGAGGTCGAGAAATGGGTATTCCTTCCTCACTCCGACTTTGATAGGCTGAAAGCCAACCCATATCAGGAGCATGAGGCGATAACTGCCGCCAGAGACCTTATGTACGAGGACAAGAATGCCTACCACTGCATAATGCTGCTTGATGAGTACGGTGAAGACGGACTGCTCATCGAAGCGGAAGGATTTGATTATCCTCGCCTTTCAATGTTCGTACCTGATGCTAAGTCGATCTACGAAAGGTACCAGACTTCCGAACCCGAACTGAAACTTCACGACATGATCAAGGATACGGTCGAAAAGATCGCAGAGCTCGCTCACACAGGCAAAACAGACTTCACATCGGCTGATATGATCGACATGGACGAAATCGTGAGCCCTGTCAAAAATGCTATCGTACTGCAGCTCGCTCAGAGAGATGATATCAAAATGGCTGAGAACACTGACATTGGAGTTGACTTTCAGCCGGATATCCATGTTGAGGCTGAGAAGCTCACCGAGCTGAAGTTCTACTGTCCCCTTAAGGTTCAGCGAGAGATCAAGCCTTCATTTGATGAGGATGAAGACGAATTCTTCGAGGACACTGAGGAACTCTCCGATTTCGAGGTGCTTGAGTAAAAATGACATATCTCAGCAGCAGGCAGCAGCAGACGCTGACATGAAGACCTTCTATTACAGACCGAGTACGGAAATAAAGAAGCTGGTCCTCAAGCTGCGCTCAAATATGAAAGAGATAGAAATGAGGACAAACCGAAGGCTGCACAGCCTGCAAACACTGAGAGACTCAGAAAACAATGCCAACCTTGTATGGCTGTCCAACGAGCACGGTGTACGCATAAACGTATGCAGGAAAGATATACGCAGAGATATAGGTAGACTGCTGTTTTCAAGTTCAAGGAGCACGATACTGACTTCGGCGACATTAACATCGCAGAATGCAGGAACACTCAAAGACAGATATGGTTACTTCATGGATAGTCTCGGCTGTCCTGATGATATATGTATTTCCGAACCCAAGAAGTCACCTTACAACTACGATGAGCATTCTATGATGTATGTGTCCAATAAGCTGCCTTGTCCGAAAAGGTATAACCGAAATCGCTACCGCCAGGAAGCCGTTGCTGAGATATTATTCTCCTTATAATCAGAATTACAGAATGAAGAATCTTTCCCCTGACAGCCCTGACCATACATTCTGCTCCATAGGTCTAACAAGTGAAGTGTGTCTGATTGAACGAATCGGTTTAATTCCCTTAATTCCCTTTAATGGTTTTATTTGTCGTATTGGTCGAATAGGACCTCCTATAGCATGTTCGGTATAGAATACACATTTTCCTGTATTATCTCTAATCCAGCCGTTTGAATAAAAACCAATTCGACTACCTTTAAAGGTGTATACCATTCCTTCAAATAGATAGGCAACGGGTTCTCCACTAAAAAGGTAGATAGTTTCTCTATCATCGGTATAAGCTACAGCTCGACCGGTTGAGTCATAAAAAGTCATATATCCGTTTACTGCATTAAAAACTTTATATCTTCTGCAGTAAATTCTTCCTCCTTCGAAAATTCTTTGTTAATTGTGTCGATGAATACTTTTGCGTCCATAAGTACATTATCAACAGTTCTCATACTATCTGACCTTGTAATACGTATTATAATATCAAGTAATACTTCGTCGACGTAGCTATGAAGGTGTTCAACTAATGCAACCATATTATTATCTGGCTCTCCTGAATGAATAATTGAATTACGAACTCTATAAAGCCTTTGTATATGCCATATCAGTCGCTGACCGTATCTATTAACCTCGTTTAAATACATTTTTTTACTACTTAACATACTATCGTATAGCATATATATTCTAGAACGAATTAATGGATATTTTTTTAGCCACTGATCGCAGGCTTGTTTTCTCTCAGTTTTATACTTTTTTAGCCCTACAAAACAGGCGATTTTATATTCTTCTGATCCATCTTCTGTTATCAGAGAAAGGAATGAACTATAGTCTTGCTGTGAAATGTTGCCTTTTAAATAATCATGAAGTTCCTCAATAATGCGTATAAAGCGGGTTCGTTCGAGTACTGGTACAATATTGTTTAATACTTGCTTTATCTTACTAGTATCTGAAGCAAATAAATCGACACTAATTATTTCCAACACAGACCACAGATTAAGAAAAGCATTACTAATATCTGGACTAGTTAAAGCCGTGTTATGGGTTTGAATAATCTTATCAATTTTTATAAAATCGTTTCCTCTGGCGCTTTCGATTAACTTTGTGATAATATGTTCCGAATTGATACCTAATGTTCGGTCATCAAAATCCTTCGAGTAAAAATACCTGTCAGAACCAAAATATGGATATTCAGATTTACCATCAGTATTTATTACTAGGCATTTGTTTCCACACCACTCTTCATCTCGATTTCCCAGAAATTTATAGTATCTTATGAATAGATTAATGTTTTCATATGCTCTTTTTGCTGCACCATTAACATCAAGCGCAGTTACAGTGACATGAACACAGGTATGTTTGTTACCATCATAACGAAGTGATTTTGAATGCTCATCACGTCCAAACTCAATTCCCAATCTTGCGCCAAGAATCTCTTTAAATTTACTAACTCTCTTGTCAACAGGATAATAAACTATGAATTCCTGATCAACACCGTCAAAATGTTTGAAGAATGTTTCAAACACTTCCATATTAGATATTTCCGGATCCTTAAATAACTTAAGACAGTAACGATAAATGTGATGTGGATGATATCCCATACCAATTAACATTGATATGTAAGATCTAAGTGCTTTTTCTATTTTTTTCTTTTCTTTAGGTGTTTGAAGTGATTCTTTCAATGTTTCAACACACCAATTGGGATAATTTTCCATTAATAGAAGTAAATACTGTATTGTCTTTCTTTGTTCGGCTTGTGATGTTCCTTTTAGCTTTCCGCAAAAGTATTGTATTTTCTCTTGTGAAAAATGCTTTTTAATAACTATATCAGCTGAAAACGAATCTATGAACTCTTCCAAGACATTATTTAGATGCGCAGAATCAATTGATTTAGATTGAACTGTATTATAAACATATAAGTATTCATATGCTAATAGAAAAGAATTATACACTGGCGGTTTATATAAGTGAGAAGTAAAGCCCATTAACATTTCTTCGATTCTTTGAGCACAGTAAAGCATTCCATCGTGTTCGAAGTCCTCTTTCCAATCTCCTGTAATCTCAAATCTCATAATAATCCCCTTAGCTTCTTGTTTTATTAATTCATGGTTTATTTTAAATAGCCTATGCAAATACCGTTTCAGTACAAGGATGTTTCAGACTGCTTCATATAATTGCTTGTATATAGTATACCATATAGGAAGTACTGTGTCAATGCAGAATCTGACTATTTACAGGCATAAAAATACACGGCACCCCGCCGAAAAGCAGAGTGCCGTTAGATCACTATTTTCTACACCTCAATTTCCATACCGTTCCGCAGAGTAAACACCAGCTTGCCGGTCTCATCCACTTCAACGCTCTCTACCATGAGCCGCCACAGCTTCTCGTCAAACTCAGAAACCGTCAGGTCGTTTTCTTCAATTTCACGGATCATGCCTTCCAGAAGCTCCTTTCGTGCGATCTGGTCGGCTTTTTTCTGTCTCAGGCGCTGAATTTCTTCTTCGACAGCGTTCATCTGTTCCTCATACTCAGCGTACTTTTTAAGCTGGAGCATGAGCGGGTGGATTATGCCGCAGAGATCCATAGTGCGGATATGCTGGAATAACATCAGAAAGGCATATCGAGGCGTGTCTCGATATGCCTTTTGCAGAGCTATACTTTTCGCAAAATTGACTCATTCAGGATTCATCACACAAAACGCCTGCTTTCCGTCGCTATTCAGTTTTCAAGTTGCAATTTTGACACAGAATGACACTACATCCGCAGACTGTTCATGAGCCGCTGTTCGTGGGCGAAATCCGGATGAACATACCGGTTGAGCGTCAGGCTGGCAGAGCTGTGACCGAGGAGGATAGAGAGCGTTTTCACATCGAATCCGCTTTCAACGCAGTTTGTCGCAAAGGTATGGCGGAGCTGGTGATATGTATGCCCGGACGCACCGGCTTTAGCAAGGATTTTCTTGTAACGGTACTGCATCGTCCGCGGCTCGATGAGTTTGTCCGTGCCGGAGAGGAGCCAACACGCATCATCGGCGCGGAACTGCCTGAAATACGCCATCAGGCAATCAGGAATCGGGATGCTCCGCCGGGAGGTCTGGCTTTTCGGGGAGGATACGATCACCTGCGTTTTCCGCTTCCCCTCCGGAGCGCTGATGCGCTGCACCGTCCGGCGGATATGCAGCACATGACGCTCAAAATCCACATCACCCCATTGCAAGCCGCACAGCTCCCCGATACGCAGTCCCATATACAGCGAGATCAGAATACCAAATGCGGTCAAGTCCATATTCTGCCGCAGATAACTGACAAGTGCATTTTTCACCGATTCACTGAGCTTTTCCGTCTGCTTTTTCTCGCACTTCGGCATTGCCACATTGCCAAGCGGCAGGATGAAATGATTCCTGCGCATAGTGCAGCATCGTTTTCAGCACGACCACAATATCCCGCACATAGCTCGCCGAAAGCCCCTCGGCGAGCTTTTTGCTGATAAAGTCATTGATAATTACGGCTGTGAGCATCGAACACGGTTTGTCCCCAAGCATCGGCAAAATGTGTTTCTCAACCTTCATGCGGTAGTTGGAAAGCGTGGACACCTTGACGCGGTGCGCGGTGGCATTCAGCCACTCCGCATAAACCTCACGGACGGAAATGCTGTTCCCCGCCAGATACTGCGATTCTATCTCCAAACCGATCATGAGCTTTTTCTCGGCTTCCTCGTAGGTTTTGCCGTAGACATACTGATAGACCGGCTTTCCGTTTTCATTGTTGCCAATGGTAAACCTGCCCATGAATCTTCCGCCTTTACGTTTTGTAATATTCTTTTGAAATTGTACCATATATACAATCCTCCTGCTATATGAGTTGTTCATTATCACTAAATTTGTAACTGCTTCATTGATTTACCTTCCAAAAATCCGAAAAGCCTTGAAAAATTTCCTTTAGGCTCTTGAAAAAATCGTGGGTTTGTGGTATAATGACAATATCTTGGTGAGGTTTATCTGTGCGATTTGGCGAAAATCCCGCATAGATGAGCCCACCGGTTGACTGGGTACTTAACCCATTATATCACGCGCTGTTCTGAAAAGGTGTGGTTGATTCCGGCGGCGAACGTTTTTGAATCGTTTCGTCAATGAGTCAATTTTGCGAAACAGGCAGCAAAAAATTCAATTAAGGAGGAACTGAGTAAATGAAGAAACACAACGGATTCAAGCGGGTTCTCGCGGGCGTGCTTGCAGTGCTCACTGTAGCAGCGTATATGCCTGCAAACGTAGGGGGTCTTTTGACAGGAGACAACGCAATTGTTGCAAGTGCAGCAAAGGTTAATGGCGGAAATGGCTATCGTTTTGGTAGCTTTGAGACAGGTGACATAATTTACGTTGGAGAGAAAATTTGTGCTGAGGGATCAGACGGTACCGCATTTGGTTGGCAAGATCCCGGTGTTATTTATATTGATGATGCTAAGGTAGCCAGCATCGAGTTTAACGGTGGTGCTCCTTGGAAGTTTTCATGGACTTGCACATGCAAATGCGAGGTCACAAAATTAGAAGGTCATAATTTGTATTTGAAAAAACTCTCTACTACAATTGCTGAGGATAACTCTGAGCTTGAACTCGCATCGGCATACTATAACGGTCAGGCGATCGAAGTTGAAGTCAGATGCAATAACAAGGTGCTGACCAAGGACACGGACTACACTTTGACCGTTACCCAAGGCGAGGGCAATGACGTTCAAACTGTAACCGAAATCAAAGACAGTGGCGTTTATCATGTTGAGGTTAAGGGTATCGGCGAGTATGACAGCTATAGCGGCACTCTTAAGAAAGATGTGACGGTCAACAAGTTCACACCTACCAATTCCTGCTATGCCGTGGCACTCCCTGATCTTCAGCAGCTCATCTATGACGGCGCTTCCAAAGATGTCATTGCTCAAGTTGAGCAGATGTATAAAGACTATGAGGGCATGAGCAATGTTGTCATTACTTATTATAAGCTGGATGTCAGCACACTTTCCAGAAACGCATTGATGAGCACAAGACTCCTGTCTGCAACGCCCACTATACCCGACAGCATTACTGTAGACGGCAAAAACTACAAAAAAGTCGCATCACCGAATCAAGCTGGCGAATACATCGTGCGTCTGACGGTTCAGGGAAATGATAACATTGAAGGTGTCACTTTGTCGGATGATGCTAAGTGGAAATTTACCCTTTCACAGCGCGTGGTTGGTATCACATGGGGCGACAATGTATTCACCTACAACGAGCAATCACAGATTCCGACTGCAACAGCGACCAATCTGGTGGGAAATGATACCTGCACGGTCAACCTGACAGGTGAACAGATCAATGCCGGTAACTACACAGCAACGGCTGCTTCCCTTTCCAATTCCAATTACACGCTGCCCGCAGAGGGAACGACAAAGGCATTCCATATCCTCTCTAAACTCGATTTCACTGAGGCACTGTCACCCAAGGCACATATCACAAGCTTTGAATGTGACGGCAAGACAGTCACCGGACGCGATGCGGATAACTACAATGTGACATCGAACTTTGCAAATACTTATGATGTTCCTGTCGATGCAGAAATCACCATCAAGGCAACCGGCGTTCTGGAGTTCCCGGAGGGACTGACAGACTTCAGCTTCACACAGGACAAGAACAGCTATACCTATACCTTCAAGATTCCGCAGGGTGTGAATGAGGTCAAGGTGAACCATGTCTATGACTATAGTCTCACCACGGACAACCCCAACACGGAGGAAGAAGAACTGGATTCTCTGTTCGGCTATGACCGCAATGACAAGACGGATACTGAATATAAGCTCCTTGCACAACTGGCTTCTGAGGATGTTCCGTATCTGGCAGATCTCAAAACCGGACTGAATCGCTATAATAACTTTGTTCTGTCTGAATCTAATGTTGATTACGTTTATGAGTCTAAGACAGACGGCGTGGCACTGGTAGATAATCTGCCTGTTAACGTAGGTGAATACTCTGTAAAGGCTGGTGCAACTGTTGGTGAAGCATCCTACTGGATGACAGATGACTTTAAGATCACTCCCAGAGCGTTTGCTGCCAACACACAGGAAATTCAGGTTGCATTGCAAAGCAGCGATTTCACCTACAACAAGAACGAGCAGACGCCGGTCATCGTTGTAACCGATGCAAACGCAAAGCTCACGAATCATACACTTGTTGAGGGTACCGACTATGAACTGGGCTATCTCGATGCAAACGGTCAGTTTGTGAAGTTTGGTTCCGAAGGTGCAGAAAAGACACTGGCACAGACCAATGCGGGTACTTATACGGTTGCTGTAAACTTTATCGGCAACTATTCCGGCACAACGACAATTGACTGGACGATTAAGAAGCAGACGCTTGCTGACCTGACGATTACACCCGATGCTGATTTGGCATATGATGCGCAAGAGCATCCGGTAACTGTGACTGCAACAGATGAAAGAGCACTCCCAGAGGATGCGGCAGATCTGTTCTATATCGGATATGTACCGACAAGCCTGTTTTCCAGCATCATGGCATCTGCACAGGGCGATCCCAACGCGCTGGTTGCAGACAAGTATCTTACAGCTCCGGTCAATGCCGGTGACTATACCGCAGTTGTGATCGTTAAGGACGGCAACTATCAGCTCAACGGCACACAGACCTATCAAACGCAGCAGTTTGCGGTGACACCCAAGGAGATCACCGTTATTCCTACAGCAGCCGAAAAGACCTACGGTGAGCTTGATCCGACAGGCTTTACCTGCAAAACTGAGGATTCTCTTGCAATCAGTGAGGAGAAGGATTTCAGTGCGTATATCATCCGTGAAACAGGTGAAAACGCCGGCACATATGCTTTCCAGATCAAGAATGCCGTTGAGGGCGCATTGATTGTTGGAAACTATAAAATCAGCATTGCGAACACGGAAAATGTGTTCACGATCAATAAGAAGGAAATCCAGCCGATTGTTGCTGTTGCGGAAGGTCCGCACACCTTCACGGGCGCTGCAATTGAACCTACTGTTACAGTGAATGACGGTCAGACAGTTATTCCTGCAACGGAGTATCGCGTTGTTTTCGCGGAGAATATCAATGTGGGCACTGCAACGGTGACCGTTACAAACGCAGATGACGGTAACTATGTTGTTGCTGAAGGCAGCGCGGAATTCACAATTCAGCCGAAGTCAATTGCGGGCGTCACAATCGAGGTCCCCGATGAGCAGTATGTTGCTGACGGTGAAACGGCGTTTAAGCCGGCTGTGACTGTGAAAGACGGTCAGACTGTGCTGACAGCGGATAAGGATTATACAGTATCCTATGAGAAGAATGTCAATGCAGGTACCGCGAAAGTAACTGTGACTGGTAAGAACAATTACAGCAGCGAAACAAGTAAGGACGCAAATTTTGTTATACTTGCAACGTTGGATGTTTCTGATGTCAAGGCAAATATTACCAAGATTGAGTATGATAATGCTGAGGTTACACTGACCGGAAACGATACCTATACATTTGAACCCGGTAAAACAATCAAGGTTTATTCCAAGGAAACGCTGGCAGGCACGACCTTCACCGATGACGACCGCAATAATGATCTTTACTGGTACAGCTTTGTCATTCCGGAGAACACAAATCTTGTAACTTTAACACATAACCGTGACTATTATGTTCGCACTGATGGAGATAAGGTATATGGTACCGACAGAAATCTTGTTGGTGCAACGGAGCAGCTTCTTGCTACGCTGATTACAGATAACATTCGTTATCTGGATGATGTGGATCAGAAGGTATACGTCAAGACGGAAGATGGTGTCGGCGTCACAGTATCCAATGTGGTTTACACCTACGAAGTAATCAGCGGAGGAACATTGGTCAATGGAAAACCCGCAACCCCTGGCACTTACAGAGTGACTGCAAAGGCTCCGATTAATGGCACCAATTACTATTTGAAGAAGCAATTTACCGTTTTGCCGAGAGAATACGAATCGAATACAGCGGAAATCAAGGTTTCCGTCACAAATGCAAGCACAGTATTCAATGGCGAGGCTGTCATTCCACAGATCGTAGTGACTGACAGTAAGCGTGCTGAGGGTGAACAGGCACTTATCAGAGGTACAGACTATCAGATCGGTTATTATAACAATAATAATGAGTTTGTTCCTGTAACCAATGATGTCGAGTATTTCACAGGCAGCGCAGCAGGTAGTTATTCTGTGACGGTGGAGTTTGTTGGCAACTATACTGGCAAAGTGATAGCTGCATGGCGCATTACCAATGCTGCACTCCCGCTTCTTACAATCACGGCTGACAGTGATCTTGTATTCGACAACGAGCCGCATCCGGTAACTGTAGCAACTGCGGACACTACGGCAACCCTTCCGGAAGATGCATTTAAGATCCTCTATGGCGGGCAGGATGCAACAGCGGAAGACGTTAATCTGTCGGAAACAGCGCCGACAAATGCCGGAACATATAAGGCGTTTATCAAGTTGAATGACGCTGCGAACAATGCTTTTGCGGCAGGACAGGAAACCGAGATTACGTTTACTATTACACCGAAGGACATCGAGTCCGAGGATATTGTGATTGACTATCCGACAGTATCTATCCTTGATGGCTGGACAACGTGCGATCCGATCATTGTGAAGTATGTGAAGACTAACGGAACAGAGGTTGTTCTTGCTGAGGGTGAGGATAAGGACTATACTGTTAGCCTGAATTCTACCAACAAAGTGAAGGATCACATTCCGGTTCTGATCAATGGTAAGGGCAACTATACCGGCAATACCTATCTTGACTGGAGTATTGTATCTGGTGAAGATGCTGTTACACTCAGCATTTCCGAGCCGACCGCAACGGTCAACGCGAGCGGTAATGGCAGAGTTACTGCTACATTTACAAGCGAGGTTCTTGAGGGTCTGGAAATTGTTGAGAGAGGTATCCTCTATGTGAAGGATGCATCCTGCACAACCGAATTGACTGTAGAGAATGCTCTGGCGGGTACGGCTGGCATCGGTAAGAAAATCAACACTACTGCTTACAATGAGCAAACGCTTAACGTAATTGATACGGGAAGCGGTGCAAAGATGAGAGGCTATGTAACCGTTAAGAACGGCACTACAAACAAGACTTTCTATACGGAAGAAGTATCCGACACCTATAAGGCTCTGACAATTGATTCTGCTGCAACTGTAAGCATTTCTGCACCGACTGCTACCGTTAATGCATCGGGTGTTGGCAGAGTAACCGCAACCTTTGACTACACGCTTCAGGATGGCTACACTGTTACCGAAAAGGGCATTCTCTATGTGAAGAACGCAAACTGCGCAACTGAGCTGACGCTTGATGCAGTAGGCACTGACGGCATTGCTAAGAAGGTCAATACAACCGATTATACCAGCCAGACTCTGAATGTGACCGATACTGACGGTAAGGGTGCGAAGATGAGAGGCTATGTAACGGTTACTGCGGATGGCATTAGCAAGACTTTCTACACAGATGAGGTGTCTGGTGTTTACACATCGCTTGCAATTGATTCGGCTGCAACTGTAAGCATTTCTGCACCGACTGCTACCGTTAATGCGTCCGGTGTTGGCAGAGTGACTGCGACCTTTGACTACATGCTTCAGGACGGCTACACTGTAACCGAAAAGGGCATTCTCTATGTGAAGAACGCAAACTGCGCAACTGAGCTGACGCTTGATGCAGTAGGCACAGAGGGCATCGCTAAGAAGGTCAATGCAACCGATTACACCAGCCAGACTCTGAATGTGACCGATCCCGACGGTAAGGGTGCAAAGATGAGAGGCTATGTAACCGTAACGAATGGTACTGTCAGCAAGACTTTCTATTCGGATGAGGTATCCGGTACTTATTCTGCACTTGGAATTAACTCGGCTGCAACTGTCAACATTACCGATCCGATTGCTACCGTTAATGCATCGGGTGTCGGCAGAGTAACTTCGACATTTGACTATACGCTTAAGGATGGCTACACTGTAACCGAAAAGGGCATTCTCTATGTGAAGAATGCAAGCTGTGCAACTGAGCTGACGCTTGATACAGTAGGAACAGACGGCATCGCTAAGAAGGTCAATGCAACTGATTACACGAGCCAAACTCTGAATGTCACCGATCCTGACGGGAACGGCGCAAAGATGAGAGGCTATGTAACGGTTACGGATGGAACAAGTACAAAGACAATCTATTCTCAGGAAGTGTCTGGCAAATATGCAGACCTTTCTAACGAAGAATGATCGTTAGGTTCCATTACTTTTCGGTAATTCTCAGACAGGAAACTGTTTGATGGATTGCAATAGATCGATCTATTTAATGAAAAGAGGTGTTTTCCAATGGCAAAGTATATCGAAGCAGAGCTTGAGATCGTAGCATTCGATGCAGAGGATGTTATTACAACTTCCTGCCCCTCTGACGATGAGGTGTAATTTCAAGCAACAGTAAAGGCGAAGGCTGTACGGCTGTTATGGCTGTACAGCCTTTTGCCCATATTAAAATAAATAGGTAATATTATGAAAACAATCAAAACAGGCGACGAAAGTGTTGCCAAGATCATTGCTAAGAAAAATCTGAGCAGCGAGGCGGAATATCGCCTTTCGCTCTATACATATCTCTATTCCGAGAATGATAGATACCTCATACAGCACACCATGACAAGAGAGGTCACGGAGCTGACACCGCGGGAATGGTCTGCGGTGAAGCTGTTGTCCGAAATGCCGCGGAACCTTGATTTCCTGCAAGATAACGGGCTGACAGAGCTTGCACGCAAGCGATACATCGTGGAAACGGACTGCGATGATGTTGCTAAATATCAGAATATGTGCTTTCTGCTCAAAACAATGGCGAAAAAAAAGAATGGACTTGGCTCTTACACGATTTTTCCTACAACCGGCTGCAATGCCCGCTGTGTGTACTGCTATGAGGAGGGCTATGCAGTTAAGAACATGACCCCGGAGATTGCAGACCGCCTAGTGGATTTCATCTGCGAGACACGGCATGACGATACCGTCACGCTGCGCTGGTTCGGCGGAGAGCCGCTGGCTGGGGTGCATATCATTCGCCACATTTGCACAGCATTGCAGGAACGTGGTGTGCCATATAAGTCCTCGATGGTGACAAACGCAAGCCTGATGACAAAGGAACTGGCCCACGAGACGAAAGAACTCTGGCATCTGAAAAAGGTACAGGTCTCGTTGGACGGCGCACGCGAGGACTATACGCCGCGGAAAAATTATTACAATCCGGAAAAGCACAACTATGATGTTGTGATGCAGGCGATCCATTACCTTGCGGATGAGGGCATCAAGGTGAATCTGCGTGTCAATTTCGACTGGGAGAACCTCGACAGGCTGAGCGGATTTTTCAGAGACATTAAGGCGGAATTCGGCGATATGGAGAAAATTACCATGTATATAGCCCCGCTGTTTCAGGTGCAACACACGGACAGCATCACCGACCTCTATCGTAAAATGTTTGAATTGGAAGATGAAATGAAAAAACTTGGTCTCACACAAAGCACTAAAGATCACGAAAGTGTGCGTATTCGTGTAAACTACTGCATGGCAGACAGCATGGATAGCAGCATCGTCATTACGCCGGACGGCGTGTTCTACAACTGTGAGCATCTTCCCGAAACCCAGACATGGGGCAATATCTTTGACGGCGTGACCGATCAGGCGAAGTTTGACGAGCTGAAAAAGCCTTTGAACGTAGATGAAAAGTGTGCAAAATGCCCCTTTCTGCCACAGTGTACGCCGTTTTACAAAAACGGATGTCCCGGATGGTTTGAAAAATGCTATGAATATCGCTGCCTCGCGGCGGAGTACGCTTTGCACAATTTGCTGAAAGGAGAGAATACGGAAACGGAAGATGATGACGAAACGTTATAAAATTGCAGGAATCGTGATCGAAGTGAACTGGCTTTATGAGAAAGTTCACGAATACTGTAGGGATTATCTTACGGACGAGCCTGTGGATTTTTCGGTCACGATCACACCGGAGGATATTACTTTCGAGCGTGAAAAAACCGCTCAGGAATATGCTTATGAGGGCTTGCCGCTGCCGGACTTTTCGCAGGGCGCACTGGAGGAAACGGCAGTCTACCGCAAAATTGCCGAGAAGATGCCGGATTACGATACATTTGTATTTCACGGTTCTGTGATCGCAGCGGACGGCATAGGCTACCTGTTCACCGCGAAATCCGGCACAGGCAAATCAACCCACACAAGGCTCTGGCGCGAATACCTCGGCGACCGCGCTGTCATGGTCAATGACGACAAGCCCTTGCTGAAAGTGACTGACGAGGGCGTTATTGCCTACGGTACGCCCTACAACGGCAAGCACCGGCTCGGCGCGAATATCTCCGTGCCACTCAAAGCCATCTGCATCCTCGAACGCGATCAGGAAAATCACATCGAGTGCATCACAAAAGCGCAGGCGTATGCGATGCTGTTGCAGCAGGTCTACCGTCCGCAGGATGCGGCACAGATGGCGAAAACCTTGCAGCTTGTGGATAAACTGGCGGAGCATGTCGAGCTGTATCGGTTCGGCTGCAATATGGACATTTCGGCGGCAGAAGTCGCCTACAACGCAATGAAAGGATGATTCACAATGAAACTGAACAGCGGATTTATTTCTCACAACGACGGCGAGGACAAGCTCCTCGTGTCCACTGGCGCAACTAAATTTTCCGGTCTCGTGCGCAGCAACCCGACCGCGGGCTTCATCATCGAGTGCCTTGAAACGGAAACGACTGAGGATGAGATTGTCGCCAAAATGCAGCAGAAATGGGATGTGTCCGATGAGACTGCACGGCGCGACGTCCGCAAGATCGTCGAGCAGCTTCGCGGCATCGGTGCAATTGATGGCTAATTCAACATTCGAGGAACAGCTTGCCAAAACCGGGAAGCTCATCTACACGAACAAGGGCGACAGCATGATGCCGCTCATCAAGCAGGACAGAGACTTGCTCATCATCGAGCCGGTTCACGGCAGATTGAAAAAGTATGATGTACCGCTTTATAAACGTGACAATGGTCAGTACGTTCTGCACCGCATTCTGAAAGTCCGTGAGCAAGACTATGTTATCTGTGGCGATAACCGTTGGAGCAAGGAATACGGGATCACTGATAAGCATATCATCGGCGTGCTGACGGCGGTCGTTCGGGACGGTAAAGAAATCTCTGTGAATGATCGGAAATATAAGCTCTATGTGCATCTGTGGTGTGATCTGTTTCCGGTCAGGGCGTTTGTCGTTCATGTCATTCACAAATTGCAAAGGATCAGTAGGAGAAAATGCTCATGAAACAAGGCGCGTTAAACTGGCTCTGGCGCGTCACCGGCAAAAAGAAATTCTACGTGGGCGCACTCATGCTGGTGCAGGCGCTTCACGGCGGCAGCGGTGTGCTCTATGCGCTCCTGCTGCGGAACATCGTGGACAGCGCTGTGGACGGAAATCGCCCATTGTTCTGGCAAAACTGCATCTTGACAGCGCTTCTTGTGATCGGACAGGTACTGCTCCGGGCAGCCATTCGTGATTTGGAAGAACGCTCCCGCGCCTCTTTGGAAAATCAATTCAAGAGCCGATTGCTTGACAACATCCTGCACAAGGACTTTGCAAGTGTGAACGCCGTGCATTCCGGCGAATGGCTCAACCGGCTCACCAACGACTGCATGGTCGTGGCGAACCATTTCACGGAAATTCTCCCCGGTATCGCGGGGATGGTCGTCAAGCTCGTGAGTGCGGCGGTCATGATGATCGTACTGGAGCCACGGTTCGCGGCAATTCTCATCCCGGCGGGGATCGTGCTGCTGTTCCTGACCTATGCATTCCGAAAGACGCTGAAACGGCTGCACAAGAAGATACAAGAAAAGGACGGAAAGCTGCGCATCTTCCTGCAAGAGCGCATCGGCAGTCTCATGATGATCCGTTCCTTTTCGGCAGAAGCTCAGACGCAGGCGGATGCCGCGGAGAAAATGGGCACCCATAAAACCGCAAGAATGCGCAAAAATCACTTCTCCAACCTCTGCAATGTCGGCTTTCAGTCGGGGATGCAGGGAATGTACCTGCTGGGCGTGATCTACTGCGGCTATGGGATCCTTGCGGGCACGATCACCTACGGCACGCTGACCGCCATCACGCAGCTTATTTCGCAGATCCAGTCGCCGTTTGCGAACATCACGGGCTATTTGCCGAAATTCTACGCAATGACGGCGAGTGCGGAGCGGCTGATGGATATTGAGGATTTTGAGGATGACAGCGATGTGCAGCCGATGAAAATGGAAGAAACGCTTGCGTTTTATCGCAGTGAGCTTTCTACGATCGGACTTGAAAATGCCGAATTTGCGTATTATCCGTCCGGTGACAGCGTGCGAAAGCTCAGCAAGGAGAACATGCCGGTGGTGCTGCAAAATATCAGCTTGGAGATTGGCAAAGGGCAGTATGTCGCATTCACCGGTCACAGCGGCTGCGGCAAATCAACGGTTTTGAAACTCCTCATGTGCATTTACAAGCTCGACGGCGGCAGACGGTTCATTACGGACAAATCCGGACATACGGAGGAACTGTCCGCGAAATATCACCGCTTGTTCGCCTACGTTCCGCAGGGCAATCAGCTCATGAGCGGCACCATCCGCGAGGTCGTGACATTTGCAGACAAAACAAAATATCAGAATGATGAGAAAATCCATCAGGTGCTGCAAATTGCCTGCGCCGAGGAATTTGTCCGCGAGCTGGAAAACGGCATCGACACGCTCCTTGGGGAGCGAGGAACCGGGCTGTCCGAGGGGCAGATGCAGCGCATTGCCATTGCGAGAGCGATTTTCAGTGAGAGCCCGATCATGCTGCTCGATGAAGCGACCTCTGCACTGGATGAGCAAACGGAAAAACAGGTGCTTCAAAATCTGCGCAGCATGACCGACAAGACCGTCCTCATCGTAACGCACCGCCCGGCGGCGCTGGACATTTGCGACAGGATACTGGAATTTACCGAAAACGGAGTGATCGAAACGCATGGATAAGAACGAATTCAGAAAAAATGCCTATGATATGATCTATCTAACCGGCTGCGCTTTGAATGGTGAAGTGCCGGACAAGGAGAGCGTGAATGAAATGGATCTGACAGCACTGTTCGAGGTCTGCCAGAAGCACATTCTGACGGCGTGTGTGGCTTACGCACTCGAATCGGCAGGGATACACGATCATAACTTCACGCAGGCAAAAGAAAAGGCAATTCGCAAAAATATCCTACTCGATGCAGAGCGTGGGAACATTCTGAAACGGCTTGAATCTGAGAAAATCTGGTACATGCCGCTCAAAGGCGTACTGTTAAAGGACTGGTATCCCAAGCTCGGCATGCGGCAGATGTCGGACAATGACATTCTCTGCGACGGCAATTACCGTGCAAGAATCAAGGACATCATGCTCGATATGGGCTTCACCTGCGAGCATTATGGCAAGGGCAATGACGATGCCTATTTCAAGCCGCCGGTCTGCAATTTTGAGATGCACAACGAGCTGTTTCTTGAAGCACATATCGGCAATCTCCACGATTACTATGACGATGTGAAGCCGCGGCTCATCAAGGATGACGGCAATGAATACGGCTATCACTTCCGAACGGAAGATTTTTATATTTACATCACGGCGCATGAGTACAAGCATTTCTCCGGCGGCGGAACCGGCGTGCGGTCGCTTGTTGATACCTATGTTTTCCTCCGGAAATTCGGCGATTCTCTCGATTGGGATCATATCAGCACTGAGCTGCAAAAGCTCGATATTGTAGATTATGAGCAGCAGAATCGTGAGCTTGCGGTGAAGCTGTTTCAGCGTGATAAGTTGTCTGATGAGGACAAGAAACTACTGGATTATTACATCTTTTCCGGCACCTACGGCACGGTCGAAAACAGCATTGAAAATAATGTGGAACGGTACGGCAAAGGCTCAAATCTGCGCTATGTACTGCACAGATTGTTTCCTCCGATGAATCAGATCAAGTCGTGGTATCCGTTTTTCTACAAGCATAAATGGCTGATACCGATTTTATGGATTTACCGCCCTTTCCGTGGTATATTCAAAAACGGAAAGAAGGTCAAAGCAGAGCTGAATGCGCTTGCAAAAAAATAAGTGCAGAGACTATTTAGCAATGAGTACAAATTCTAAATTGAATGAAAACCGCTGGAACAGGAATTACGAGGATGTTTTGGCGTATATGTCAGAGCATTGCTGCGATATTAACGGGATTCCCGATGATGCCCTCAACAGGTCAGGGAAAAATCTGAAACGATGGATCTATGAAATGACCAAGTCGCTTGAGGGAAGATCACGTTATACATTATCTGAACAGCAGATCCAGCTTCTGGATCAGATCGGTATCAGGGATTTTATGTCTGCATCTATGCAGGATTGGTTTGCCCATTTTGGAGATCTGCTTGCGTTTTATCACAGCAACCATCATGTGCATATACCCGAAGATGCCCTTTGCTCTGACGGGAACAGTCTTCGCACCTGGCTGAAAGCACAAAGGCGGCGTTATCGTCAAAGGAAGCTGCCTCAGAAGTGCATAGATGCGTTTATGGAAAACGGCATCATGGAAGCTCTGGAATCTCCATTAGACATTGCAATGCAACACATGGAGGAATACTATCAGGCGCATGGCAATGTTGATTTTCCGCTGGACTATGTCTGCCCTGACGGCTATCAATTGGGAATCTGGTTACGGTCATTCCGTGACAGATACCTGAAAGAAAAGAATCAGACTCCGTATCCGAAGGAGGTCATAGACCGGCTGAATGAAATGGGCGTTATCTGGAATAAACCGGACATGATATGGCAGCAGAATTTTGATCAGTGCAAGGAATACCTTGATACCCATGAAGGGTATCGGATTCCCATTGATTTGCTGACGCAGAGCGGAACGTATCTGCAATCATGGATCAAGAATAACCGCAAAAAATATGTAAGCGGAAAACTTTCTCCGGAGAAAAGGCGGCTGCTTGAATCCATCCAGATCATGGATATTACGTTTTATGATCCGAGTACAGAAACCTGGCAGCAAAAATTTGAACAGTGCAAGGCATATCTGGATGCTCATGAGGGATATCGGATACCGAATAGTTTGACAAGTGACAACGGAACAAATTTGCGATTATGGCTGATTCGTTGCAGGAATCAATATCAGAACGGTTTACTTCCAAAAGATAGTATGTGCTTGTTGGATTCCATCCATATCATGGATATTACATTCTATGATCCAAATGTAGAAACCTGGCAGCAGAAATTTGAACAATGCAAGGCGTATCTGGATGCGCATGAGAGCGATCGGATACCGAACGGTCTGACAAGTGATAGTGGAACAAATTTGCATTTATGGCTCATTCGCTGTAAGGAACAGTATCTGAATGGAAAACTCTCAAAAGAAAAAATGCGCTTACTGGACTCTATCCGTATCATGGATATTACATTTTATGATTCGGATGCAGATGTATGGCGTCAGAAATTCAATCAAATCAAATCATATCTTGATACACATGGCGGAAACTGGCTTCCCATTGATTTACAAGCCGAAGACGGTACCTATTTTCGCTCCTGGATAAAATATAGCCGGCGCAGATACGCTGACGGCAAGCTCACACCAGAAAAGCGGCAGCTGTTGGAATCTATACATATCATGGACATTACTTTTCGGGGAACAAAGGATGAAATTTGGTATGAGAACTTTGAACAGTGTAAAGCGTTTCTGGATGCACATGGGGGATATTGGCTGCCTGCTGCTATGCAGAGTAAAAGCGGAACCAGTCTTCGGTTTTGGATTGAGGGAAACCGAAAGAACTATGTGAACGGCAAGCTAACAGAGGAACGTATGAAGCTGTTGGAATCTATTCATATCATGGAGATTCGCTTTTACGGCGCGAGGGATGAGAAATGGCGGCGGATTTTTGACCAGTGCAAGGCATATCTGGACACGCATGAAGGGCATCGGATTCCCAATCATTTACAGGCAGAAGACGGAACCGATTTAAGAAATTGGATTTATCACAACCGTAAAAATATATATAGACGGTCAGCTTGCGGAGTATCAGGCGACACTTCTGGAATCCATCTGCATTATGGATATTACCTTTCTGAGTGAAGATTCCGAAACTTTTTTGAAAATATGGCATCGGAATTACAGACAGTGCAAAGCATTTCTGGAGACGCACGAGGGCTGCTGGCTGCCGAGTGATCTTCTGACCGAGGACGGAAAAAGCCTTCAGGCATGGATATTGCACAACCGGAGCCAATATAAAAAGGGGCGGCTGACACAGGAAAAAAGGCGATTACTGGAATCCATTCATATCATGAAAATCACCTTCCGAAGCACAAAAGCGGATACTGCCGCTTTGAAACGCACCAAAACAATTACAGTCAATCTCAGCGACGCAGAATATGAACAGGTTAGAAATATGGCAGCTGATGCAGGGTTTCATAGATTAGCGACATATGTGCGCTGTGCGCTGCTTGGTACGGATGAGCAGTAATATGATCGGTGTTTTCTTTGTAATGATGTTATATCAAAATCATTAAGCGATTCTCGCCTGATCTCATGACAGGTAGAATCATCGGAGGTGTATCATGAAAATAAGTATGTACGGAGATAAAGATGGGTGTTACGAGATTAGAAACAGATTTCCGGATGGATACGAGAAAAGCGTAGATGCCTTTCTGCACTTTTTATGATGCGGCGTGAATGAATATACTGAGGATAGTACACGCTTTATTGACGAAATGGATATTCGCAAGGTAACGGCTTTGTTCGAGTATTACGGTGTTGCTCCGGCGTTTTACAGTATACTCGATTTGTTTGCATTGAACGGCGAGGAGGAATTATTAAGTGCAGGACTGAAAGCGAAGTATTATCACGATCAATTCTTGGAGGACTTCAATCATATTTCTGATTTCTTTGAGAAAAACAACGTATGGTATGTTCCGCTGAAAAATGCAGTTCTGTTAGATTGTTGGAGTTATAAGCAATACTACATCAATGACAATGCCTTCCTGATTGCAACGGAGGGTATGGCTGTGCTTGACCGTCTGTTTCGGATTCCCGATGATGAATACCCCTTATCGGAGTATAAAACGTTATCGGAAGAAAACACTGAGCGTTGTGTGACCTGCTATACGAACCTCAATATGAAGTGCCGGTTTTATGCTGCACTATTTGAAGATGAACCTGAGTTCATAACCTACTTTGAAACAATGCTCTCTCGCCTAAAAACAGATAACAAGTTTGAGGACTATCTTAAAACAAGGGATTATAAGTATCTGCGAAGCTTGGATTATGAGGATGTTTATATCTACCTGACGATGTGTGCCTACATCAGATATCGTGACAGCAAAGCGAAGCTGCGTTCACTTGTGGAAATTTACTCTATGTGTGAACCGAAAATGAATGATAAGCGCAAGAAAATTGACATTGATTTTGTCCGGAAAGAGCTGCAAAAGCTGAACCTTGCGGAATTTGAGCAGACACACCGCAGCTTGGCGATAAAACTGCTGTCTGTCAAGAATCAAGAGCCGCTGACCGAACAGGAAACAGAAATGCTGGAGCGGTACTTTTACCCCAAGGATTTTAATGCTGACAAGTTGACCAGTCTGGAACATCGCAGCGATCCGCAAACTGTGTACGGCAGCATCTATTCTGTTGATGAATCGGATCATACAGGTTCTGCATAAATCATATTTGCAGGGATTGTATGAGACTGATGCTGACGCAAAAAACAGGGTGGTGACAACGAACGTTTTTTTGGGGGCAAACAAATTGTAGATACCAGTACATAAGATAGTTTGAGCCGGGACGATTCCCTGCTCATTTACATGATTAGGATGAGTGCGATTTGCGACTATGTGTCTTATGTCTCTCCTGTTCCTGTCTTTGACGTTCTTCCTCAACGAGCTTTGTGATGTAATCCCCTTGAAAAATCTCATAATACGTTTTGGCAATATCGGAATACACATCAAATAACTGCTGGCAGCGCTTGAAGTTTTCTTTAAGAGCTGCTGTTTTTTTATCCGTTTCAGCAAATGCAGCTTTCATCCGGTCAAGGTCTGCCAGTGTTCGGATGCCGTTATTCTCTACGCTCTGCCGGCAGACGGTGAGCCGGAGCTGCTCCATATCTGATAATTCTTCCTTGTCTGATAAAGCAAAATACATTTCTGATTGCTGAATGAGGGAGGACAGCTTATCATGCTGCGTGGTGAGCAAATTCAATTCCTGCCTTGCCCGCTCATAGCTGGCTTTGAGTGATTCGGTTTTCCCCTCCAGTTCACCGATGGAGTGAATTCGATCACGATTAATGATCGTGATCTGTGCAGATAACCGATGTACATCCATATCATTCTGCGGCGAATAGGGTGCAGTCCGATCACGGCGGCGCTGCACCTTTCGGTTTTCAGCAGCAAGCTGAATCACCTGCCCGATCACGATCTGATAGGATTCCCGCAGGGGTGACGGCTCGTCTGTCAGAATTGCCCCGCTGCCCACATCGCTCCATAGAATCCGGGAAACAAGGCTCTCTGCCGTGTAATCCTCCCCTAATGTTTTGGTGCGGATAAATCTGCCCTGTCCGGGTGCTTTGAGGGAGATATATCCGTCAGGCTCATGGTTCATCGCAGCGTCAACTGCTCCGCAGTGGTCGTGACCGAGCACAACAATAAGTCCGGTGCCGAGATGTTCAGCGGCGTATTCTATGCTACCGAGCTGGTGGGAGTCTATAACGTTGCCAGCAACTCTGATAACAAAAAGGTCACCTATGCCTGCCGAGAATATAAGCTCAGGAACTACTCTTGAATCCGAGCAGGTAATGATTATTGCGTATGGCTGCTGACCGCTCTGACTGAACTTCAGGAGCGTATCCGGCGATACGTTGCTTGTTAGTTCGTTTGATACGATATATTTCTGATTGCCGATAATGAGACGTTGTTTTGCCTCTTCTGCTGATATTCTGTATTCTTTCATTGTATCACCTATATTTCTTACCTAAGCTTGCTTAGTATATTAATGCATACGGGAGTCTGTCCAAAGTGCTAAATCAGACGTTTCAAAGTGCCAAAATGGCACTTTGGAGCGATGGGCTGTACATAAAAAAGCCATCACTTTGATCAATCATGTCTTTGTTCAGTATTGCCGAATGTTTCGCAGAAGCGTCCTGCAAAGGCAGGAGGTTCGCCGTGAATATTCAGGTGAGAAATATCACCGAAAGCGGTAACGCGTAAATACGCTATACCCTCACGGCGTTCTTCAGTGCATACAGTTGTTACTGAGGTAGGAGCTGCAATAAAGCCGTGCCAGAGCAACATTGGTGAGATACCGAGAAGATGTCCGAGCATTACGCACTGGACTCCGAAATGGCAGAACAGTGCAATAGTGTCTTCATTCGGACAAATGGCATTATAGTAATTGCCGTTTCTTTCATATCCGTGTTTAGCAAGTAAAGAATCAAGTCCGTTTTGTACATAGGTGATACCGTTACGCATATCTGCTTCAGCCATAACAGGAACGTCTGTCCATTTCTCTTTGTCGTAGTATTCGGGAACAGACGTCCAGTTCTGAGGCAGCATATCCCAGGCAATGCGGCGCTGACCGTCCGGTCCGATAATAAGGCTGCGGTCAAACTCATGGAGCCAGTCCAGAGTCTCTGCTGAACGTCCGCATTTTCTCAGAGTATATTCCGCAGTAGCCTTAGCCCTCCCAAGCGGAGACACATAATAAGCTGCAATATCCATAGGAGCAATATGCTCGGCAAGCATTTCAGCCTCTCTATGCCCTTTTTCTGTAAGCGAATCGATAGTATAGTCAGGATCACCGTGTCTGATAATCAGCAATTTCATAGTATTCTTCCTTTCATTTTTTAACAGGCATTCAGCGCAGCTTTGTGATATTTGCATATGATCTTATTGTTTGAATAGCTTTATCGTTCTGAATACCTGTTCGGTTGTATCGGCGAGATTACGATAGGCAGTGGTCTTATCCATAGTCTCTTCAAGTGTAAATACTTGCCTGATTATAGGAAAATATGCGTCTATGCCATTCTTGTTGCATAACTCCGCTCCGTTTTTAACTGCTCCGCTGAAAGCTATAACAGGCTTATCATATTTCTTCGCT
>Ga0256404_1005040_pt1 | contig 23994 bp, 36 predicted proteins | sample RumenRJG_01DNA_FD_185990 | JGI IMG/M metagenome (GOLD analysis project Ga0256404, IMG submission 185990) | Bovine rumen microbial communities from Lethbridge, Alberta, Canada - RJG_01 | ecosystem: Host-associated > Mammals > Digestive system > Stomach > Rumen | place: Canada: Alberta | collected... | reverse complement strand
GATATAATTTATATACAAGGTTAGGAAAGTCAAAGAAGTCAACCACAAAAAAACTTTTAAAAAAGTTAAAAAAGTTCTTGACAAAACAAAAGCCTTGTGATATAATAAATATGTAAGATAAAAAAAAACAAACAAAAGAAAGAGGTGCTAAGTATGACTAAGAGAGAAATGTTCACTGCTATCCGTTCCATCGTTGCTGACAATGCCGATATGGTGGCTTTCATTGATAAGGAAATTGCTCTTCTGGATAAGAAGCGCACTTCCGCAAAAAAGCCGACTCAGACTCAGATTGACAATGAGGGTTTCAAGGCTGACATTGTCGCCTTCCTTACTGATGCGGATGCCCCGAAGTGCATTAAGGAGCTTCAGGCAGAAATCCCGTCTATTAGTGGACTGACGAATCAGCGTATCACGCATCTGCTCACTGACCTTGTGAAGAGTGAAACCCTGGTCAAGGAATACGTGAAGAAGGTTCCCTACTTCTCCATTAAGGCTTGACCTTAAAAAAGAGGGGAAGAAATTTTCTTCCCCTCTTGACAAGAGGAAAGGGATGTGATATAATTAAACCATCAAAAGAAAAGAGGTAAAACACATGACTTACAATCTGAACGGTAAAAATATTCGCATCCCCGATTCCGATATTAAAGAATATATGGAATCACTCAGCCTTCCTAAAGATGAAGCGATCAAGGTTTGGCTTGAGGACGAAGGGTATCTTGAAAATGAAATCGTGGAAGAGCTTACTAAAAAGGCTAAGGAAAATAAAATCAACCACGAAGCCAAATCAGACAAGCCCCGAAAAGCTGTCAAAAAAGAGCGGAAACCCGATGAAGAAAAAGAAAAACTCATCGAAATTCTTGCAAATTGTCTGAAAACTGAGGGTTTTGAAACGGAAATTACCAACAAAAGCAAGATTATTGAATTTAATGTTGGCGGAAATCACTATAAGCTGGATTTAATCAAGCAGAGACCGCCAAAAAAGTGAATAGTCTGACAACTTTTCAAATGGTTTTTTGTCAAAAAACATGACAAAAAACCATTTTTTTTTGTGCAATTTTACTATTGACAACCCTAAATTTTTATGGTATAATAGGCGGCCCGCGCACAACCAGCGCGGGCCCGAGTTCCAAGTCAATATGTATTCTGCACAAATTTTCCGTAAATTTTTGTTTAATTTTCCTTGTTGACATTTTCCCAAAAATATATTATAATTTTTATAGAAAGAAAGAGAGGAAACAACATGAAAGGCAAAAGAAAATTCAGAAACGTAATTGCTAAAGTCCTTGAAAACTTTGATGTAAAAGTGATTTTAGGTGATGATTTTTCTTATGACCCCGAAACCCGCACAGTTTTTTTCACTCCTTTTACCTGTTCTGCTGATGATTTTCACAGACAGTGGGTTGCAGATTTTTTTGATTTTACAGTTACAGAAAGAAATTATTTTCTGTTTTCCCTTCTTCATGAAGTTGGACATCATTACACAATGAAAAGTTTAACAGATGAAGATTTAGAGTATGAAATTTTGTGTCGTCAGATTTTAAAGTTTTCTGAAGAATCTGACAATAGAAAAAATGAAGCTTATTTTTCACTTCCTTCAGAAATCATTGCTACTCAGTGGGCGATAGATTTTATGAAAGATTACCCGCATTGGTGTAAAAAAATGACCAAAAGAATCTACAAAGCATTGGATAAATTTGGTGATATTAATGGATGGGAAATGTATTGACAAATGCTTCCCCATCTGATATAATTAAATCATCAAAAGAAAGGAAGAAAAAAGATGAATAAAAACATGGTTGAACTGAGAATTGACTTTCTTAGGCAGATGGATACATATCTTGTTAAGCATGGAGATTATGCCGTCTGGGAAGACTGGTTATTTGATTTTTGTAAAGACGCTATCTTTAAAGCAATTGCTGAAGATACAGAAAAATGGAATTGTACTTGTACAATGTTTGGCGAACTCACTGAAGAGGAGGAAGATTAAAAATGTATAAACTTTATTCCAGGCTTTCCGATAAAGAAACCATTCTTGAGCTTTGGGGCGCATCTACCAAGCATCCCGACAGTGTTTTCTTCTTTTCTGATTTCCTCTTGTGTGAGTGGATTCAGCCGGAGTCTCAGATTATTTCTTGGATTTATGAATGTGCATCAAAATTAACTTTTCCTTTTCATGCTTTCCAGTTAGCAAGATGGGCATGTGATTTTTTTGAAGAAATATACTTGACATCTCAGTCTTAATCTGATATAATTAAACCATCAAAAGAAGAAAGGAAAGTAAAAATATGAAGACATGGGAATCAAGAGCAAAAGAAGTTGAACAGGTTTTTGGCGGCTATGTAGATTGGGAAGAGCGGTTTTATGAATGCCCCGAGTGCGGTGAACCTGTCTACGAGTGCGATTGGGATGAAAATGACCTCTGTGATGCAATTTGTCCCATTTGCGGTTTTGATGATGAGGAAGGGGAAGAGGATGAATAATCCTCTTCCAGTCTCCAGAAAGGATAAAATAAAATGACTTTAGAAATTTTTGGCTATGTTTTTGTTGGTACTTTTGTTGGAAGGATTCTCTATGATTTTTTAAAAAACACTTGACAAAATAATAAAATCTGTGATATAATGGCGGCTGGCGAGTGGCCGCGCCAGCCCGTGATTTTTGTCAAGATGTATTTTGCACAAATTTCAATTAGAATTTTGTGCAAAATTACTTGTTGACATTTTCCCAAAAATCAGTTATAATTAAGTTACAAAAAGAAAGGGGAAATAAAATGACAACATTAGAAATTCTTAGTTATGTTTTTGTTGGCACTTTCGTGGGAAACATTCTTTATGATTTTTTAAAGAAAATTCTTGACAAATAATTTTAAATCAGTTATAATTAAATCATCAAAAAAGAAGGAGAAGAAATAAAATGATAAATTTTTTACTTGGAATGTTGGTCATGTATCTTATTAGTTATTTCTTTTGGCAGTATGAGGATTTGTTTGCGCCGTCTGGAAGCGGTTGGTATACTCCTTTACCCGACTTCTTATATAAACCCATCACTATCTTTTTGGCTTTTGTTCGTACTGTTTTTGTAATTATCACACATCCAATTATCGTTATTAAATATTATTCTAAAAAAATAAAAAAACTACTTGACAAATAATAAATACTTTGCTATAATTAAATCATCAAAAGAAAGGAATAAAAAATGAAATATGATGTAACTTTTCTTATTAATTATACTATTGATGATGCTGTTAATAAATGGGATGCAATTGAACAAGCAGAAAAGCTTTTTAATAGTGATACTGATACTCATTTTAATTATGATGTTGATGTAAATCCCATTGGTGATGATGAAGAGGACGAATAATCCTCTTTTTTATTTTTAAAAAACTTATTGACAAAACATTGCGGGTTATGGTATAATAAAGGGTTATAGGCTCCAAATTTTGTCGGGCCGCGGGCCACCGCCCAGGCCCGCTTCCACCCTTCCAGTCCTATATGGGCTTTTTTTCCAGAACCTTGGCGTTTCCGAACCCATTCCCTAGATTCCCAAAATTCATGCTGGCGGCAGCGGCACTCATCCCATCTCTCATATGACCGCTGCCGCCCGATCCTCAGCTTGACAAATTAAAAAATTTATGATATAATATAAAAAAAACCTATCTCTCTGACCGCCACCACTTGAAAACTTAAAAAATTTTTGTTATAATATATATAGAAAATAACAAAGGAGAAAAACTTATGGATCTATATGAAGCACTAAAAGCTGGTACCTCACCGGATGAACTCGAGCGCAAGTTCCAGGAAGAGCTGGCTGCCGCAAGAAAGAAATATTATGCAGAAGAGGATCTTAATGACACCCGCGAAGAACTCGCCGCAGAGATTATTGAATATCTTTCTCTTGTTCTTGGAAAAGAGTTTGTAAAGGACTTCTCTGTAAAAGACATTGTTGAAATGCTTAAATCAATGGAGAAGGACCTTAAGACTGGTTATGATGTTCTTAAAAAACTAGATAGGAATAAGACAATTACTGGTTCTCTTTCTATTGACAAAAGTGATGAAGATATTATTAATGCTTTTCTTAAAGAACTGAAGTAATATATAATATAATTAAATATAGGATAATAGCCAGGGAGAAATTCCTGGCTTATTAGAGTGCGTGAACGGTCGCTTTATCGAATTACGGTAGCACATAGGTACTGGTCCCGCGCCTGACACCATTCATGATTTTCCTGATTTTTAATTAATTTTAATAATATAATATATAATAATATAATATAATACATAATATACAATAGCAACCAATAATATATATTAATATTATATCATAAAAATTCTCCCTTCCCTTCCCCTTTATTACATATTCTACCCCTTCTTGTTAAAAATTTTTTTATTTTTTACATATTTTTTAGTAATTTTATACAAATTTTTAACCATCATTATCCTAACTATCCTCATCCCACCAATCCTTCAACCATTTCACCCAATATGGCTCCCCTTCGGGTCGCACAATAGAAACTATAAATTAATACTTAATCATTAATCACTATTTGGTTTATCTCATCCTATCATCTCTTCCAATTTCTCCACCAATCAATAATTATATAAACAACCAATAGAACACAAACCGCATAAAACAACACAACCCATCCCAATACTCTTATAAACGCATCAATAATCATACTCCTTATACTCCTCTATATCTCCAATAGCATCAACAACATCAAACTCTTCCTTCAAATCCTCAATACTCTTATATCTCACATAAACGCGGTTACCCCCATAACTAGTCAAATACAACAATATATCGCCCTCTTCCTCAATTATTATATTATCAATAGCATAAGGTAAATTGTTGTGGGTTCCTAATTTATTATTAATATTTTTTGCTTGTAAAAATTGCATAATTTTCTCTCCAAATTTTAAAATGAATTTTCAAAATTTTCATTTGAATTTTTTATAGTTCCCTTTTGATGCGGCTATCTACCCTTCCTTATTTTTATCCAACCCCATTTTTTCAAATCATTTGTTTAAAATATGCGGGAATTTAATTACTTTTCCCCATCTCCCCCATACACCTGTTCCTTATTTTTAATTACAATTATTTTATTGGCGATTTTCGTTCCATTTTTCATTTCGATTTTCGCCTTGCCCTCTTTCCCCCACATATCGCAAAATCCGTCCGTTTGGTTGGGCGAAGCCCAACCAAATCAACTCTATCTTTATATTTTTCATATGAAAAATATCTAAAATTGTCTAAATTTATTAAATTTTAGATGAACTCTTAACGATTATATATATTATATAATCGTTAAGAGTTTAATTAAAAATTGGCATATTTAGACAATTCTGATAAAAATGCTTAGATTATTTTAATCATTCCACCAAGCAGTTAAATCAACATTACTTCCTTTACAATAACAATAACTACCCGCTCTAGTAATTTTAAAAATATCACTTTCTTGTAATAATTGTATTGCATCTCTTATTTGATAATTAGATAAATCAGTTAATTTTTCAATATCATTATTTGTAAAAGGTTGATGCTAAAAACAAATTTGAACAGCTAACCAAACTTTTATTAATTGAGGAACTTTATCAGTAGTTTTATTATGTTTTCTTACAATTTCGCGGCATTGTTTAACCATTTTAGAACCAAGTTTCATTTCTTCTTCAATTTTTTCTCTAATATAAACAATTATATGTTTACCATCCTCATGAAAAGCAATATATTCTTTATTCATTAAACTTAAAAATGCTTCATCTAATGCTTCTAAATTCTTTTTATTTTTCTTAATACTTATATATTTAAGAAATTCCTCTCTAGTACCTCTAAAAACACCCCAAGGCGTCATAACAATTCCAAGAAAGACGGTAAACTAAAAATTTTCAAATTTCAAAATTTTTTTACTAATTTTCACTTTCCTCTCTTCCCCTTCATCATAAATAGTATTGGCTCTTCCATCAGTTATCTAATAAAAAAGATTCCCATTTTCATCTTTTCCTCTAGTTAAAATAATATTATATTTCTTTTTAATAGTTGCGGCAGTTCTATTAAAATTACTTATAATACTACTTTTAGAATAACCAAATCTTCCACTTATATCTTCAACAGTCATATAATTTTTATTTTGTTGCATTTGCAACAACTCCTTTCAAATAATATAAAAACTATTTAAAAGAAATTATTCATTCTTGCCCAGTAGGTAAAATTTTAAATATTTACCCAACAAACATATAATTTTGCCCAAAAATTTTACCCTTCAATGATGCGGGGACCACAGGTGTAAAGCTCCCTTTAACGAATCCCGCCGCCTTTAAAATCAAGAATTACATCGTGCGAAAACTTTTCATTTTTAATATCCCCAACCTTATCCATTGCCTTTTGAGCTTGAGAAATCCAATTTTGCAGAACTTCTATTGTATTTTTGCAACTTTCAACAGAAAAAAGCTAAATATTATCAGGTAACATTAATACAGAAACCTCTTTAGGCAAAGCAGCTGTAATACTTTTAAAACACTGCTGTACTTCATCTAAATCAATAAACTAATTAACTTTAAAATAAAATATCAACACATCGCCGTATCCGCAATTTAACTTCTATACTTTTTCTATAATTCTTTTATCTTCTTCATTAATCATTGTAAATTTCATCCTCAGAATTGTCAAATTCCGCAACATCACCATTATTTAAAGTTTCATCATTATAAATATAATTACCCAAAACTTCTGCACTCCGCGACTTACTTCTCTCAAGATTTTCCCTATTCATATCCCATTGCTTTTGAAACATCTTCTCCAAATCATCAACCGCCTTTTTACTTCCACTCTTTAGAGCTTTCTTATACCCAGGAATCTTTTTCATCATTTTTCGTCTCTCTGCCCTATTCATTAATTATCCTCCGTCATGTGCGGGTATGTATTTCTAATCGCTTTTAAAATATCTTCATTAGATGATTCAGAAACACTATTTTTACTCTTTAACATTTCTTCAATTTTTATTTCTTTCACTAAAACATTAAGTAAAATCTAATCTAATTCTTTAATACTATTATTTAATATTAACATACATAAAAAAATAACAACAAAACCAATTCCTAACAATAAATAAAACATGCGGCGTCCCCGTTTAAGAATTCTCCTAGACGGGTCTTACCTCCTCTCCATTTTCTTCTTTGGTGACGTCACGAAGCTCGCTTTCCGCCACATTAACAATAACTATATTCTCTTTTTCATCTACTTCTCTTGATAAATCTTTTAAAATATATCCGCCATTTCGCTTTTGATAAATAGTTGCACAAGTCCCATTATCATTAATCTTTACAACACCGCGCTTAGCACAAAACTAATCCTTATTATAAGGGCATTGCCGCACATCACATGCTATCACTGTCATTTTTATTTTCCTCAGTCAATTTCAAAGAATCTTTAATTTTTCTTTTATCAATCAAAACGCCCCAAGTAATATTTTCATCATCATCTTTAAACTCTGCCATACCCACCGCCGCATCAATTGTATCAATCATTAATTGAGCAGATTTCTCACTTTTATCTTTTGGAAAAATTACTCCAAATAGATTTTTATCAAGCATTTCCTTAATATACTTTTCTGTAGCTGTATTATCCATATAGTTACTCCTTTTATATTTTATTTTCTATTAATATTATATCATAAAATTTTTGGTTTGTCCAATCTTCGCTCTAACATTCTCTTTCTTCTATTGATTTTTTAAATAAATTTTTATATAATAATAATATAAACAAAGGAGAAAATACTATGTGGACAATAGACAAGATTACTGCACTTTGCATTAATTATTGCGGGAAAGCAGGTGTAAAGTTCAACTCACCTGTGCTTATTAACGGTAGATTAACTCGTACTCTTGGTAGATGTTTCTACGAAAAGAGAGGAACTGTTTGGAATCCCACCAAGATTGAGATTTCGCGGCAGCTTCTTGAAACCTCTACAGACGAGTCCATTGAAGCAGTAATCGCACATGAGTGCGCCCATTATGTAACTTGCGCGCTTACCCATGAAAGTCATGGTCATGATTCTACATTCAAGTTCTATTGTGAAGTCATTGGAACCAATAACAATATGACTCATTATGACGACCTTGAGCGCACCAAAAGTAATGAGGAAATCTACAAGTATTCTCTCTATTGCTCTAAATGCGGCAAGTTTGTTGGCGGCAGGTCCCGTGCCTGCAATATCACTAAGGTTCCGCATAACTATTTTACAAAATGCTGTGAAGCTGAAGTAAAGGTTGTAAAAAACTGGTAATAAAATTGTCCCCAAAAATATATATTTTTAGGGACAAAAAATACAAAAAGGAGAAAAAATGACTGGAGATGAATTAATTGGTTTTATTGTTGCAAACCATTTAGAAGATTATGAATTTGTAAGATATGAGTATGGAGATACAAACGACATTTATCCAGAAGTAGATGACGAAAATCATCGAGTGTTAATTTAATTTATTGATTTTTTATAAAATATATAATATAATATATATAGAAAATAAAAAGAGGTGATTTAACAATGTATAAGTCTTATAGAAGAAATAAGAAGCAGCATCGTATTAATGGAGATAAAAGAAATCGAATTGGACTTCATACTGGCATTTTTGCTTCTAATGGAGAAGAGTTACTTACAGGAGATAAAATCTTTTTTAATAAGAACGTTTGTATTGTTCTTTATGGCGGCAGAGATCTTAATACGTTTGAAGCTTGTCCTGTTAAGTGGTGTTGGTTTGGGGAGAAGGATCTTATGGATTATCGTTGTTACAGCACTTCTTTTACTCTTCCGAAAGATAATGGCGCCAAAATGACTATTTTCAAAATTAATTAAAGGAGTCTATTATGGATACTTATTATGCAGTAGTTGAAATGGCAGTAAAGCTTGTTGTTGACAATCTTGAAGCAAATCATATCATGAGTGATACCAACAGTATTCGTAATAGGGTTCTTAGTTGGTATACTCATTCTGATATTGTAGATGCAGAAATGCTTGCTGGATGCGCTCTCATGGGCAGAGATTGGTTTCCTGGTGCTACTTATCAGTATATGATTGATGCCAAAAACTGGTGGTTCCCGCAGGATCCTTATAATGAAATCTCTATTTGGGAGATTGAAGCTGCTCAGCATGATGCAATTTGGAGGTAATAAATGACTTTTGAGGAATGGAAAAATACACCTGTAGAAATTTTAGAAAAAGAAACTGAATGTAAAAAACCTCCACTGGGCGCTCCGCCTTATTGGATTGCTATTGATGCAAGAATTCGTGAAGTCGGTGAAGCAATTAGTCGTTATGACTCAACTACGCAGTCTATTAAAGATGTAAAAGCTTGGGCAGAAGAACTTATTGCTTATTGCAGTGCAGTAGATACAATTGAACGCATCCAAAAGAAATATAAAGATGGATATGTTCCTTTTTAAAGGCAAAAAAGATAGAATATAATAAAGCTGCGGATTTGCAGCTTTATTTTTTTTAAAATTTTTTGTATAATATATATGTAAGATAAAGAAAGGAACGGCGATGAGTATGGAAAAAATCTTTGTGGCTGATTCTTATAAGGATATGCAGATTGTTTCTGAGCCTTTTGAAAACGAAAAAGGGCGTCTTTTTGTTAAGGTTAAGGGTACTTGTGGGCGGTGTGGAGGAAGCGGACATTACTCGTATAATCAGATTGATGGGACCCGTTGCTACGGCTGTAATGGTTCTGGTATCGCTATCCAGAAGGTTCGCGCATACACTGAGAAAGAATACAATCGTATGCAGGCAGCCAATGAGCGTGCTCGCGCCAAGAGAGAAGCAGAGAAGGAAGCTAAGGCACGCGACCTTGTTGAGAACGCCGCCAAGTATAAGCATGAAGTTGCTCTGAAACTTGGATTCGGTGAAGATGAAAAGGTTTATCTTGTTTATGGCGATGACACCTATGCCATTAAGGATGAACTGAAGAATCTCGGTGCAAGATTCGATCCGACTCTGAAGTGGTTCTTTTCTAAGGAAGTTGCGCTGCCAGAAGGTTATAAGCTCTATGGGATGAGTTTTGACGAGCTTTACACCTACAATCCGCAGACTAAATGGGCAGAATTCAAAGAGGATGCTAAAGCCCTTGTTTCGCAGAAGATGGCAGAACTTAAGGGTCCGTCTACTTCTAAATTCTATCCTGGAGTAGAGAAGGAGCGTATCCGCAACATCACTGCGAAAGTAAAGAGCATCCGCGGTTTTGAGGGTGCATATGGCTATACCACCATCTATACTTTCACTTCTGAGGACTATGTATTTGTTTGGATGTCCTCTAAGTGTGATGTTGATTTTGCTGTTGGTGATACTATTGACCTTACTGGTACTATCAAGAAGTTTGATGAGTACGCTGGTGTCAAAAATACATATCTTACCAGATGTATCATTAAGCCTATTCAGTAATTTTTATCAACGGAAGATAAAAATCTTCCGTTGATTTTTTTATAAAATTATAGTATAATAAAAATATAAAATATAAATAGGATATGGTGAGATATGACCTTTAATCATAATGCAGTAGATAAAATTTTAACAGCTATTTTCCCATTACCTGAAGAATTTGGATTAGATAATAATACAGAACCAATCAATTTTAAATTAATACAAAATCAAATAAAAACAGTTGATTCTTGCGCGTATATTAATTTTGGAGTATCAAAAATGGTTATTATATCTCCAAATTTTAATAATGTAGTTATAAAGATTCCTTTTAATGGAGAGTTTGATGAAAACGCAGAATGGTTTCCTTTTGAATGGGCAAATGGTTCCAATAGTTCTGATTATTGTCTTGCGGAATATGAAAAATATTGTCGATTAAAAACATATGGATTAGATTGTTTTGTAGCTAAAACTATTAAATATAAAACAATAGATAATGTAAGAATTTTTATTCAAGAAAAAGTTATTCCAGAAGAAGATACTTGTTTTTCAAATTTTACACCTTCTTTAAAATCTAAAAAACTAGCTCAAAAATGGCAAGAAGAAGGACAATCCATTTTTGATACACTTTGGTTTGCCAATTGTTTGGACAAATATGGACAATCAAAAGTACAGAGATTTTTATATTATTGTAACAATATAGATTTAGATATTTTAGAAGATACACATGAAGGTAATTATGGATACCGTGAAAATGGTACTCCAGTAATCTTAGATTATTCAAATTTTTCACATTAAAGGAGATTATTAAAAATGATTGAACGCGAAATGGCTTGCATCTATTATATGTACGAAGGCGGCTGTTCAAAAGGTAAAAAAGGAACATTTAGAGATGCTTGTCAGATTTGCAAAAAGTATAAACCTAGAACTGGAAGTGCGCCTGCCCGCGCCAATCTTAAAAAGAAAAAGATGGAAAAGATTAAAGAACGCGATATTAGGCAAATATTGCGTGATTATTAATTTTTATCTATCTTCTCTTGATTTTTTAAAAAATTTATTATATAATATTTTTAGAAAATAAGAAAGGAATAACATTTATGGGTAGAACTCCAATGTTTTTTGTAGAGCGATTTGATGAAAAGACTGGTAAATATGAACTTCAACATCCTGTTGTTTGGAACTATGATCATACAAAGCAAATTCATGCTGATTTATTTCCTTATAATGGTTGTCACGATCTTTTTTCTATTGTAGAAGAGAATGGTGATCCAGAAATGCATGGAATTCATCATGGATTGCCAAAAGATGTGTCAATAGAAATAAAAGCATCTTATGATGAACAGTGCGAAGATATTCGTATTCATGATAAAATGACCACTTTTTCTCCTACTGTTCGTTGGTTTACATATGCGGATATGTATATTTATTGTCTTGAAAATCCTAAAGTTTTAGATTATGAGACAATGGATATGCAGTCAGAAGGAGAAGAAAAAGAAGTTTTTATGCCTACTCCGATGGAAACGTTAAAAAAGCGGGTAGATGCTTTTCTTGAAGTTATGGACTGCTGGGATTGGCGTAATGATTATAGTTTAATTCGTATTGTTTATTGGATTTTTTAAGGAGGATATTATGATTCATTCTGCTTATTTTTGTATTCATATGAAAACATGGACAGGCTCATATTGTGAACCACCAGAATCCTGGTGTGAGTTAAATTCTGAATATGGTTGTGATGATTGTCCTGATCGTTATTCAAAAGAAGATTATGCATACGATATAGCAGATTTTGAATATGAAGATCATAAAGGTTCTTATTGATTTTTAATAAAAATTTTGTTATAATTTTTATATAAGATAAAGAAAGGACACAAAATATGGAAGAAGTATGGTACTATCAGTATAAAGCAGTTCTTTTTGACTCAGATAAATGTAAAGAAGAAATTGTAAATGGTATCGTTCCAGGAACGTCTTTTTCAGATGTAGTACAAAAATTAGAGAGTTTTTATGGTAATGAGATTTTTAATATTACTACATTAAAGGCAGTTTTTGAAGGTGAAGTTTTTGAATTTGAATACGCAAATAAAGATGCCACTGATTTTGATTATGTAATTACAGAAAAGGAGTAATATGATTACTTTTCCTGAATTATGTTTTTATGCGGAAGCTGAGGGATTACTTCCTACCCGCGCTGGTAAAATCAATGCAGTAATTAATGATATTAAGAAATATCCCAGCCCCACTATCGGTTTTAAAGAGTTTGAATTGATTCTTAAAAGATATGGACTTAGTTATGAAAAATTAACTGATCGAGAAATTCGTTATATCAATGCTAGTATTCGTTAAAGATGGCGACAAACAGACCGCCGCTTGAAATTTTAAAAAATTTTTAGTATAATATTTATGTAAGATAAAAAAAACAAAAACACAAATCAAAAGGAGATTGTACACTATGGATAACACTATGAAGAAGACTAAGGCTATGTATTTTGCGGAGCTTCGTGAGATGGTAATGGCGGCTGTTGAGGATGAGGCTCAGCAGGCAGAACTTGTTGAGTTTATTGACAAGCAGGTTGAGACTCTTGATAAGCGGAAGGCTGCAGCTGCTGATCGTGCGGCTAAGAAGAGAGCTGAGTCTGATGCTCTTACCGACGAGATTTTTGGTATCATCGGCAATGAGCCGATGACTGTTGATGAGATTGTTCTTGCTCTTGATAGCGAGGATGTTACTCGCAACAAGGTAACCGCTCGTCTTGGTAAGCTTGTGAAGGCTGGTTCTATTGTCAAGGAGACCGTTAAGGTCGAGGGTAACAAGAGAATGGCTTATCGTATTGCCGATGGTGCTGAGGAAGAGTAATTTATAGAACTCAGTTGATATATAAGGGGAGATAATATCTCCCCTTATTTGCATAGGAGAAGATATATGTTTTGTTTAAATTATTATCCATCTCAAAAGTATATTTAGGAAGCGGATGAATTAAAAATAAAGTATCGTCGCGCCGACCGCACATTACCAGATTTTTTAGAGAAGTATAAAGATAAATCTATTATCATTGATGTATCTGACTCTTTTGAAGATATTGATGCACAACTTTTAAGAGGATTATATAAAGAATATGGTAATATAAAAATTATTTTTGATTTTTATAATAAAGATTATTTATCAAGAGCAAAGAAAAATGAAATTCCATTCTTCTTTGTAAATCCAATTACCACAATAGATCAGCTGCATGGATTTTTAAATTATCATCCTACTGATATGTATATTTGTGAGGAATTGGGATTTTCATTAGAAAAAATTGGCAAATTATTACATGATAATAACGTCAGGGTACGAGTATATCCTAATATTTGTCAGTCGAGTTTTTCAGAAACTCCTAGTATAAAAACATTTTTTATTAGACCAGAAGATATTTCAGCTTATTCTGCTTTTGTTGATGTTTTTGAGTTAATTTCAGATGAAAGCAGACAGCAAACATTATTTAAAATTTATAAACAAGAGAAATGGTTTGGTAAGATAAAAGATTTAATTCCTACTTTTAAAGGGGAATTAGATAGTAAATATATTCTTAGTTCTTTTGGAACAATTAGAAGTAAATGCGGCAAGCGGTGTATGTATCAACCTGACCACTGCTCTATATGCGACAGATTTCTAGAACTTGCTGACACTCTAAAAGAGAATAATATCATAGTACGAAAAGAGAAGATCAATAATTGATTTTTTAAAAATTTTTTGATATAATATATACATAAGATAAAGAAAGAGGTAAAATATGGGTGCAAAGGGAAGTATTCTGAAACAGGAGATTGCAAGTAAAATTCTGGCGGCGTTTCCTGGAAGTTTTTTGTATAACGATGGTAAGGAAATCCGTATTAACGGGACTGAGAATGGAGAGAAGCTGCAGATTAAGTTGACCCTCACAGCAGCTAAGGTTGCAGTTGAAGGTGGAAGTGATACTGCATTGCCTGGGGAGGCGGCGACCGCAGATGTAAAGTCAAATGTAACTAATGAAACAATTCCTCAGGAACCAAGTGAAGAAGAAAAAGAAAGACTTACTATGCTATTGAATAAGCTAGGTCTATAAGGAGCTAATATGGGAGCAGGGGTACATCTTTATCAAATGACATCATGGGAATCTGGTAAAAGGTGGCATGTAAATGATATTAAGAATTTAAGTGGGCGTTCCGCGAAATGGTATACTCCTATGCGAATTCTTAATCTTTCTATTGAAGAATATATTCATCTTTTAATAGATACTTTTCATGCTGAAGGTTTACATTATTATGCTCCTACTGATTATTTAGCATTTCATTTTACAAAAGAAAAAGATGCAAAGGCATTTTGTTCTTATGTTAATAAAAAGGCGCGAATGATTAATTATTGTTGTGCTTAATTTTTGGACAAGGTTTTTAAAACTATTTAAGTTAATTTTAATTAAAGGTAGCCTTCTGAAGGACTTATTGATTTTTAATAAAAATTTTGATATAATATATTTATAAGAAATAAGAAATTCTTTCAGAAGTTAAAGTTGCTTTTGCGGGAGTTGAGCCAAGCGCCGATTCCCGCAGAAAGAACAACTGCTTGAAGTTTTTAAAAATTTTTGATATAATATTTATATAAGTTAATAAAGACAGTATAACAGCAAAATACAAATTTAAAAGCAGACTTGGGATAATTTTGTCAAATATTGGAGATTGACGCAAATTGTTGGCTAAAGGACTGAATTTTATGGTTGTTCTAATTTTATAGGTCGCCCTCTGTTGTTTGGGAAATGCAGAAAAGGAACTTACTGTCTTGTATATTTTTATAAGGAGAAAAATGAATAAGTAGACTTATCTTAGTGGTAAAAAGAAGTATGATGATTTTTGTTAGGATTTGATTTCAAAAACATTAACAGAAATTTAGAAACAATTTGATAATGATGATTTAGAATCATATTGTATTGATACTATTGAAGAAAAATTTGAAGATATGCTATTACATGCTTTAAATTTTGTTTCTGAAATTTATGGTATTAATACAGATTTAGTAGAAATTTCTGAAGAAGCAATTTTAGGATTAACTTTTTCAGGAGATGGAAAAACTTTTAAAGAAAGAGTTTCTGAACATTATACTGAATATTTAAATAATCAAAATCAAGATATGTTTTTAAACGCGGTTAATAAAATTCTGAAAACAGAATCTAGATTTATTTTTAATCGCACTTTATCACAAGAAGTAACTCCTCATGCCATAGAATATGAAATCATTGGAGATAATGGTTGTGGAGAATGTGCAGACCATCTTGGTGGTGGTAGGGTAAGTTTAGCTTTATTGACAGATATTCCTCCTTATCATCCAAATTGTGAATGTAATATTGTTTATTATTTGCCAGAATCTACTGCTGAATAATAAAAAAGGGTGAGTAGCCTAGTGGATAGGCAGTTGCCTGTAAGCAACCCCAGGTAGGTTCAATTCCTACTTCACCCGTTTCATGGTTGGAAATTATCCATTTGTCACAAAATTTCCTAAATTCTGAGAATGGAATCGCTTGTGTATGGTTGGAAAAGGTTAAGAATCATACTGCTTGTAAGTTAAGGAACTTACCCGTCAATCAGCGGCAGAGTGATTAGGGGCTGCGGGAGTCCTTCAGCGTGAAAAGGGTGACGCCATCCGTAGTTATACGCCGTTGTAGCCGAACTGGCATAGGCACTAGTCTTAGGAACTAGAATTTGGGGGTTCGAATCCCTCCAACGGTATTTTGGCTTTGTGGTGTAGTTGGTTAACACACTTGACTGTCTATCAAGAGAGCATGGGTTCGAGTCCCATCTAAGTCGCTACCACGGACGCGTGGGGAGAAGCTAGTTATCTCTTTCGAATAAAAGACTAAAACGTAAAGTCTTTTAAAGAAAACAGCTAGCAAATTGACGTCAAAAGAGGTGGAAATCCTCAACCTTTCTATGGATGAAGAGGAAGTCGCCCAGTAGGGGAGATGTAGGTGCAAATCCTGCTAGAAAGGACTTAAGGAGTTTACTCCTTATATCAGTAATTAACACGCCTCTTAACAATGCGTACCAAGTTAATTCAATGTATAATATAGTAATGGTGACTGAATTTAATAGTGTACATAAACATTCAGAGAGTCCACTGCACTGAAGCGGTCGGGAGAGAGAGACCATATCAGACTACCTATGTTGCGGGAGTCATGACCTGCGGAATTCAGGCTATAGATGCAGAGGGAGCCTAAAAAATGGACAAAACTATATTATACAACTATTCCTCCAGTTTGGCGGAGTTCATCGCGGAGGTAAACCTAAACCGCCGATAATCTCGCTTAACTCAGCTGGGAGAGTGCAATCCTTACAAGATTGAAGTCGTTGGTTCGAATCCAACAGTGAGAATTATACTGAAGTGATGGAATTGGCATACATACTAAGCTCAAAACTTAGGTTTTGCGAGTTCAAATCTCGCCTTCAGTATTATCAATAGAAGAATGAGTGAAAGCCTAGCGACAGGGGAGGAAGCGATTTAATGTTCTCATTGGCGTTAAAGCCTTTAAATTGGTATATATCGTAACCAACTTCGCGGAAAGTAATTCTTTTATTGATATTTTTAAAAATTTATATTATAATATAAATATAAAGTTTTTTAATCTGTAGACAAGCATTAAAAGTCAATAAATTTTAATAAAAGGGAACAAAAGAGTAATTAACTTTTGAGATAATAATGCTCTCAACATTAAGCTTTTATTAAAAATTTTTATTTGAGAGGTAAAAATATGATTATTTGTGGAATTTATAAAATTACTAATTAGTTAAATGGAAAATTTTATATTGGAAAAAGTGTTAATATTCATAAACGATGGTTAGAACATTGTAGAAGTAAAGATACTTGCCCAATTCATAAAGCTATTCAAAAATATGGAAAAGAAAATTTTTCATTAAAAATTCTTGAAGAATGTACAAAACAAGAATTAAATAATAAAGAAGTATTTTGGATACAAAAATATAATGGATATTAGGATTCAAATTGCTATAATGCTACAAGAGGCGGGGATGGAGCTTCTCATCCTGTAAAGCTAACTTATAATAATGTTTTAGAAATCGTGAATTTATTAAAAACAACAGATAAATCTATAAGAAAAATTGCTGATGTTTACAATGTTTCTAGTAAAACAATTTCAGATATTAATAATGGATATAGTAGAGTTCTTGAAAATTAGTAGTATCCAATAAGAAAAAAGGATTTTACAAAAAAAGATAAATATAAACCTTAGTATACTATAACAGGTAAAGAAATCCAAAGGTATCATAGTACACAAATAGGTCAATATAATGAAAAGTGGGAATTAATTAATATATATCCTTCAATTAGGGAAGCTGCAAGAATAATAAAATGTCATCCAGAATCTATAAGAAAAGCTTTAAAATCTAAAACTCATAAAAGTTGTAATTTTTTATGGAAATAGATTTAAAAAATCTGGTGTGCAGGTTTTAATTACGGGTAGATTTCATAAAAAGAAATCTGAAGAAAATAAAGCTGATATTCAGGGACACAGGGGAGAGACACCCCAAAAGGCTTAGACTAAAAAATGTATTTGCGAATACCCTTTAAACTATCGGTGCAACCCTGAACAGATGCGTGTGATTGCGGTGAATATTTCACTTACTGCACACCAGATTAAAAAATTATTTGAAAAAATAAAAAAATTATAGTATAATATTTATACAAAGTTAAGAAAGGAAAATAATATGCACTGTGGTGGTATTAAACTTTTTTAATAATATAGGTCGTTGTGCTTAGATACTCTACGGAGCCTAAGCCTTAGTATAAAAAATAAAGACTCTTTCTGCAAATAACCAATTCTAACTAAATAAAAATAATTATAAAAATTGTCAAAAGTTGACGCGAAGTAGAGTTTTTTGAATAAGTTTTCTGTATCTTTTATAATACTGAAAACTATTAAGAGTCTTGTAATTTAATTTATAAGGTCCCATCGACAAGCGGTCTAAGTCGTCGCTCTTTCACGGCGGAATCACTGGTTCAAATCCAGTTGGGATCATTTAAGGTCTCTTCGACTAATGGTTTAGGTCAGTAGCCTTTCAAGCTGCAAATGGCGAGTTCAAGTCTCCCAGAGATCATTTGAATTATAATTCAATTTAATATATAATAAATAATGGTGCCACGAGACGGGTATCTGGCTTAATTCCCCCCGCAAGTACGCGCGAATGAAATTCTTGGAACATAGCCATTACTTATTATATAATATTTTGGTTTCTTCGACTAATTGGTAAGTCAATAGCCTATCACAGCTAATTTTGTGAGTTCGAATCTCTCAGAAACCAATTGCGAGATGGTAGCAGTCTGGTAGCTCGTCAGTCTCATAAACTGAAGGTCGGAGGTTCAAATCCTCCTCTCGCCATTTATGAGGCCCGGTAGTGGAGCGGTTTAACACAGCTGACTCTAAATCAGCGGAACCTGGGTTCGAATCCCAGTCGGGTCCCCTCGATAAACATAATCTTTACGCAGATATGTATTATCAAAAAAGTTTTTTCTTTTGGTTCTTTAAAAACGCGAAAGTGACTAGAAGATTCAACATGTATTCTTCCCCCTGCTTGGGGTGAAAAGTGGTTATTTGGTGATTCCTGCCAGAAAACGAATCACTGCCCTCCGATGCGTAAAAAGGATAAAGGGTGCGAGTATTTATCTGGTATAGTGATTCGGCACTATACAAAATTTTGGAACCTTAGTTCAGATGGTTAGAGCGCGCGCCTCATAAGCGCAGGATCCTTGGTTCGAATCCAAGAGGTTCCATTTATTCAATGATGGCTGTAAGTTTGGAGTATATATTTTTATTTATTAAAAAAGCTTTATAACCCCCAATCAATGAAAAAGAATAGTCAGCGTAGAATGGCTCTGATACTGAGCGAATAATTAGATGGGTTCTTCGTTACGCGAGATGTCTTTCCCAGTAGATTTGATTAGAAAATAATAAATTTGGATTATAAAAGTGAGTATTATAATAAATAAAAATATAAAGTAGCCAATAAGTGAACATGCTTGGAGAAATCCGATATAGTTCTATCATTGAATTTTTAATATGCCCTTGTCCGCTAATGGTAGGCGAGTAGATTTGTAATCTTCCAATCGCGGTCCGAATCCGCGCGAGGGCTTTAAGATGCATACAGCAATCTAATAATGGGTAAAACAAAAAATCTGAAAAATTTTTAGTGAGAAAGTTCAAATCTTTCGCTGCATCTTGTATATGGACGCGTGATGGAATGGGTATACATACGGGACTTAAAATCCCGGGAACGCGAGTTCATGTGGGTTCGACTCCCATCGCGTCTACTATTGATACGATAGAAATATCGTATCAAATTTTTTTTGTAAAAAGGAGAATTTAAAAATGAAAAATAAGTTTGTTTAGACATGCCTCATTGCTTCTGCGATTTCAGCTATGATGCTTTCAACAGCGTTTGCCGCAAATCATTGGAGTAATGAGGACGGAACTTGGAAGTATTTAGACAAAAATAATACAGTAATTACAAATAGTTGGGCAAAATCTGGTGAGGATTGGTATTATGTAGACGATCAAGGTAATCTACTAATGGATATTATTCTTGAGGATGATGATAATTATTATTACTTTGATTCTAATGGTACAATGGTTCGTAATACTTGGATTGACTATGAAGATAATTGGTATTACTTTAAAGAAGATGGAAAAGCATATGTGACAAAGAAGGATGAACTTACTTCATCAAATTTAAAAACTATTAATGGTCAAAAATATGCATTTGATTCTGAAGGAAAAATGCTTTATGGATGGATTGACGCTTCTAGCTTAACTTCTGTTGATGAAGATGATACAGATGGTTGGAAAACTGCAATGTACTATGCTGGAGACAAGGATGATGGTGCTATCACCATTGGTTGGCGTCAGATTGAAGTAGAAGATGATGATGAACTTAAAGATTATTGGTTCTATTTTAAACCAACAGGTAAGAAATCTTTAGATGAAAAGAAAATCATTAATGGTTCCACTTATCGCTTCAATACAGAAGATGGTCATATGTTAAGTGAATGGGCGGCAACCGCAACTTCTTCAATTGCATCAGCTAGTAATATGACTTACATGAATCCAGATGGAACAATGATTAAGAAACATTGGTTCTGGGCAATTCCTGATGAAGATTACATTCAAGAGGATTATGATAATGATGAGTACTCTTGGTGGTATGCTGATAATAGTGGTAAGATAGTCAAAAGTACCATTAAAAAGATTAATACTAGCAACTATTGTTTCGATACTATGGGTCGCATGCTTTATGGTCTTGTAACTCTTGAAGATGATGAATATACTAATAAATCTGGTGATACAGAATATATTGATATGTCTGGTGACCAAATTAAAGAATTAGATTTTGAAAAGTTATATTATTTTTCAACAGAAGAAGATGGCTCTCGTAAGACTGGCACAGTAAAAATTGAACTTGCGGATGACACATATGAGTTCTACTTCAAGAATAATGGTGAAGCTGAAAATGGTTATGTTTCTAAAATTAAGAAATTTGTAAAAAATGGTATTATTCTTGAAGCTAATTCAGATGAAGGTAAATTTGCGGGTATTGATGCTGAATATGATGGCGGATATAAGTTAAATAGTGGAACTGTTTCATATGGTAATGATATTACTGAAGGTCAGATTTTAGTTACTACAAATGGCACTATTGCAAAAAATAAGAACAATGTAAATGATGGTAATGATATTTATATTTTTACTGATAAAAATGGTGTTGTTCTTTATGCTGGAGATAAACTAAAATCTAAGAAAGATGGCTCCATAGAAGTTAAAGGTAAAACCTACGAAATTGATTAATAATATAAAAGGGGAAGATGAATAATCTTCCCTTTGATTTTTAATAAAAAATTTTATATAATATTATTATGCTTTTAAGGAGGTTTTATGAGAAAATTAATTTTTATGAGTCTATTGATGTGTTCTTTAATTGCTGTTGATTCCAATGCCGCGCAGAGACGTCATGTATTTTTAGACAGAGATAGCCGATCATATTATGTAGAATCAATTCCAGAAGAAATGCCAATAGAAGAAGGACCTCCTGAAGCTATTGATGGTACAATTAATGAAGTTTATGTAGAAGCTTTAAAAGAACCAGAACCTATTTTAGAATTTATTGGAGAATATAAATTAACTTTTTATTGTCCTTGTTATCAATGCTCTGAAGGATGGGATCATCAAACTTCTTCTGGAGCATACGCAACAGAAGGAAGAACAGTAGCTTGTGGAATTCTTCCTGCTGGTACGAATGTTTATATTGAAGGGTATGGATATAGAATTGTTGAAGATACTGGCGGCGGAGTTAGAGGAAATCATATTGACATTTTTAAAGAAAGTCATTATGAATGTTTACAGCATGGAATAAAATATGCAAAAGTTTACTTAGTAAAAAATTCTATTTGATTTTTAATAAAAAATATATTATAATATTTATATAAAATAAAAAAAGAAAAGGAAAGAAAAATTATGGCGAAGTATAAGTTTATTCACAATGACAGAGAAACTATTTGTATTTCTTCTTATGCTAAGAAAACTGTTAAGGGAATTGCTAAAGCAAGTATGGAAGATGTTTATGACAAGGAAAAGGGCGAACTACTTGCTAAAGCAAGATGTGATTACAAGGTTGCCCAGAAGAGAGTAAAAAATGCGGCAGCAAGGGTTATTGAGGCAGAAGAGATTCTAGATGCTGTAACTGATTATTATGAAAGAATGTGTAAGTATTATAATGATGCTATTACAGAAAGAACAGTAGCAAAAAATAGTCTTGAAAGCCTGCTTGAAACTCTATAAAAATTTAGTTGATTTTTGAAAAATTTTTTGTTACAATAATATTGTAAAGTAAAAATCATATTTTGAAAGAGAGGTAGTTATATGTTTACTGTTATTTATCTTGATGACCTTAACCGCAAGCATTTGACTGTTGTAAAAAATATGATGGAACTTAAATTTTTTAAAGATAGATTTTTAGTTATTGAATATCATGTAATTGAAAAGTAACACTTGTTGTTACGTAGGGACTTGGTGTTAGGGGGTAGCATGTTGGTCTCCAAAACCAAAGGGGCTGGTTCAAGTCCAGCAGTTCCTGTTAAGGCGCGGTATCGAAGTGGTCATAACGAGGCTGTCTTGAAAACAGCTTGCCTGAAAGGGTACGGGGGTTCAAATCCCTCCCGCGTCGCTATTAAATCAAACAGCTATTGATTTAATACGAGAATGAAAACCAGGAAAACCGCGAAGCATCTCGTTAATCACTGCGGCGGTACGCGTGGCGTCATAAGCCTAATTGGTAAGGCAAAAGGTTGCTAACCTTTGAGTAATCGAGTAATTGATGTACTGGTTCGAGTCCAGTTGACGTCGTTAAAGGTGATACTGTGATACGTCATATGTATCAGATAACTATATAAAAATAGTTAGTTCGGCAAGAAATAAAAACTTGTAACAAATAAAACGAAATATTTAATATTTTATTTTATTTTTAAAATATGCGGTGGCGGAATATGTAGACGCAATCGGTCTAGGGGAGAGGATGTCATAGATAACCAACCTAACGAAATCAGTTGACTTACGCAGATATAGGTAAGCGGCAGACATGATTTGCAAGGTGAAAATCCTTGCCCGCATATTTTTATGGTAGTTATAGCTTAGCTGGTTAAAGCACCAGATTGTGGATCTGGATACCATGAGTTCGAATCTCATTAACTACCTTTTATCTCCATAGCTCAATAGGAGAGAGCATATGACTTCTAATCATAGGGTTAAAGGTTCAAATCCTTTTGGAGATGTTTAATTGTCTTTATAGTTTAATGGAAAAAACAATAGTCTACGAAACTATAAATTTTGGTTCAATTCCAAATAAAGACAGTCTCGGAGAGTAAACCGTTAAAGTAGGCGGGTGAATCTGTAAAACTCATGACTATTGTCTCGAGTGGGTGCGATTCCCTCTTCTCCGACTTGGGTATTACTTCCCAAAGGAACACATGTGGAAAATTAAAGTAAGAACCTGTTATCTTCGGTGGAGTTGTTCAGTAAAAAGCAAACCGCCGCCAGGGGTTTGGGACTGCAAGGAGTGGTCATCTGTTTTGCAAACAGAAAATCAGATGGGTTCGATTCCCATAGACTCCATTTAAAATTTTATTTGATTTTCTAAAAATTTTTTGATATAATATATATGTAAGATAAAGAAAGGAGAGAAAAATGAAGATTTGGATAGATGATATTCGTCCTATCCCAGAAGGATATGATGTGTGGATTAAGAGAGTAGATGAAGCTATTGATTTTATCTCTGTCCATAAAGATGAAATTTCTCTTCTTGATTTAGACCATGATGCTGGTGATTATTTTTGCTATGGTGGAGATTATATTAAAATTTTAGATTGGATGGAAGAGGAAGGTATTTCTATTCCCATTTCTATTCATAGCGGAAACCCTTATGGCGTTCAGAGAATGTGGCAAATAATTCAGCATTGCGGATGGGAATATGTGGAATCTCCTGATGAATATACTCTTGATGTAATTTTATAAAGAAAGGAAGTTAAAAAA
>Ga0256404_1005039_pt1 | contig 23994 bp, 16 predicted proteins | sample RumenRJG_01DNA_FD_185990 | JGI IMG/M metagenome (GOLD analysis project Ga0256404, IMG submission 185990) | Bovine rumen microbial communities from Lethbridge, Alberta, Canada - RJG_01 | ecosystem: Host-associated > Mammals > Digestive system > Stomach > Rumen | place: Canada: Alberta | collected... | reverse complement strand
GGGAGGGAAGAAGAATGCCACATCAGGACGGGGCGGACGGTCCTTTTGGTTGTTCCACTTATAGGTCTTGTCCCAATCCTTCAGTTTCTTGTCCGATTCTTCATCGTGCGCCCTGAAGTCCCTGCAGTTTGCCTCTGCCAACAGCCCTATTTGGCCTTTGTTACCCGAAAACTCGGCACAGAGATGGGCTATAAGGCCGCATGGCTCCATCCATATCCCCGAAGGGTACATAAATTCACAACCATTGACGTGAGCCCCAAGTGAGGGAAAAACCAACGGTGCCAGCGGCTCATGCATGAGTTTGCTGACCTGTGACAGCAACAGATTAACTGATTCAAGGCCTTTTCCGAGTTTCGGCATCTTAGGCCGTACGGGCTTTGTAATGTCGTATTTCATTGATTTACAACTATTTAAATGATTAATTTGTCATCTACTGAGCGTTACGTTACAGTCGTTACAGTTGCTTTTTTGAGGGTATGCCTCTTGTTGAATACAATGTAACTATCTGATTATTAATTAGTTATAACAATATTTAAAGATGCCTATCTCTCTTTTTTTAACTGTAACAACTGTAACGTAACGTGCTTTTACCTACTCTCTTCCCCTATCAGGCCACCGAGTGCCATACAAAGTTCGTTAAAGACTCCGAGGGCAAATCGCTCCAGGTTGAAGTGATGCTCATCAGGCAGGGGTTTGAAGTTAAGGCGTGGAGTGCCATCGTCCTTACGGGTTACAGTAATGTACTCTCCCACAAACAGGTGTGGATTGCGCTTGCCAGTGGTCTGGGGCACAGTTTCGACGAACGTGAATTGCTCGTCGTTGTCGCGTGTCAATACACCCTGATAACTTTTACCAATCTCTGTGATACGGTCGCTGCGAAGGATTGTCTTCAGATCCACGCAAAGTTCCGTGCTTTTGTTAAATATCTTTTTCATTTTTCTTGAGTTGTTAATCGAGAGAAGTCTTTGAGAATGGGCCCTGTATCAGATGACTGATACACAATTGATCCTCTCGGCTTCAACTCAGGAATACGTTATTTTTTAATGACCCAGTTTCACGATGTCCGTCAATAGAATTTCCTGATACACCTGTCCCTGGTAATCGTGAGTAGAGAAACGGAGCGTGGCCAAGACCACATCACCTTCATAGAACCTGCATGCCGCTAAGTTGCCTAGCATGGCACACACAAACTCATTTTCAAACTTCGAGCCGCCTAGTTCTCTCAGCACAATATTGCACTTCTGAATCTGACCGCCCTCGGCTTTTGTTGACTGTACGCTGAACGTCTCGCCCTGACGTACAACTTTTAAAATCTTTGTTTCCATTTTATACGAAACTAGAATTGTTATTATTAATAGGATGCTTACATTTCATCTATGAAATCGCAGAATGGTTTCAGCAAATCATCCGGACGCAGGAAGCCGTCACTATGATATCGATGAAGCCACAATAAAGGACAGCCGCTTGTCATGACAAAGTAAGCCTGATATTGTCTGACGCATTGATTCATCAACTCGCAGGAACGAGTTACATAGTAGTCCCACATCTCATCCGCGATTCCCTTGCCAACGAGCACCAGAACATTCATATGGGTTACATCCACAGGCTTGAAGGCTTTCACGTAGGGCCAGTAGCGCAAGTGTTCGCGAGCCTCTCTCAACATTTCCGCCGTAGGAGCGGTGAGCAAGAAGAGCATCATGCCCGAATGTCGCTTTGAAGTCAATCGAAGCGAACTTGCTCTTAATTTTTGCAAAAAAGTTTTCTGTCTCATTATAATTTGTTATCTTTGCGTTCGAAATCAGCAGCGGCTTCGGCCATCCGTTCAGCCTCGTGCATCACTTGTCTGATTGTGGTTGCAAAGGTAAAGAGGACTCAAAGACCCAACGGGAAAAATGAAAAAAGTTGAGTCCAAGTGAGATGGGAATGATAGATTGCTACTGAAAGACAGGCAAATATGCCAAAAGATATTTTTCTGCAAAATAGTAAATTCAGACTGAGTCCAGAAAGTATATATGGATAAGAAGAAAAGTAAATATAAGGATGACTATTCTCTTCGTACGTTGGCCTATTACCAGCGCGAAGGAGGTATCTACAATGATCTGATTACTATTCTTCAAAGGATGAGAGTTAGGAAGGGTGGCCGTAAGATATTACCTCCCAAAGAAATACTTAATGCGGCAACAAGTGCTTTTGATATGTATATGGATCGTTGTAGGGATGACGAGACTGACAACATAGTGGACTGTGGCTGGAATGAAATGGCTTGGGAAATTTATGGAGGTTGCGTTCCTGGGCCGTTGGGCGGTTGGGAAGGAAAAGATGAGCTAATTGCTTTATGTGTATTATGCGTATTGCTTTCTCAATATCCTGAATTCAATGAAGCGTCTGTACCTGAAATATCAGAAATAGTAAAAGAGAAAGACACTTCTATATTCGAAGAATTTGCCAATTTGATATGGAAGAATATTGAAAACCAAGACGCCAAATTAGAGTCGCTGAAGATACAACTCTCAATAAAGGATGCTTTAATTCGAGAGAAAGATTCACAGATTGCCGATTTGAGTAACCGTAAATCAGAACTTGAAAAGAAAATTGAGGTAATAGAACCTGTCTATGATGCTTATATCGAAAATATTATTGAAGGTTCTAATTTCAATCATTATCTTACAATAGATACTATACTTCAATGGGCAAAAAAGCGCAAGCATTATAAACTTGCCGACCAAGTTATTACGATGCTAAAAGATCTGGGTAGAAAAACGGCTTCTGATGAAGAGCTGGAAAAGATAGAATTAGTTGAATCAGAACTACTCTCGAAATATTCAGAATTATCTATCGTTAATAATAACATGGGTATCGGCAGCAACATCCTGACTGGTCTCACTCAGAGTCCGATGATGCCAATGGGTATTACCCCTGATCAACTAGTCCAGAAATTCTTTGAGTTCATAAATAATGGAGCACGACGAGAAAATAAAGATTGAGAACCATTTCGAAGCAGGTTCAATGACTGGCTGCAATGTCTTCACGGGTACTGTGAATGGCGGCGTGTTCCCGTTGCCTGGCAGTCAACCTATTATCAATAACAACTATCATGGTGGGGAGAAGCCTCAGCAGCAAGCAGGATCGGTAACGCCAGCAGTAGAAGTGCAAGAGGAAACTCCAGAAGAAAGAGCAAAGCGCAAGGAGAATGTTATGAATGCCATTACTGCTCTTTTCGACTTCGACGATAAAGTTTTCTGCCGAGACAACAACGGCAACCGCGTCACCAACGAGCGATTGGCAACACTTTTCCGCCGATGCTTCGGCTTCGGTGCCTATCCCAGCAAAGAACTGACGTCTGTCATCGATAATCTATGGATGCTGTTGATAGACAAGCGTAACCAATGCTCTAAGAATCCCAATGAGGACTATTTTCGTCAGACAGTTTTGAATGTCTTAGGCTATTATAAAGAAAAAGGCATTATTTGTGGCAACAAACTTGAACTTGCACGTTCTGTTTTCAAAGATGCCGACGATAGTCTGTCTAAAAACATAGAACGGGGTATCTCATCCAATGTCTTTCCCGCAAAGACTAGTGAGTTGCTTGACCTGTATATTAACAAACTGAGAAAAGGAGATTATTGAATATGGAAGATAACTATTTCCCGCCAATGATGGCAAGTGAAGATTCGCCTCGTTCTTGGGGTGGTTCATGGACGGAACAGAAACTCGACACCTTCGAGAGTTACGTTCGTGCCTATCTGACCATCATGAATGCTTATCGTGATAAGTTCCATTGGAAACTCATCTATTTCGATGGTTTTGCTGGTAGCGGCACTCGTACTGCTGAAGAACGTAAAGAGGATGAAAAGAAGGCTCTTGAACTATTTGGCGATGAAAAGATAGAGACTCGTGAACTTTCAGTTTATCAAGGTGCCGCTGAGCGTGTCGTTAGATTAGAGGAGCAGATGAGAGGATTCGACTTCTATTATTTCATCGATAAAGAGGAAGAGAATTGTACCCGTTTAGAACTGAAACTCTCCCAATATCCCACAAATGGTATTAGGCAATTCCGCCCAGGCGATGCCAATACTCAGGCTCGTATGCTGGCCGATGCCTTAAAGCGTGATAGTCGGTTGAAAGCTCTTTGTTTTCTCGATCCATTCGGCATGAGTATTGATTGGGATACTATTGAGGCTCTCTCTGGAAAGTCAATTGATCTGTGGATTCTGATTCCCTCAGGAGTCATCGTCAATCGTCTTATTATGAAAAAAGGCAAACTGATGTATCCTGACAAGTTGGAAAAGTTTTTCGGTATGTCAGAAAAAGATATCCACAGTTGGTTCTATACTCACGAGGAAGAAACAGATATGTTCGGTGAAACTATAGAATGGTATAGGAAGAAAGACAACCCTATTCAACTCATCGCAGAACTTTATTGTGAACGACTGGGTGAACTATTCCCCTTCGTCACACCACAACCTCTCATTATGACGAACAATCACAATGTTCCCATCTTCCACTTCGTCTGCGCATCTTTCAACCAGACGGCAGTTAAGATAGCACAACAAATCATAGACAAACGACAATGAGTAAAATTGAGTGGACCGATAAGACTTGGAATCCCATTACTGGCTGCACCAAACAGTCGAGTGGATGCCAGCATTGCTATGCTGAGGTGATGGCCCGCCGCTTGAAGGCAATGGGATTGGAGAAGTATCAGAACGGTTTTCAACTGACGCTTCACCCCGACACGCTTGAAGAACCTGTCGGCTGGCAAAAGGGTCACAACATCTTTGTCTGTTCAATGAGCGACCTCTTCCACAAAGATGTCCCCTTCGAGTACATTGACCGTGTAATGGAGGTCATCAATCGCACCCCACAACACCGCTATCAGATACTTACCAAACGTGCTGAACGTATGGCCGAATACTTTGCCTCACATCCTGTTTCTGCAAATGTCTGGCTGGGTGTCACCGTTGAGTGTCAGGCCACTAAACAGCGCATAGAAAGCCTACGAAGTATCACTTCTGCTCCTATTCGTTTTCTCTCCTGCGAACCTCTATTGGAAGATCTTGGTCAACTCGATCTACAAAGCATCGACTGGGTAATTGTCGGTGGTGAGAGTGGCCCCAAAGCTCGCCCGATGAAAGAAGAATGGGCTTTGAACATCAAGCAGCAGACCGAAGCCCATGGAGCAGCCTTCTTTTTCAAGCAATGGGGCACCTGGGGTAGCGACGGTATCAAGCGCAACAAACATGCCAACGGCAAAGTGCTTGATGGCAAGGTGGTGCAACAGATGCCGGAGTAATTATTCAGGCTTTCCTTCTTCTATCTTTAATCCTAGACGATAATGGTCGGAGATACGTCTCAGGTCTTGTACTTTTTGAGAATTGCTAATATTTGAATAGATATACCAGCCATCGCATTCATGCTGCCAGATGCGACCAGGCATAGTGGGACGTTTCTTTTTACCTACGAGGTTATAGCCATTACCATGCTCGATACCCAATGGTGGGATGCGCTCCAAACCAATCTTACGCAGAGCATCAATGAAGGTGTCGATAGCCTGACGATGCCAGATGACTGTGCCGTCAGGGAAAGTGACGCGCATACCCTTTGTGGTATTCTCTATGTGCTTTGTGGGCTCATGTGGTTCCACCTCCGTTGGTTCCTCTTCGCTTTTTACAGGCGTACTGCTGCGAGGTGTCAGCGTCTTGGCACCCATAATCTCACTAATCTTTGTCTTACGGCTTAGCGCAACGCTGATTGGCTCACCAGGGTGATATTCCACTACGAGTACCAAGTCACGCTTGATAGGTTCCAAGCGTGGTGCAATATCATTGCCCAATGCAGGCAATATCTCTTCCTTGATGATACCCTCCTCCAGTTCCTCTACTTGCTGAAGGACATCTTTGCTCAGTTTCACTCCCCCTTCGCGAGAGTTTTCTATGATGCTGTAAAGTTTTTCGAGTTTTGTCATATCTTTGACGCTATCTTATTTGTATCGAACATGATTATTCGCAACCTTCAATGATTTTAATTTCTTCTTCAGTCAGACCATAGAGGTTATACACAAGATGATCTATTTCAGATTCTAAATCTGAGGTATCTTCAGATATATTCCTTCGTTTAATGGCAAGTATCTGGTTTACTAACATAATAAAGGGTTTTTGTTCTTCCTCTTTGATAGATGGTATAGGTATTTCTTTTAACTGGTATATCTTTATGTGAAGCCCTTCTGGAAATACCTTTTTGTGCCAAAAGCGAACTGCCTTTGAATTTAACAAACCTAAAATGTATTGAAAAGAATAGCCTTTATTGAGTTTATATATCAAATTTATCGTATCATTACACAGATACTTATTCTCATCTATTGTTGCACATATTTCTGTTGCAATATCTTGGATTAGAATTTTAGGAGATGTAGTAAAATACTCGATTCGCCTTGGTCCTGCTCCAACCTTTTCCATAAACAAATCTGGTCTATACCATATCCATTCGTCACTTATCGGGGTATTATATCTCTGAATATTCCTTCCTCGAATCAGATGATAACAATCTTCTTTGAAAGGAATATTGCTAATAAACTTCTTGTCGTTACTAGTTTTTATTCCCAAAGAGAATCCCGCTATATCTCCTAATTTTATAGAGGCAACCTTGGACAAGTTTATATTTCTATCAAATGAAAAGGGGTAATTATCAAATTTTTTTATCGAATCGTATGTAAGAGAATACCCCATTTTGGAAAAGACTTTTCCATTGTAATCAATTAGAATAATGGTATTCAAGTCTACAGATTCTTTAGAAAACAATATTATGCAAGTTTTAACCGTGGCATTATCAAATACTTTATCCGGCAAGTCGACTAGTTGGATAACCCTAGTTCCATTTACCAAAAATTTCCTAAACAGATAAAAACTATCTGTTCCAAGCCAACTATTAGAAAAAATAAAGGAACACAATCCTCTCTCTCTTAGGATATAATGAGCTTGTTCTGTGAAAATGCTATATAGGTCACTTTTATTTCTTACTGTTTTATATTGTTTTTGATACAACAACCTAACCTTATCATCCTTGAAATTTGCAATATTAACATATGGCGGATTTCCAATTACTATATCAAAACCACCTTGCGAGAATACATCATAGAACCAAGTGTGCCAGAGCATGAATTGGTTGTTACCAGAAAGGTCGAGGTCACCAAAGTCAACATTGATGCTTTGTTCTTTGAGTTGCTGCTTTACATTATTTATAATGTCTTGCTTCAGGATTGCTTTGCGCTTATGGTCTGTGCAGTTGTAGTATTCGTCAAGTTTCTTTCGCAAGTCGAGACGTAATACATCTATCATGTCATCAAACATGGTGGTTTGATAAGCTCCGACCTTGTCTTGCTTCAACTCTGTTATATTGGACAAATCAACACCCTTGTACTGCTCTAACAACGAGTTGCCCTGCATAATCTTGAAGTCGAGGTTGGGCAAGGCTTGTGGTGTTTCCTCATCAACAATGAGGGAGAGCCAGAAGCGAAGGCGGGCGATGTCAACTGCACCACGCTCTATATCTACGCCATAGATATTTTGCTGGATGATGTGCTTCTTGATTTCTGCGGCTTTGCTTTGTGTAATTCCTTCGAGGGCTGTGCGACATTGGAAAAGTTCTTTCAGCAGGCCCATTGGGAATGCACCTGAGCCAATAGCTGGGTCGCAGATTTTGACATTGCAAAGTGCTTCATCCACCTGTTGACTGAACTTTTCGTTAGTTCCAAGAGCTTTGACATCATGTGTGGTTACAAACTGGCGAATGGCTTCTTTGGTGGCTTCGTCCTCTACATCTGTCTGGAGATAGGCAATGAGACTTTCGCGACACATATAGCTGACGATTTCCTTTGGTGTGTAGAATGCACCCTTATCTTTGTTGTCTTCCAGCAGATTCTCGAAGATCCGGCCTAACATCTCTGGGTCAACACCTACCTCTGCATCGTCAGGATCGTTCTCATCTATGGTGAAGTTATACGAGGCAAAGAAGTCGAGCAGGCTCTGCATATATTTCGCAGGCAGAGGGAACTCTGTTTCGTCTGTGGCATCACGCTCGAACAATCCACCATTTAAGTAAGGTGTACGATATTGAGGTAGTTTCTTCTCATTCTCACTATTGAGATCGTTGAAGAGTGCTTCCAATACTTCATCTATAAAGTGGTCTTTATCTGCTGTTTGGGCAAAGAGGTTCTGTATGAACTCCGCATCACCCGTACCCCATTCAGCATCAGCAGGCACACCCAGCCAGCCTTTCTTCTGAAGGAACTGGAGGAATACCAATCGCCCCATCAGTTTCTTTACATAGTCGCGAATCGCTTTCTCTTGATTGTCAAATTTGGCAAACTGCTGCATGATATACTCATTGGGCTTGCCCTCCTGACGCTCTTCCCACTTGTTGGCAACCTTTACCATCCGCTTACCAGTAACAAAGAAGATGATATCTTCGTACTGCTGCTTATAACCCTTAAAGAACATATCGCTGACTGCATCCACAGAGAACGCTTTGGTCAGATCCTTCAATGTTAGACTACTGTCGCGCAGTTTCTCAAACTGCTGAATGGCGGTACGGCTACGATGACCTTCACCCAGCAGATAAGTAAAGCGTTTGGCATCTGTCGATTCTTTCTGATAACTGCCATCATCGGCAAATGTCCAGGCTTCACTAACGTAAGAGAATCGAAGCACACTCTCATTCTTGCGATAGCAGAACATAAAGGCTCCTGCATTGCCGTTGTTTCGCCAGTCCGTCAGCAGCATATCGCGGATGCCTCTTCGGTTGCGTTCTATATCAACACTATCAGAGAGTTCTACTTCGTAGATGCTGATGGTTTGGTTGTCGCTCAACGTGATAGTACCCAACCACAATGCCTGCTTGGCAAACTGACTACTGGTTGGAATCGCTGATGGCGTATTCCAGAATTTTATCTTATTGCCAAAAATGTCGTGCAACAGCAACTGCCAGTTCTGGCGATTGTATCTCGATTCGATGACTTCTTTATAGTTCATAGGGCTTAATTATTTTGAAAACTCTCCGATAATATGATAACAGCAGCCGATTCCTCTTCTGCATGCTGGCTCTCTCGATAATAGGTGTTGTATTTGTTGGCCATTTCAAGCACCTGCTTTAACGCATCCTCAAAGGTCAGTTTCGCCTTGCTGCCACCTTGGCGCTGCAAGTCCTTCTGGATACGTTGCAGACGCTTGGCAATATAGGTAATGGTGCCTCGCTCTGCCAACTCTTTCAATTGGATAATCTTCAGACGGGTGTCACCATCATCTATATGGGGCAACATGCTGTTTAGCAAGCTGACAGCCGTAGTGACCTGAGCGCCAAGGTTGCTTCGCTGGTTCTGGTTCGATTCTTCCTCATGCAGTTCTTGTTCCTTGGTTTTATTGAATTCCTTCAAGGCTTTGTCAACATGCTCATGATGCTGGTCCAATCGAGGCACCGCTTTTTCTTCCGGCTTGGCCTTGAAATAGTTGAGCGCATCGAGCACGGAGAGTTCGCGTGTCTGCTGGTCGTTCACCAGATAGAACAGTTTGCGGAAGTTGGTCTTGAGAAATACCAATGAGTCGCCAGACAATGTGACCCCATCAAATTCTCGAGGTTCACGACCTGTCCGGCTTCTCAGCGATAGCCTTTCAATACGTTTATACTCCTTGCGGTTCTGCTGATAGAGTGCTCGTAGTTCTTCATAGAAAGGCAGTTCCAGGTTGCGGTCTTCCTGTTCGCGCTTGATGCTTTCCTTGAAGAGTTTGTCAAGGTCGCGATCAATAATCTCTTCTGTCGAATATATCTGATTGTCCTCGCCAAACGTGGTATGGAAGGTCTGAATTTTACTCAACGCTATCTGATTGAGTTTGATCTCCTTGTTACCTTGACGCGACGGGTAGAATACGTAGTTGTAGATGATGCCTGCCGTAGAGCCGATACGATTCACACGTCCTATGCGCTGCATCAGACGGGTAGCGTTCCAAGGCGTGTCGTAGTTGATGATGATGTTCGAGCGATGCAGGTTGACACCTTCTGCCAATACATCTGTTGTCAGGATGATGTTATACTCGTCCTTCTTCTGTTTCCAGTTGGCGTCGAAGTTCTCGCGGATAGTCTTGAACAAATGGCTACGATTCTGGGAGGATATCACCAATATGTCTGGGCGGTTGATACGACGCTGCAGGTATTCTACCGTATCCACAGATTCAGAGAAAACCACTATCTTTCCTTCCGGGTTGCGATCCTTCTTGAACAGCTCATGCTTCAGCAGGTCTTCGAACTTGGCAAACTTCGAGTCATCATCGTCATCGATATATTCCCATTCCAGCCACATATCGTCAAGCAACGCTTGGTCGTGTCTCAGTTGCTCGATGTAATCCTCATCAAAGTGTTCGCGCTTGAAGGAGGCATTCTTAGGATTAGTCTCTGCCTTCTCGTTCATCTTCTGCTCAATCTCTTCCTCGCTATAACCAGCCTCTATCAGCGCATTGATATCCAAGTCGGGAGCGATGAATATCTTGTCATTCTCCCACATATCAATCATGTTTTCGTTAGCCTGACGGAAGGCTTTCAGCGATTTGCAGAAGGCATAGAAACTGCTTTCCAGACGCTTTACCAAGCCATTTTTGCGGATGCCTGCCAAACTGCGGCTGATAACCTCTGCGTTGTCGTAGAGACCAGGGGCGGCATCGGGCTTCAGATAGGCGATGGCCTGATAGCGGGCGTAGGTCAGTTCTTTGTCAAGAATGTGCATCGCCTTCTCAAAGAGGTTGGCCAAGTGGTCGTTCAATTCGTATTCCTTCTTGATAGGTTTGTCAACCTTAGGGAATCCGTTGACATCCTTGTTATAGCGGGCGATGTTCTCGATGTCGGTTCTGGTACGGCGAACGGTCAGAGGCTTGATCACCCTGTCGCGCACTTTCTCGGCCAGTTTCTTAAACTCCTTCAGGTCGAAGTTTTCCTGCTTGCGAAATTTGCGGAACTCTACCACCAAAGGCGAGAAGAATGCCGTCAGATTAGGCACACCATCAATGGTGCAATGACGTGGATCTTGGAACATCAGTATCTGGTAGTAGATATCCGCAGGTGTATTGTTCATGGGCGTTGCTGAAATCAGCATCACCTTCTTCTTATAGCCTGGAATATAGCCCGTTTCAACACGAGGCATCTTGCAGATTTCCTGAAGTTGCTGGAAAGCCCCAGTCGTATGATTACGGAACTTGTGGGCTTCGTCAACCAGCACCAAGTCGTATTCGTCGGCATTCCAGACATCGTAGTTGCTATCGTCAAGTACCTTGCTCAGGCTGCCGTTACTCACAAAGCAGGCGTATTTCTCGAGGCCGAAGTCCTTGAAGGTTGTCTTCCAGTTCTGTTCTACGGCTGGCGGATAGACCACCAGAATCTTCGTGTGTTCCGGGCCATTCTCTATCAGGAACTTCTTGGCTATCATCGTAGCGATGACCGTCTTGCCAAGACCTACCACATCAGCCAGGAAGAAACCATCGTAGCGTATCAGTTTCTGATAGCCTTCTACTACGGCATCTGCCTGATAGTCAAACTTGCTATAACCCTCAGGCATATCGAAGGGGTCTTCCTGGTCGATGGCCAGCACACGGTCGCTGAAGTATTCCATCAGCATCTTGATATATAACTCGTAGGGAGTGACGTCGCCTTTCAGGTAAGTCTTGTCGAGTGTGCCCTGATAATCTTCAGCGTTGATAGGCACGTTCTTAGCCTCTTCCCACAACAGTTCAAACTCGTCTTTGGCAAACTGCACATCGTCGTAGCGCTCCAGTTTGACATTGAACTCATATTGATTATCTTCACCAATACCCAGGCCGTTGCCGCTCAGATTGCTACTACCGGTAATCGCAGCACCAAAGCAATGCTTGTTATAGTTGTCTGGATAAAGGATGTAGAGTTTGGCATGAATCTTCTTGGAGGGATGGGCTCGAAGTTCCAGTTTGCCTTCAATCAAGTCCTGCACCATCTGAAGCATACCATCCTCAACCTTCTTGGTATAGTGAGAATTTTCGATGTCCTCTTTCAGCAGTCTCAGGCATTCTTCCTTCACTTCTTCCTCTGCGCCAAAGAAGAGTTCTCCCTTTTGATGGGCGCGGGCGATGTACTTGTCAACATCAATGCCAATCAGGATACGTACCTTATTAATATTATCAAGGAAGGGACGCAAAGAGAAATAGCCTGATGCCCGAAGAAAGCCTACAACAGCATCAAGGTTCTTCACTTGAGGGTTATTCTCCAGAATGCCCTCAAACTCTTTCATCAATGTGTTCCCATCTCGGTTAGTAAAGAAATGGGAATTAATAGGTATGTCTGCCATATCTACGCAATAGTTTAGGGGCGAAAGGACTATCTATTCGGATGATAATGGGTTCATCAACATAGAACCTCAGGACACGAAAGAAGCGCAGATTGGCGCTTATCGATGTCCCAAGGTCCTAGGAAAACCCATTCACAGAAATAAGTCCAGTCCACGCTATCGCGTAGACGTTGGCACTTATTCGCTTCTGTGAGTGTCGATTGAATTTCCTAGGTTCAGGGACATCACCGAATATGGCACTAACGCTATAATTATTCCACGAAGATCATACCGCCACCCTGCACTCAGAGAATCAGCCTTAGCTTACACCGTTTACGGTACATCGGCGATACTTGATTGCAAAAGTACAAAAAGATTTCGATAATGATTTTATTTTTTCTGTTTTTCTTTGAAAAAGTACAAAAATAGTCTATAATTACAAGTTTTATGACTACCTTTGCACGCGACAGACAATTGACACGTATCTAGTATGAGGAGACTGACCACACTTCTATCCCTGCTCATCGCCCTGAGCATTCAGGCGCAGATGATGAACCCGGTGCATTTTTCTTCAGAGTTGAAGGAACTGAAGGGGGGTGAGGCGGAACTGGTCTTCTCGGCTACCATCGACCCGGGGTGGCATGTGTATTCGACGGGCCTTGGCGACGACGGGCCGATATCGGCTTCGTTCAACGCCGTGAAGATGGACGGGGCAGAAGCCGTGGGCAAGTTGCTGGCGCGCGGCAACGAGATCAGGCAGTTCGACAAGTTGTTCGGCATGGAACTGCGGTATTTCGAGAAGGCGGTGACCTTCGTGCAGAAGATCCGCTTTACGAAGCCCGACTACGACATAGACTGTTATGTGGAGTATGGTGCCTGCAACGATGAGAGTTGCCTGCCCCCGTCGGAGATGACCCTGAAGAAGCAGGGCAAGGCTCCTGTGATTCAGGAGCCCGTGATGAACGAGGAGAGTGAAAAGCGGAAGGAGAACAGCCTAGGCGCTGATTCTGCCGCAAAGGATACCTCCCTCCACACTCCTCCCTCCACGCTCCTCGAACCCTCCGCCGGCCTCGAACCCTCCGCCGACCTCTGGCAGCCAGTGGTGGCTGAACTCCGCTCGGCAGGTGAGGGTGACGACATCGCCGACCACTCCTTATTATATATCCTCCTGATGGGATTCGTAGGCGGCCTGCTGGCGGTCTGCATGCCCTGCATCTGGCCCATCATCCCGATGACGGTGTCGTTCTTCCTGAAACGGGCCAAGGACGACAAGGCGCGGGGGGTCAGGGATGCCATCACCTATGGCGTGAGCATCATCGTGATCTATCTCGGTCTCGGCCTGCTGGTGACGGCTCTCTTCGGCAGCGACACGCTCAACGCCATGTCTACCAATGCCGTCTTCAATATCTTCCTCTTCCTGCTGCTGGTGGTCTTTGCCCTGTCGTTCTTCGGATGGTTTGAGATCAGACTGCCCGACAGTTGGGCCAATAAAGTGGATCAGAAAAGTGAAGAACTCTCCACCAAGGCGGCAGCATACTCTTCACTCTTCACCCTCCACTCTTCACTCTCCATCTTCCTGATGGCCTTCACGCTGGTGCTCGTATCCTTCTCCTGCACGGCGCCGATCATCGGGCTGCTGCTGGTGGAGACGACGACCAGCGGCAACTGGCTGGCTCCCGCCCTGGGCATGCTGGGCTTCGCCCTCGCCCTGGCCCTGCCGTTCACCCTCTTCGCCTTGTTCCCCTCGTGGCTGAAGCAGGCTCCTAAGTCGGGCTCATGGATGAACATGCTGAAGATTGTGTTGGGCTTCATCGAACTGGCCTTTGCCCTGAAGTTCTTCTCTGTCGCCGACCTGGCATACGGCTGGCATCTGCTGGACCGCGAGGTGTTCCTCTCGCTCTGGATCGTCATCTTCGCCCTCCTGGGAGCCTACCTCTGTGGCTGGCTGAAATTCCAGTCAGACGAGATCGGAGGCGAGCCCCACAAGCCGATGCCCGTGGTGTGTATCATGGGCGGACTGGTATCGTTCGCCTTCGCCGTCTATATGATTCCAGGCCTCTGGGGCGCACCCTGTAAGGCTGTCAGCGCCTTTGCACCGCCCATGAGCACGCAGGACTTCAACCTGAACACCAAGGTGGTGGAAGCCCGTTATACGGACTATGACCAGGGCATGGCTGCCGCCCGTGCTGAGGGCAAGCCCGTGCTCATCGACTTCACCGGCTTCGGCTGCGTGAACTGCCGTAAGATGGAGGCCGCCGTATGGACTGATGCCCAGGTGGCCGATATGCTGACGAAAGACTTTGTGCTCATCTCCCTCTATGTCGACGACAAGACGCCGCTGGCAGAGCCCTTCGAGGTGGCCGGCGACGGTAATAGCGGTAATAGCGAAGCCAAGACGCTGCGCACGGTGGGCGCCAAGTGGAGTTATCTGCAGAGCCATAAGTTCGGCGCCAACGCCCAGCCCTTCTACGTGATGCTGGATCCCGCCACCGGCAAACCCCTTGCCGGCAGCCGTGCCTACGACGAAGATATCAGCGAGTATATCCGCTTTCTGAAGAAAGGCTTGGCGGAATATGGCCGGCTGACACAATAAAAGGGGCAGAAGAACGTTATTATCCTAAAGAGTTTCGACAGAACGTGAGAAGCGCTTGGAGAATGATGATGACATGCGTTCTTCTGTTCCTTTGTCTTTGCACAAAGGCGCAGGAGTACGTGAACTTGACGCCACAGCAGGTCAGGATCGACTCGCTGTTGCCCGTCTATACGTATCAGAAGCAGTTGGGCAGCCATTATGCCGACTCCGTCTGGCACGTCAGCATCGAGTATCCTCTATTTATAGATATGTCGGCAGAAGACATCCGCCGCTACCAGCAGATCAGCGGCCAGCCTCTGCCTGCCTTGCCCGAGGTGAGGCAGGGGGTGGGCGTGGTGCGGAAGCAGGGCGTGCTCGAGGTGTCGCTGGTACCGTTGGTGTTCCGCGACGGGAGATACCAGAAACTGGTGTCGTTCAAGTTGAATGTGACCGCCACGGGCATTGCCAGGACGCGTGCCGCCGGCACGGACGGAGAGCGCTATGCCGACCACAGCATCCTGCAGACAGGAACGTGGGCGAAGATCAGCGTCGCCGAGACGGGCTTCTATCAGTTGACGGACGCCCTGATCAAGAAGGCAGGCTTCTCTGACCCCTCGAAGGTGAGGCTGTATGGCTACGGCGGGGCGCTGCAGCCCGAGAGGCTGACGGGTGACTATCTGGCAGCGACGGACGACCTGCAGGAGGTGCCTACCTGCGTCGTCGACGGGCGCCGGCTGTTCTATGCCGTAGGGCCTGTGAACTGGGAGTCGCCCACCACCACCGTCCGCACCCGGAACCCCTATTCTGAATATGGCAGTTATTTCCTGACGGAAGGCGACGAGGAGCCGCTCTCCATCAGCCAGGAGGACTTCACGACAGCCCATTACCCCACGGCCAATGACTATCACGACCTGTATGAGGTAGACGACTATGCCTGGTATCACGGTGGCCGTAACCTCTTCGACAAACGGCTCTTCACGATCGACAGTCCGCGCGACTATACCCTCCATGCCAATGGCGAGACCGGCACCCTGACGGTTGCGCTGACCTACGACGGCAGCATCGACGCCACCATCGCCGTCAACGACTCCGTCGTCGGCACCGTCTCGCGACATGTATCCCTCGACAGTTACACGGAGGCCGAAGAGAACGTCACCAACTATCCGCTGACGAACCTGAAGGCGGGGGAGAACACCGTCACCATCACCCAGACCTCTGGGGCGAACCTGCGGCTCGACTATCTCTCGCTGACACTCGATAGCCCCAAGGCCATGACAGACCTGCAGGCCTCGGACCTGCCCGTGCCCGACTTCCATTACCTCATCATGAATCAGGACCATCACGCCGATGAGGCTGTGGATATGGTCATCATCATCCCCACCAACCAGCAGGTGCTGGCAGAGGCAGAGCGCATCAAGGCCTGGCACGAGGAGCAGGACGGCATGAGGGTCAGGATCGTACCTGCCGACGAACTCTTCAACGAGTACTCCAGCGGCACCCCCGATGCCACCGCCTACCGACGGTATATGAAGATGCTCTACGACCGTGCCGACTCCGACGAGGACCTGCCGCGCTATCTGCTGCTCTTTGGCGACGGCGCCTGGGACAACCGGATGCTGTGTGAAGACTGGAACGACGGTGACCCGGACGACTTCCTGCTCTGTTTCGAGAGCGAGAACTCATTCAGTCACGTGAACTGTTACGTCAGCGACGACTTCTTCTGTCTGCTCGACGATGAGGAGGTGATCCAAGACAAAACGTCGTATAAGGGCAAGCCTGACGTGGCAGTAGGCCGCTATCCTGCCCGGACGCAGGAACAGGCCAAGGTGCTCGTCGACAAGACCCTCAGTTATGCTGCCAACGAGTATGCCGGTCCCTGGCAGAACGTGATCTGCGTGATGGGTGACGACGGCAACAGCAACACCCACATGTCGACCGCCGACCGGGTGGCTACCCTCGTGGAAGACAACTACCCGGGCTATCAGGTGAAGAAGATCTACTGGGATGCCTACCAGCGCACCTCCTCTGCCACGGGCTATTCCTATCCGGAGGTGACCCGTCAGATCAAGCAGCAGATGGCTGACGGGGCGCTGTTCATGAACTACAACGGTCATGGTGCGCCTTATGCCTTCTCCCACGAACTGGTGATGAAACTGGCCGATTTCGAGACCTCTACCACCAACCGTCTGCCGTTGTGGCTTACCGCCTCCTGCGATATCATGCCCTTCGACGGACAGGAAGACAATATCGGCGAGACCGTCATGCTCAGTCAGAGGGGTGGGGGTGTGGCCTTCTTCGGCACCACCCGTACGGTCTATGCCAACTACAACGAGGCGATGAACCTCGCCTTCACCAAGTATGTGCTCAGTCCTGGCTACACCATCGGCGAGGCGGCCAGACAGGCGAAGTGCGACCTCGTCAGCACCGGTCGTGACACATCGCCCAACAAACTGCAATATTCGCTCCTGGGTGATCCGGCCCTTCGGTTAGCCTGCCCCCAGGCTCAGGTCGTCATCGACAGCATCAACGGCCAGCCTGCGGGCGCTGCTGTCACCCTCGGTGCCGGTTCCATCGCTACGGTCACAGGCCATGTCGTACGGGGGAAAAAGGCGGCAGACGATTTCCAGGGTGTCGTGACGGCGACTGTCCGCGATGCCGAGGAGACCATCGTCTGCAAACTCAACGACACCTCGTCGCAAGGGGCTGAGACGCCCTTCGTCTATCAAGACCGTACGAAGACCCTCTACCAGGGCTCCGACAGCGTGAGGCAGGGCGTGTTCCGGTTTACCTTCGCCGTACCCAAGGATATCAGTTATGCGGACGGCAGCGGACTGATGACACTCTATGCCGTCAGCAATGACAACACGGAGACGGCTCACGGGCTGACGGACGGTTTCGTCCTCTCCGATAGTGAGACGGCTGCCAATGACTCCATCGGACCCTCTATCTTCTGTTACCTCAACAGTCGCTCGTTCTCCAATGGCGACAAGGTCAACGCCACACCTTATTTCTTCGCAGAACTCTACGACGAGAGTGGCATCAACGCCTCGGGCAGCAGCATCGGCCACGACCTCGAACTCGTGATCGACGGCGAACTGGCGCAGACCTATAACCTCAACGATTACTTCACTTTCGACTTCGGCGACTATCGCAGCGGCAATGTCGCTTTCAGCATACCCGAACTGTCGAAAGGCACTCATAACCTGCAGTTCAGGGCCTGGGATGTGCTGAACAATTCGTCTGTCTCCCGCCTCTCGTTCCAGGTCGATGACGATGCCTCCTCGGGCAATGTGAATGTCATCTGTACGAAGAACCCCGTCTGGGACCAGGCCACGTTCATCATCACCCAGAGCATGACGGGTATGGATATGGACATACTGATGGAGGTGTTCGACCTCTCCGGGCGTCAACTCTACAAACGGGAGTTGAAGGGGGTCGCTACGAACGGTGCCTATGCGCTCAACTGGAACCTCTGCCTCAGTGGCGGTTCCCTGCTGCGCACGGGGGTCTACCTCTGCCGGTTTACCGTGGGCGGAACTTCGAAAACCGTTAAATTGATAGTCCTCAAACAATAAATAGGTGGCGGAAACGTTATTATAGGGCGTGAAGTAGAAGTTAAGGAAGATTATGAAGATAAAAGTAGATTAAGGAAGATATATGAATATGAAACAATTTAATAGTGGAAGGTGGAAAGTGAAAAGTGGAAGGAGATTACTCCGACCGCTGAAACTGTTCATGATGGTATTCGCTTTCCTCTTTCCTCTTTCCTCTTTCCTCTCACCTCTTTTTGCCCAAGACGAAGACAAGGTTCAGATGTTCAATCCCGTGGAACATGCTGTCATTTCGCAGACCATCGCCCCTGATGCCCGCGGTGCCTCTATGGGTGACATCGGCGTGGCTACCGACCCCGACGTGAACTCCCAGTACTGGAACCCCGCCAAGTACCCCTTCTGCATCAGCCGCTCAGGCATCGCCCTGAACTATACCCCGTGGCTGCGGCAACTCGTCAATGACATCGACCTGGCCTATGTGGCAGGCTATTATCGCATAGGCGACTACTCCTCTATCTCCGGATCGCTGCGCTATTTCTCCCTCGGTGAGGTGTTTGCCGACGATGGCATGAGCGTGAAGCCCTACGAGATGTCGCTCGACGTGGCCTATTCGATGATGCTTAGTGAGAAGTTCTCCCTGGCTGCCGCCATCCGATGGATACACAGCGACCTGCGCTATGACTACAGCGAGGACTCCAAACCTGCCTCTGCCTTCGCTGCCGACCTGGCGATGTACTATAACAATTACATTATGCTCGGCAGTCGGGAGTGTCAGTTGGGCTTGGGTCTGAACATGTCGAACATCGGCTCTAAGATCTCCTTCTATGGTGACGACGAAGCCCAGTTCCTGCCTGCCAACCTCCGTCTGGGTGCCTCGCTGATGGTGCCTGTCGATGAGTACAACCGCTTCTCCATCTCTGCCGATGCCAACAAGTTGATGGTGCCCACGGTGCCCCGTCAGGAGGAGGGCGAGTCGAACAGCGACTATCAGGACCGCGTGCGTAGGGAGTACAGCGACGTGAGCAGTATCAGCGGTATGTTCAAGAGTTTTGGCGATGCTCCCGATGGCTTCAAGGAGGAACTTGAGGAGATTACCTGGAGCCTCGGTGCCGAATATGTGTATCACGACCAGTTCTCCCTCCGTGCAGGCTATCACCATCAGTCGGAGTCGAAGGGCAACATGAAGTACTTCACCGTCGGCGGTGGCTTCCGCATGAGTGTCTTCTCCCTCGATGTGGGTTACGTCATTTCCACAGCGAAGAGCAATCCTCTCGACCAGACCCTCCGTTTCACCCTCGCCTTCGACATGGACGGTATTAAGGATCTGTTTAGGAGATAATGATCATGTTTACAGTTTACAGTTTACGGTTTACAGATGAAAACCTGGCAAGCCATTCTGTCTATAGAAGTAATCAACTGTAAACTGTAAACCGTAAACTGTAAACAATATGAAAATAAGAGTAGGCATGGGCTTCGATGTCCATCAGTTAGTAGAAGGCCGCGACCTCTGGATGGGCGGCATCAAGATTGAACACAGTAAGGGCCTCTTGGGTCATAGTGATGCCGACGTGCTGTTGCACGCCGTCTGCGATGCCCTGTTGGGTGCAGCGAACATGCGCGACATAGGCTATCATTTCCCAGATACCTCTGCCGAGACCGACGGCATGGACAGCAAGATTATCCTCCGCGACACCATCGCCCTCATTGCCACGAAGGGCTACCGGCTGGTGAATATCGACGCCACCATCTGTGCCGAGCGCCCGAAGATGAATCCCCATATCCCTGCCATGAAGGCCTGTATGGCTCAAATCTGCGGTTGCGATGAGGACGATATCTCCATCAAGGCCACGACCACCGAGAAACTCGGCTTTACAGGACGCGAGGAAGGCATCTCTGCCTACGCCGTATGCCTGATTGAGAAATAGCATGTAGGCACAGGATCTATGTTCTTCACAATCTACTGCGGTAGTCTGGTTGATGAAATCCTCAAAGGCACATGGGCACCCAGCGAGCAGTCCGTTGGATAATCCAGAATCCTGACCATCACAAAAAAACTAAAAAAGGCCCGCTTGTAAGAGCGAGCCTTTAATGTTTTCAGCGATGAAGTCATTACTTCCACCAGAAGTCATCCACGAAATTGCCTTGTACGTAGTCGGTGAAATTACCATTCGCGTCAGCGATGTTCTGTCTCTCCTTAACAGGCACGAACGTGTCATCGACCAGAATCTTACATGCAGCCTTACCTGTTTCAGCTTTAAGCTCCATCCATTTGTCATCCTTCTTCACCTCGATGATGATATTCCTGATCTGCTCAGGCGTCGTGTAAGTGCCCTCAACGGTAAATTCCACCTCTGGCATCTTAGGACTGAGACCTGTGTTATACATCTTATATTCACCCTTCTCGTTGGGCTCATTCTCGCCGAATAGACTGTGGATCTCTGTACCCTCAGCCTGATTGGCACCTCTGACTCTCAGCGGCAGCACACCACCGGCACAGATCAGCTTCAGAGTGGTCACGCCACCTTCAGCCTTCACCACGTCGAAGACAACATCGTTGAAGTCGAAGTCACCGGCCTCCGAAGCCGACAGGTCTTCAGCAATCACGCGGAAGAGCGGATCACCACCCTGGAATCCCGGGCTACAAGTCGTCTTAGGAATGTTGATGCTGGGCTTGCCAGACTTGAAGCCTGCGGCAAAGATATTGTCAGCGATGCTGAAGCCGTCCTGCTCGATAATAAACTTGTGAGATTCCATGCCGTCGTTCCCCTGTGCAAAATGCGTCTCTGCAGAAACGTATAAGTGTCCGCGATAGGTCACAGCACCCCAGGTATTTGCTATCGACGCTTCTCTGACAATATTCTTGGCCTGGAATACGGCATATCCTCCCGTTAAGGGACCAAAGATTCCATAGGCATATTTATCATTATCAATCTCGCTACGCCCTGACTCAAACTGAGCTTTGTTCTCAACAACGAAGACAGCATTCTCGGCCATCTCGATTTTAAATGGACCAGATTTGGCTATAGGATTAGTACTTGAATCCCTACCTCCATAGAAATTACTTGCCAGCACACCACCTTCACTATTAATCTTGAATGATCCCTTCACTGATGAAATGTTCATCTCGAAGTCGTTCGTCACCCAAAGGTAACAATTGTTGATGACGTTCTCGCTTCCTCCTACATAAGCATAATTCCGAGTTGTCCACTGTCCATTGTTGATCCAGCCCGAGTTGTTAGAGTTGATTTTAGTAGTGCCAGAAACCGTCCACTCAAAAATGTTCAGCACAGCACCAGCATTCACAACAACATCTGCACATTCAATGGTGCCATTATTTACGATTCGGCTTGAATTGCTTTCTGCACTCACAGTTCCTGAGGCTTTTACAGTGCCACTATTATAGAGTACACTGTTCGTGTTAACTTGAAGATCCTTCACGTTGATGGTTCCGTGATTGTACACGTTCATTCCAGAGTTCAGGAGGATGGGATAGTCTGTCGTAAGTGTTGCACCTTCTGCAATATAAATAGCAGCGCAAACGAGTCTCTCTGCACTAACGTTGCCTATTTTTAAGGTTGCGCCTTCAAGCAAATAGAGTTCCGAAGTAGTGGATAGATTTAATCTTGGATAGTCATAGTTGGTATCTCCTTCGGATAAATCAATGTCACCTTTTACATAAAGTTTTGCAGCGCCACTATGGATTTGAACCATGTCGTAGGCTTTCTCAATATAAAAAGCATCTTTAAGACCTGCATTACCACCCCATGTAGGCAGTTCGCTGACACCTTCTGGCACATCAGCTAAGAAATTGTTGTCATCACAATCACCGGGGAAGGTAATCGTAGTGTTAAAGGCCACACCGGCGCGGGTGAAGGCGCGGGTGCTGCTGTTCTTGCGGCCGAAACCCCAGTCTACATTAGCACCGACCTTACCGAATGCTTTCTCAAAAGCAGCGGCATACTTTTCGTTTACAGTTAATTCCTTCTGCTGATCTTTCTTCTCTTGCTCTTGTCTGTTCCGCTCGTCGACAGCACCTTGATCATAAAGATCATTCTTTGAGCAGCCCGTGAATGCAATGAGAAATGCAATGGCTGCAAAACTTGTCATTATAATCTTTTTCATAATGGTAAGAATAAAATTGTTAATAAATTAATTTAGTACATATCACTTAGTAATCGTGTTGATTAGCATCATGAAGATGTATCGAGTGCAAATATACAAAAAAAACTAATAAATGTAGGCAAAAAGCAAGTTAAATAAAGTTAATCGTTGCAGATTGTTGTGTAAACGATATCTTATCTCCACGGATAGAAAGTCACGCCTATGGTCGGGGCGCGGTTCTTAAACGACTGCATCAGGTTATGCATATCCCCTCTCGGTTGTCCTGCTATGTCGTGAAAGTCGGCAAATATGTTGCAATGTTTTCCTAAGTCCTTGTTCATCTTAATCGAGGCGTAGAGATGACCGTCGTTTTCGTAGTCTCCTCTCTTGCTGTTGTAGAGTAACACCGATGACAGCCTGAACCCATTGCCCAGAAGTAGAGTGGGGGCGAGTTTAAGGGTGAAAAACGTGTTGTCGATCGGATCATCGTAACTGAGATGACGGTGATACACGTTCGCTCCTGCCGTCAGTCGTAGTGTGCCTTGATGCCAGGTGAGGGATGTTCCCAAGCCCGTCAGCGACTCGTTGGGAATCAGCATGTCTGAGAGTAATGTATGTGTCACGCTGGCCGTTGCGGCGAGGTGTTCTGTCTGATAGGTGTAACGGGCCTCATACCGCCAGGCGAGGTTGGTCTTGTAATTCGTGTTGTAGCGGAGAGGCTCCTCTTCAACATAGTCCATGAAGTCGCTGGCATTGGGGTTGAAGAACGAGCGGTTGAAGACAGCCTGTACGAAATGGTGTCCCCAACGGTATCCCACGCTGGCGATTAAAGCGTGGTCGCCTCGACCATACGACCATAGGCTTCCGTCACCCATGATGTATTGCTTAACCCAGAAACGGTTGTACCTGAAACGATCTCCCAAACTGACAATCCAAGGCCCTTTCTTGAAGTCAAGCATCAGATACAGGTCGTTGTTGAGGTTCTGTTCGCGCCGGAGTTCTTGGTACCATAGGTTTGCATAGCCGCCCTCATAGCCGATGGTCATGTTGAGCGCCTGATTCAGAAAGGGGATGCTGAACTCTGCAATCCACCAAGGTACAGCCGCCCGAATGCCCGTCTCATCGATGTTGTCGCTCTCATAGTTCAGGCCCGTCTCGATATAGAGGCCGGCTTCCTGATCATTGAGGGTACGCTCGTAGGTGGCGACAAGTTCGCCCCAGCGTTGCCTGTTTAACATCTCTAAGTTCGTATCTTGATCACGCACACGGTCCTTATGCTCACCATAACCTTGCGAGAGTTTCATAATTCGTTTTTGCAAAATACTGTATACCAATAAGATGCACCTATAAAGGTAGAAAAATGATTTTGGTAGTTTCTTGAGCATTAGAACGAGGCGAAGATTTAACAAAATTAAGTTTTTTTATGACCCCGCGTA
>Ga0256404_1005038_pt1 | contig 23999 bp, 17 predicted proteins | sample RumenRJG_01DNA_FD_185990 | JGI IMG/M metagenome (GOLD analysis project Ga0256404, IMG submission 185990) | Bovine rumen microbial communities from Lethbridge, Alberta, Canada - RJG_01 | ecosystem: Host-associated > Mammals > Digestive system > Stomach > Rumen | place: Canada: Alberta | collected... | reverse complement strand
ACGCTGTGACAGGCGCTGCTACAGTAATTCTCGCTATGGGCGCAGGAAAGGCTGCAGCAAAGGGCATTGACTCATACTTTAAAAATAAAAAGTAATGCTTGCTTTTTCTGAATAAAAGCTTTATAATTATTGAGTTGTGACTTACGACATGACATATATTTTTCGGAGGTATATACGCGATGACAGCATTAAAGTATCTGTTCATGGTTCTGTTCATCATCGTATCCATCGTCCTCACGATCATCATCATGATGCAGGAGGGAGAGGATGCAGGTCTTGGTTCACTCAGTGGACAGAGTCTTGATACATACTGGAGCAAGAATAAGGGACGTTCCCGTGAAGGAGTCATCATCAGAGTGACAGCTATTCTTGTGGCAGCATTTTTCGTATTGACAGTACTGCTCAATATGAGTTCATTTAAGATCTGAGAATGAAGGTCATCGCTTCGGCGGTGGCCTTTTTTCGTTATAGAAGGAAGTGATATTTTTATGAATAAGAAAGAGAGATGGGCGGATCAGAAGGCAGCACTTATGGGACTGTTTTCTGATGAGAATTATATGCCCATGACAGAAGATGAGCTGAAAGAGCTCCTTCTGGTAGAAGATGACACGGAGCTTGCCAATGCCCTGTCATCTCTTGTAGCAGATAAGAAGGTAAAGAAGAATAATGATGGTTCGTATGAGGCCGCACCGGAGCAGGAAAAAGAAGTTCCGGAAGTCTCAGAGGAGCCGGACAGGACCGCTTGTAGCACTGATGACAAGTATCTGACAGGAATCTTTTCAAGCAATACCAAGGGCTTCGGGTTCGTGACCGTAGAGGGATATGATGAGGACTTTTTCATTCCTGAGAGATATACCCAGATGGCGTTCCACAAGGATACCGTCCGTATCGAGCCGCTCGGTAAGAGCGGAAACGGTCGTGAGGAGGCTAAGGTCGTCGAGATATTAGAGCATGAATATACCGATGTCGTGGGCACCTTCGAGAAGTCAGCAAATTTCGGATTCGTTGTGCCGGATGACAGGCATCTGACGAGCGATATTTTTATTGCCGCACAGAATGCAGCAGGGACTCCCGATAATGCAAAGGTAGTCTGCCATATCACCGATTATGGCTCTGCCAATAAGAAGCCTTCAGGTGAGATAAAGGAAGTCATCGGAATCAAGGGACAGCCTGGTGTAGATATTTTATCCATTGTAAAGGAGAATGATATCCCGACAGATTTCCCACAGGCTGTGCTTGACGAGGCAAAGAAGGTTGCCGGACGTGGCAGGGTGAGAAAGTCTGAGATGAGAGGCCGTGAAGACCTGAGAAGTGAGCTCATGGTCACTATTGATGGCGAAGATTCGAAGGATCTCGATGATTCTGTATCACTGCATATGGATGGAAAGGATTATATCCTGGGCGTTCATATAGCCGATGTGTCAAACTATGTGACTGAGGGCTCAGCGCTTGACGAAGAGGCTCTGAAGCGTTCTACATCGGTGTATCTGCCTGACCGTGTGATCCCGATGCTTCCTGTCGAGCTGTCGAATGGAATCTGCTCACTGAATGAGGGTGAAGACAGGCTTGCAATGAGCTGTATCATGAGGATTGATGATACAGGAGAGATCAAGGATCACAGGATTGTGGAGTCGGTCATCAGGTCGAATCACAGGATGACATACACATCCGTGAATAAGATTCTCGAGGAGGATGATGAGGCAGAAATAGATAGGTATGCAGATGTGGTACCGATGTTTCGCCAGATGGAGGAGCTTGCCATTATCCTGCGTGGCAGAAGGACATACAGAGGGTCGCTCGATTTTGATTTCCCGGAGACTGTTGTAGAGCTCGATGAGAACGGCCAGCCGAAGGAGATCCATCCGTATTACAGAGGAGTTGCACAGCATATCATTGAGGATTTCATGCTTGCAGCCAATGAGACTGTCGCGAAGCATGCTTATGACCACAAGCTGCCATTCCTGTACAGGACGCACGGATTCCCTGATCCTGAGAAGCTTAATACCCTGAAGTCGTTTATAGGAGGATTCGGATATACTCTCGAAGGAAATGTGAACCAGATCCATCCGAAGGAGCTGCAGAGGCTTCTTGACAGGGTAGCGGGAAGTCCGGAAGAAAGTCTGATACAGACGCTTACACTCAGAAGCATGCAGCAGGCCAGATACACGACTGACTGCAGTGGGCATTTCGGACTTGCAGCCGGGTACTACTGTCACTTTACCTCGCCTATCAGGAGATATCCTGACCTGTTCATTCACCGGGTGCTGAAGCTTGAGATCCATAAGAAGCTGAAAAGGAAAAAGAAGACAGAGCTGAATGCAGCTCTTCCAGATATAGCTGACCGTACATCGTCTCTTGAGAGAAGAGCAGACGATGCCGAGAGAGATGCAATAAAGCTGAAGAAGGTCCAGTACATGATGCCTCACATTGGAGAGGAATACACAGGCAGGATCTCAGGAGTCACCTCATGGGGACTTTATGTGGCTTTACCGAACTCTATTGAGGGCATGATACCGGTACGCACGTTGACGGATGACTTCTATGAGTTTTCAGAAGAGATCTATGAGCTCATTGGAAAGAGCTTTAACAGGCACTATACCCTTGGTATGCCTCTCAGGGTGAAGCTTGTGGATGCCAATCCAGTGGCCAGGACTATCGATTTCGAGCTGATAGATGATTTCCACGGGAATAAGAAGGTCGAGAAGCCGCGCAGCTATGCACCTGTAGGCCACAAGGGAAAGCTTTCAAAGCAGGCGGAGAAGGCCCTGAAGAGAATATCAGGAGGAAAAGGCAGATATGGCAAAGGAAAAAACAGGAAGAAAAATAATCGCCACTAACCGTAAGGCAAGGCATGATTATTTCCTGGACGAATATTTTGAATGCGGTATAGCACTTGTGGGAACGGAGGTGAAAAGCCTTCGTAATGGTGGCTGTTCACTGAAGGAAGCCTGGGTCAGGATCCAGAATGGAGAGGTGTGGATCTATCAGATGCACATTGCACCTTATGAGAAGGGAAATATAATGAACAAGGATCCGCTTCGCCCGAGAAAACTTCTTATGCACAAGTCAGAGATCAGGAAGCTCGAGCAGAAGATCAAGGAAAAGGGCTATACCCTGGTTCCGGTCGAGGCATATTTCAAGGATTCAAGAGTCAAGATCGAGATAGCTCTTGCACGAGGCAAGAAGCTTTATGATAAGAGGGCCGATATCGCGAAGCGTGACCAGGAAAGGGAGGCCGCAAGGGATTTCAAGGTCAGGAATCTGAGGTGAGCCCGCTTGACTGATTATTGAAAGCGTGCTATAGTATATATAGCTTTAGGGGTAGTAAAGGTCTCGACAGGGATCTTGAAGCTTTAGAAGCGAGCCGCAGGATGATGCGTCAAATCTCAAATTAAATTTAAACGCTGAAGATAACGATTTAGCATACGCTGCCTAAGGGCAACGAGTCGCCTGAATGTCCCCATGCATTCAGTCACCGGCTTCAAACACATGGGACACGGCTTACGTTAAGCTTTGCGCGTAAGTACGTATCATGAAGCTACCAACACCGGAAGGGCGTGCTCTCCCGTCCGGCAGAGGGAATCCTAAACAGATCACTACGCTCGTAGAAGGAGAGTGAATAGGTTTTTGGACGCGGGTTCGACTCCCGCCTACTCCACTATATACGATTTATCCCCAGAGATGTATGTAACATCTCTGGGGAATTCTTTGTTCTTATCATGGTTTATTGTACTTAAATATATTTAACTTTTATTCTTGATGAAAGATAAATGTCATGGTATCATAGTAGTGTCGTCAGTCATGCAGATTTGTGGGTGTGACTGTCCGATATGGAGGCTTTTATGGATAGACGTGTGTTGCCTGTTGGCAAACAGAATTTTGAAGAGATCAGACAGGAAGGCATGATGTATGTAGACAAGACACAGTACGTATGGAATCTGGCCAGTACCAGTATTCCTTATTTCCTGTCACGTCCGAGACGTTTTGGCAAGAGCCTCTTCACTTCCACGCTTGAGTGTTATTTCAGAGGTAAGAAGGATCTGTTTAAAGGACTCTACATATATGATAAGGAAAATGCACGCGGCGAGGATGCCTGGACGGTGTATCCGGTTATTACATTCTCTTTATCAAGTGGCGAATACAAAAATCCTGATGGTCTGTCGGATATGCTTAACAGTGTTCTGGAAAATGTAATACAGGAATATGATCTTACCGGAAGATATGCCATTTCTGGTGAGACACTGTCGGTGAGGTTTCGTAATGTCATCATGAATCTTCAGAGGAAGACTAACAGGAAAGTAGTCGTACTTGTTGACGAATATGACAAGCCCCTGCTGGATACAATGTATGATTACCCTGAACAGGAAAAGAAAAATCGTGATTTATATAAGAGCTTTTTTTCTGTTCTCAAAGACATGGATGGTTACCTGCGGTTCGTATTTTTTACAGGTATCACTAAATTCACTAAAGTCTCTATATTCTCTGATCTGAACCAGTTGACCGATATATCTCTGTCAAATGACTTCTGCAGTATATGTGGTATTACGCAGGAAGAACTCGAGACTGATTTTCAGCCCGAGATCACGTCACTGGCCGAAGAGGAAGACATAAGCTTCGATGAATGTCTCTATGAACTTCAGAAAATGTATGACGGATATCATTTTTCTAAAAAGGGTGTTGGAGTTTATAATCCATATAGTCTGCTCAATGCATTTTTCAACAGAGATTTCGGAACATACTGGTTTGGTTCAGGCACCCCGGAGATTCTGATCAAGAAGCTGCAGAATTCTGATATATCACTTGTTCGTATCGGTGAAGGAGTCGACGCCACGAAAGATGAGATTGAGAATTACACTGCTGAAAACGACAATCCGATACCGCTCTTCTATCAGACCGGTTACCTGACTATATGCGGATATGATAGGGAATTTGGTCTCTATGCTCTGAAATTCCCTAATGATGAAGTGAAATACGGTTTTCTGAATTCACTTGTGCCGTATGTACTTGGCTCAAGGAATGCTGAGAATCCTACATCGCTCCGGTATATGTTTATGGATCTGAAAAAAGGCGATCCTGAGTCTTTCATCAATCGTCTGACAGCTCTTCTTGGAGGTATCTCATATCCTGAAGGAAAACAGCCGGACTATGAGGGTGAATGGTCACGTCAGCTTTATCTGATATTAAAACTCATGGGTGCTCACGCTCAGACAGAGATACATATGGCTACAGGCCGTGCTGACTGTGTGGTGAAAACCACTGATTGCATCTATGTATTTGAGTTCAAGCTTGATAAGCCGGTTGAAGATGCAATGACACAGATAGATGATAAGGGATACACAATACCGTACCAGGCTGATTCAAGAAAACTATACAAGGTCGGAGTGGTGTTCTCAAGTGAGAAGAGAAATATATCAGACTGGAAGATAGCCGTAGCAAGTGCATAATCATTTCCATCGGCTTCGAGTCTTCCCCTAAACCTATGCCAGGCCTGCGTGGTTTCCTTTTCTCATGTATGTCCGGCAGAAGAAGTTTATTTCATAAGCGATGACAGCATTTTCTTAATTTTAATAACAATGTATTGTAAACTGTACAAAAAAATCTAAAATTCCTATTAACAAACGTATCATTTTGTGTTAATATTTTGTTTAGAAATTCTTCACGAATATTTTAGGGAAGAAGTAAGACGACGATGAGAGTGTTCCAGGGGACGCGCACATCGCTGACCCACAGCAGTGAACCTGCCGTGGGACTCCACTTAACTGATAGTGGGGGTAACTATTGGTTCTGTATCCAAATCTCAAGAGATGCGGATACGGGTGTTCAGTGAAAAGGAGAAAAGCTAATGAACACAAAGGTAGCAAAGAAGAACAACAAGGGCTTCACTCTTATCGAGCTCATCGTAGTAATCGCCATCATCGCAGTACTCGCAGCAATCCTGGCACCACAGTATCTGAGATATGTGGAGAAGTCGAGAGTAAGTGCAGACCAGTCAACAGCTAAGGAGATCAAGAACGCAGTACAGACAGCATGTGCTGAGGATGAAGTATTTACATCTCTTGTTAATGGTGAAACAGTAACTTGGGCTACAGGCACTGCTGCACTTGCAACCCAAAATGATGCAAATAATACATTAAAAAACGAACTTGATAAAACTATTCCTAATGTTCCAAAAATGAAGTCGAAGAAGTGGCAGACCAACTCTCCTTATGTAATAAATATTTCTGTGGATACAACCAATCAGACGGTTAGTTTAACCGAGACACTTGGTGGTCATCCACTTTCTTGAGCTGGTAAACAATAAGATCTCGCTAGATTGATTGGCACTTTTCATCCCCGTCCCCTGGCGGGGATTTTTCATTGCATAAATTTTAATTATGGCTTTGTTGCGATTTCTTGTGAATCATATTAGAATTATAAAATCGAAAGGAGGTACAGCGGATATGGTTTATTCAGAAAGAAACAATAATATCATTACGACGCGTAAGCGCATATTTGAAAAGAAAAAGTTGTCAGCTGAGATACACGACAGAGAATCTTTTTTTGAAACACACAATGTAAGCATTAAAAAGGATAAGAATGGAAATATTTGAACACCCATACCCAATCCTCTTGAGTTATGGTATCATATATATGTTGCTACGATTTCACAAAGAAAGGACCGAAAACAATGTTTCAAAGAGCATCATACCGATTCAGGACATTACTCCATTCAAAGAATATTTCAGAATTTACAGACAATGTGACTCCATTTACTATACAGTTTGTTGCCGGGGTTGCTTTGTTCCTGTTTCTGATCCAGCCGCTATTGTATCTGCGAGAAGGATTTGAAGGAAAAATCACGATATCTGCATATAGAAGCTATAGCATTAATCTAGATGCTGTCATGCCGCTTATTCTCGTTTTCTGGGGGATTGTAGTATTTTTTTTAATTTTAAAATCAATCAGGCATAAAATAACAATAGGATCTGTACTCATTAAGAACCCGGCATATATTTTTTTCATATGCTTCATTATATGGATGATGATAAGTGTAGCGGTGAATGGATTTACCGATATCACTCTGCTAGGCGATAGTTACCGTGATGAAGGTATCATGACATATGCCTGCTATATCTGCGTTTTCTTTTTCTTAGGAAGCATAATCTATGATGAGCGAATCAAGCGTGTTTTGTGTGAGACATCGCTTATTGCAAGTGTAGGTACGGCCATTTTTGCTTATTACAGATTCAATTTTCTTCAGACAGCTACAGACAGGCTGGAGTATTATCCTACTGCATTTTTTAACCAGTTCAATCATTATGGATATTTCCTTGCTTTAAATATCATGCTTGCTGCTGCAATGCTGGTGATGTCGAAGAGTATCGGATGGAGTATCTGGTATATGATAGTGATTGTAGTGAATGTATGGATGCTGAATCTCAATAATACACTGGGTGCATGGCTTGCATGCATTGCCGGATTTGTGTTCATGATGGTGGCACGTGCTGCTATGAGCGGACATATACAATGGAAACCACTCATTCCAGCCGCGATATTTTTTGCAGTTACTATTGTGATGTCAATTCGTGGAAACGGGCAGTTGTCAGAATTCATACGATTTACTGATGAGATGGAAACTCTATCTGGAGAAGCTGTGAAGACAGGAAATTATGCTAATACTGGGACTACAGGTGCCAGATGGCTACTATGGAAGGAAGCAGTGCATCTCATAAAAGAACGCCCTGTTTTTGGATACGGAATTGAAGGCACTGCTGAGATGATGGAACAGGCTGCTGGCAATGATCGTTGTCATTGTGAGTATATGCAGTATGCTCTTTCGTTTGGTATACCTGCTGCGGTTTTCTATACAATTGCCTGCATCTGTGTGATTGCAAGGAATGGGCGGTTACGCAAGTTTTTAAAGGCGATGGCATTTGTATGTCTTACCGCTGCGTTCACCTATATGGTTTCTGCTGTCGTTGGCAATTCCATGTCTAATACTGCACCATACTTTTTCATTTTCCTGGGATTGGGCTATCGTAGTGAGAAAGCATAATCAATGTCAAATATCTTCGATAGAGCGGATAAATTTTTTTCTGTTGGATATTCAGGACAACTATGATATAATCTAGTAAGAGTGGATATGAAAAATGCGTATCATGGAAGGAGGTTTCCAGAATGTCAGACAATAAGTACGCAGGCACTAAGACAGAGAAGAATCTTCTTGAGGCTTTTGCCGGAGAGTCACAGGCGAGGAATAAGTACACTTATTTCGCGTCGGTAGCGAAGAAGCAGGGATTCGAGCAGATAGCCGCTTTATTCCTGAAGACTGCTGACAATGAAAAGGAGCATGCGAAGCTCTGGTTCAAGGAGCTTGGAATGCTCGGCGACACAGAGGCCAATCTCAGCGAGGCGGCAGCCGGAGAGAACTACGAGTGGACCGATATGTACGATCGGATGGCCAGAGAGGCGGATGAAGAGGGATTCCCGGAGCTGGCTGCGAAGTTTCGCGGTGTAGCGGCTATCGAGAAGACACATGAGGAGCGTTACAGAAAGCTTCTTTCTAATGTAGAGGCGAAGCAGGTCTTCGAGAAGAGCGAGGTAAAGGTCTGGGAGTGCCGTAACTGCGGACATATAGTAGTAGGGACCAAGGCTCCGGATGTATGCCCGGTATGTGCGCATCCTCAGTCATTCTTTGAGGTTCATGCTGAGAACTACTGATAGATCCTGACGGAATAGTATTTGAAAAGGAGATATATATGTTATTCTATAAATGCGATTTATGCGGGAATTTCGTAACCTTCCTCACAGAGAAGACTCCAGTTACACCTGTCTGCTGCGGTCAGCCTATGACAGAGATAAAGGCTAATACAACTGATGCAGCAGTAGAGAAGCATGTTCCGGTCGTGAAGACCGATGGCAATAAGATCACGGTTCAGGTCGGAGCTACAGCTCATCCTATGACAGAGGAGCATTATATCCAGTTCATCATACTTGAGACATCAGATGGCTACCAGAAGAAGGATCTTGCGCCGGGTGATGCACCATGCGCAGAGTTCGTTCTTGCTGACGGTGAGAAGCCTGTGTGTGCATACGCATATTGCAATCTTCACGGACTCTGGAAGGCAGATATCTGAGATCAGACTGATACAGCTACAGGGGACGCACCGTAGGGTCAATGGCATTAAGATAAGGATTCTGAGGCGGATAACCGCTTCGGAGTCCAAGTTTTATAACCATTGACACGTTATTTTTCCTGTAACATTTACAGGATAACATTACATCTGCACCTACAGGTCTTGTACAGCTTGTAGTCAAACTGCTTCAGGATGTAATGATGTAACGGGTACAGGTATATCTTTAAGGATATACAGTAACAGCCGTAAGGCTGGATTATCTTCAAGAAAGGAGATCATTGTGAGATACGTCTACATTGTAGACAAACATGGCAAGCCGCTTATGCCTACTACACGCTTCGGACGTGTCCGCAAGCTGCTTAAAGAAGGCAAAGCCGTTGCCATTAACAATAGTCCGTTTACCATCAGGCTCAAGTATGAGTCTACACATTATACTCAGGGTGTGTATGAAGGCATGGATACCGGACGCGAGAATATCGGTGATGCAGTTTCTCTCGAAAACGGCAGGAATGTCTATCTGGCTGACGTAAGGACTAACAACAAATCCATAAAGAAAGCCATGAGCGACCGTGCCGATCACCGCAGGGGACGCAGGAGACATCACAGACAGAATAAACAGCGTCGTGCAAATCACGATGGCACAGCCATACAGAATGGTGACGATGATACCGTCCGTACTACGCATACCTGCAAATCTGTAAAGATATCTTATCCTACTGCTGATAAGCCTGTCACTCATAAGGTCACCCGCGGTAAGGAAGGTAAATTTGCAAACCGCAAGCGTCCCGATGGATGGCTTACACCGTCAGCGAGACAGGTCATACAGATCACGATGAATGAGATCAGACAGACCGCAAAGATGCTTCCAGTGACACATATCAGCCTTGAACGGGTGTCATTCGACTTCCAGAAACTCGAAAATCAGAACATTAAGGCGTGGGAATACGGTAAAGGTCCACTCTACGGGTTCGATTCCTATAAGGATTACATCGATGAAGAGCAGCACGGTAAATGCGCCTGCTGTGGCGGTCCAATAGAGGAATATCACCATATCGTACACCGTGCAGACGGCGGGATAGATAACGTAAAGAACATCATCGGTCTATGCCATGACTGTCACACAGCTATCCACAACTCAGATGACGAGGAAGCAAGGCTTCTCGAACTGAAGGAAGGCGTAAGGCAGAAATACTACGTCGGGCTCCTCAATTCCGTGATACCGGCCCTCATCGAAGAGGTATCCGCATACTGTAAAGAACACGGCATAAAGTTTACCGTCACGGACGGGAAGGCTACCGCTGAGACCCGTGACAGATATGATCTGAAGAAAGACCATTGTATCGATGCCTACGCCATATCGCTTGCTGAAAGGGACAGTATAACCAATACTGATATATCTGATATCATCTATATGAAACGCCGCTTTAAGAAGAAGTCCGGCAACAAAATCGCAGCTCTGAACAGACGGAAATACAGGCTTAACGGTAAGACCGTGGCATATAACCGCCATAAAGCTATGGACCAGAAGGATCCCTCTTTGGAAGAGTATATATCCAAGTATGCGGAGACTCATACCGAAGCTGAATGCAGGAAGCATATCCATGAACTGGAGATCGTACCTGCGAAGCGGACTTATACCTATCACAAGGATAAGATACGTCCTGTAGCACACGCCGGAGACATCATCCGCTACGAGAAGAGGAATAAGATCAGGGGAAATATCAAGCGTATGACCTTTGTGGCGACTTCCGTAGAGATGTGTGGTGAAGGTCATATCAAGTACGGTGATGGTAATAAGAGCCGGAAGATTAAGTTCTGCCGCCCTATCGGTAGCGGATGCCTGCAATGCGTCGGGACTGAACCGACTGCGGAGCATCTGGCAAAAGCCGAGGCAGAAGCCTTAAAACACAAGAAGAGATCCGCATAAGAAAAGCACCGCAACTCTTAACGGGGTTACGGTGTTTATTATTATATCAAGTTGCGTGATACCGAAGTCACTGTTTCCACGCTTGTACAGCAGAGAGATAAACTTCTGTCGGACGCACTGTATTTCCTTCTTAATGAGTTCAACTCTATCTGCAACGTATCAGGCAAACTATACGATGGGGATATACCTCTGCCTTGACTTCTTCAGATACATGGGTGGCGAACCGCCTGATGTAGAAACACTTATCAGTCATCATATCCAACCGATAAGACCGAACAGGGCAGACAGACGCAAGGTAACGCCGAAACTTGCTGTATGGTTCGTATATAGAGTCGCATAACTTATTTTTCAAGCCGGGATATCCTCTCGGCTATTTGCCGTGGAATAGTCATTTCATGTATCATTTCTGATCTGAATGTCATTTTTCACACTGATTGAGTCATTATTCCGGAAAAATCATTACAAGAGCCTTTTTTACATTCGTTATCTTAATCGGTTTTAAGGCAAAAAGAGACCTCTCAGATGAAATTTTCATCCGAGGGGTCTTACCTTAATGATGTTGACCGTAGGGTGCGTCTTTTTTTTGTAAAAAAATGTGGCGGATATTCTCATATAATGGTAAAATATGACAGTAATCGGAGGCTATTAAAAACAAAACGGAGGATTTATTATGATAGCTTTAATAATTATAGTGGTACTACTTGTACTTTTTTTCGCGACGGTAAGGATAGTGCCGGAGTCGAATGAGGTGATTGTCGAGAGGCTGGGGAAGTACAACAGAACGATGCGCGCCGGGATCAATTTCATGATACCTTTCATAGAAAGCTCCCGAGCGAGGGTTTCGCTTAAGGAGGCAGTGCTCGATTTTCCGCCGCAGCCTGTCATCACGAAGGACAATGTGACGATGATGATAGATTCGGTTGTCTACATGAAGGTATTCGATTCGATGCTCTACACCTACAAGATCACCAATCCCAGACAGGGGGTGGAGACGCTTGCTGCCACGACGTTAAGGAACCTTGTCGGTGCGCTGACCTTTGACGAGACCCTTACTTCAAGAGATACGATCAATGCGAAGCTTCAGACAGAGCTTGATGAGGCAACGGATGCCTGGGGGATAAAGATCACCAGGGTAGAGGTCAAGAATATCCAGCCGCCAAAGGATATCCAGGAGGTCATGACCAAGCAGATGAGAGCGGAGCGTGAGAAGCGTCAGGCGATCACAGAGGCGGAGGCTCATAAGCAGTCGGTTGTCACTACTGCAGAGGGAGACAAGCAGGCAAAGGTACTTGCGGCACAGGCAGAGGCCGAGGCAGCGGTTGCAAGGGCGCAGGGCGAAGCGAAGGCAATAGAGCTTCGGGCGCAGGCAGAGGCGATGGCGCTTCGTACACTGACTGAGGCCAATGTATCGCCTGAGATCATAAAGCTAAAGAGCTTTGAGGCGATACAGGGTGTTGCAAACGGAAACGCGACAAAGATATTCATGCCGACCGAGCTGCTGGATGAGGTATCCGGGGCAGAGATCCTTGGCGAAGGAATAAAGAGCGGATTTTCCGAGGCGCCGCGCAGAGTGGCAGGACAAGAGGATCTGAGTGATCCCCATATGACGATAGCTATGTCACCGCGGTCAGAAAGCCGGATCCATAAGGATGTGGCGGAGACCTCGAAGAAGATGATGGATGAAGAGTCCTGATCTGAAAGAAAAAAGGATATATGAGTTTTCTTGATGATGTAAAGAAGCGGATAGTAATAGCTGACGGGGCGATGGGGACCTATTACCAGAGCCTTTATCCTGAGGATGATGAGCTGGTCGAGAGGGCGGTCATCACACATCCTGACAGGATTTCTGATATACATAAGAGGTATATTAAGGCCGGAGCCATGCTTATAAGGACCGACAGCTTTGCGGTGTCGGGGCCTTTTATTGAGTCAGTTGAGGAAAAGGTCCGGATTGCACATGAAGCATACAGGATTGCAAGGGATGCTGCCGGGGACAGTTGCTTTGTTGCAGCTGATATCGGTACTGTCTTTGATCCGGCAATGGAGGGCCGTGTATTTCAGGATATAAAGCCCGTAATAGATGCGTTTCTCGATGAGGGAGCGGATATTTTTGATTTCGAGACACAGACTCAGACAGAGGGACTCACTGAGATTTTTTCCTATATCAGGGAGAAAAATCCGGCTGCCGTGATCCTGGTTTCTTTTTCTATAAATAAGACAGGTATGACGACCGGCGGACTCTCGGTCGACAATATAATGCGCTTCGGAGCTACCGAGGAAAACATAGATGCATTCGGCTGTAACTGCGGCGTAGGTCCTTCACACATGGCTTCGATCATCTCGAAGGCTCATATATATTCTGACAAACCGTTTATAGCGATGCCTAATGCAGGCTATCCGTACAATCTGAGAGGCAGGCAGATATACAAGGGGAATCCTGTATTTTTCTCTGAAAAAATGAAGACCATGGTCTCGCTCGGAGCCGGTCTGATAGGCGGATGCTGTGGTACCACGCCTGAATTTATTGAACGGCTGAGCCTGGCATTCGCAGGGAAGAAGCCTGCTGCAAAGAATATCACTCAGCTGACGGGAAAAAAGACAAGAACTTTTTCATCTTTTTATAAAAAATTACAGAGCGGCGACAAGCCGTTTATCGTGGAGCTGGATCCGCCTTTTAACAGCGATATATCAAAGGTCATGAAGTCAGCTCATACGCTTGCTGATGCTGATATTGACATGATCACGCTGTCTGATTCCCCGATGGGACGGAGCAGGATGGACCCGATGCTGCTTGGTGCGCTCATGCAGCAGGAGACAGGCCTTGATGTGATGCCGCATGTGACATGTCGTGACAGGAATATCATAGGACTGCGCGGATCACTTCTCGGAAGCTATGCGGCCGGAATAAAGCATTTCCTGATGATCACCGGAGATCCGGTGCCGTCGGCTGACAGAAGCCAGATCACACCTGTATTTGATTACAACTCGATAAGGTTTATGAATATGGCAAAGCTCATGAATGATGAAGTTTTCTCAGACGACAGGATCATCTACGGCGGAGCACTGAACTATCATGGGAAGAACGTCGATGCGATAGTGCGCCGCATGAATCTGAAGATTGAACAGGGATGCTCATTTTTCCTGACGCAGCCGGTGTATGGTGATGAGGATATAGAGCGGATAGCTCTGCTCAAGGAGCGGACAGGCGCGAAGATCCTCTGTGGTCTGATGCCGCTTGTAAGCTATAAGAACGCTCTTTTCATGTCGACAGAGATGCCGGGAATCCGCGTGCCGCAGGAGATTGTCGACAGATATTCGCCTGATATGTCACGAGCAGAGGCAGAAGAAGTGGCAAAGCAGGTATCGCTTGACATCGCCACTAAAATGAAAGATATAACAGATGGCTACTACTTCATGGTGCCGTTTAACCGGGTGCAGCTGATATGTAGTATTATCAATGAGATTAGAGATCAGAGTTCTAAGTTCTGAGTTTGTGGCTGAAATCCGGCATTGAACCTGGAACTTATAACTTCAAACTTAACTAAGGAAAAAGAAATGACTGTATCAGTTTTTAAAAAACTATTCAACTCCGGGCATCCGATCTTCCTTGATGGCGGTGTAGGCACGAATATGATGAAGGCCGGTATGCCTATGGGTGTCTGCCCGGAGAAGTGGATGGTGGACAATCCCGGACCTATCGGGAAGCTGCAGCATGACTATATGGAGGCAGGCAGCAATATCGTTCTGGCTCCTTCCTTTGCAGCAAACAGGATCAAGCTCGCTGAGTACGGATTTTCGGATCAGGTAGAAGAGATCAACAGGACTCTTGCTGAGAATACAAGAAAAGCTACCGAGGGAAAATGCCTTGTTGCCGGTGATATGACGATGACTGGTCAGCAGCTTGCTCCTATAGGTGAGCTTGATTTCGAAGATCTTGTAAATGTGTATAAGGAACAGGCTCAGGCTCTGATTGACGGCGGAATTGATATTTTTTTCATTGAGACAATGATGAGCCTTCAGGAGACGAGGGCTGCACTTATAGCTGTAAAAGAGCTGGCACCGGACATACCTGCAATCACTTCGCTTACATATAATGAGGACGGCAAGACTCTGTATGGTTCTTCTCCTGCGAACGCTATTGTTGTTCTTCAGTCACTTGGCGCAGATGCTGTAGGACTCAACTGTTCTACAGGTCCTGACAAGATGCCGCCTCTTATCGAAGAGATGAGACGTTATGCGAAGGTCCCTATAATTGCAAAGCCTAATGCAGGGCTTCCTGAGCTGATTGATGAGAATACAGTATATAAGATGACTCCGGATGAGTTCGCGACTGATATGGAGGCTCTGGTAAATGCAGGCGCTGCCATCATCGGCGGATGCTGCGGTACAACTCCGGCACACATCAGGGCAATGGTTGAGCGAACAAAAAATATGGACGTCCTTAAACCGGCGCCGGTTACAGACCGTGTGATCTCGTCTGAGCGAAAAGTGCAGGAGATAGAGCCTGGAAAGAACTTCCTTGTGATAGGTGAGCGTATCAATCCTACTGGAAAGAAAAAACTCCAGGCAGAACTACGAGAAGGCTCGATGGATATGGTAAATGATTTTGCCAGAAGCCAGGACGAGAACGGGGCAGCAATACTTGATGTCAATATGGGCACGAACGGCATTGATGAGAAAGAGATGATGCTTCGTGCGATAGATGAGGTCACATTCGCTACGGATCTGCCTCTATGTATAGATACCAGCTATCCAGAAGTCATGGAAGCTGCGCTCCGCCGTTATCCGGGACGTGCTCTTATCAATTCCATTTCAGGTGAAGAGGAGAGAATGGAGGTCATGCTTCCAATTGCGAAGAAGTACGGTGCCATGTTTATCGTTCTCCCTCTTTCGTCAGCAGGACTTCCGAAGACACTCGAGGAGAAGCATGCCAATCTCGACAGGATCCTTGATGCTGTTAAGGCAGCAGGCATGTCAGAGGACAGATGCGTGGTCGATGTGCTTACAGCAACGGTCGGAGCTGATCCGGAGAGCGCAGTCAAGTGTTTTGCAACAATTGATTACTGCCGTAAAAAGGGTCTGCCGACGGTCTGCGGCCTGTCCAATATTTCCTTCGGTCTGCCTGAGAGGTCATTTGTAAATACTGCTTTTCTTAATATGGCAATAGCACACGGACTCACCTGCGCTATAGCGAATCCGTCACAGAAGCTTCTGATGCTTACGGCAGCTGCCGCAGATATGCTTCTCTGCAAGGATGGAGCTACAGAAAAATATCTGACCGAGGCATCTACAGCAGATGTTTCCATTTCATCAGGAAGTAAGACCACTGATAATAAGGAAGAAAAAAAGTCAGATCTGCCTCCTGTGATGGAAGCCGTGGTAAAGGGTGATACGACTCACATCCAGTCTCTTGTGAAAAAGGAGCTTGCAGCAGGCAGGGATACAAAGGATATTCTGGACAATGACCTGATCCCCGGCATCAATATGGTTGGAAAGCTCTATGAGGAGAAAAAATATTTCCTGCCTCAGATGATATCAGGTGCCAATGCCATGGAAAAAGGCGTTGCAGTGCTTGAGCCTCTGATGAGGGCGGCAGCAGGCGGAAAGACCAGGGAGACTATAGTCTGTGCTACTGTTGAAGGCGACATTCATGACATAGGAAAGAATCTTGTCGTCCTGATGCTCAAGAATTATGGCTATAATGTCATAGATATGGGAAAGGATGTGAAAGCAGAAGACATCGTTGATGAAGCTGTAAAGAGCCATGCATCAGTCATTGGGCTGTCTGCGCTTATGACCACTACCATGGTACATATGAAGGAAGTAGTGGAAATCCGCAATGAGAAATATCCTTCATGCAAGGTCGTGATCGGCGGTGCCTGCATCACTCCATCATATTCAGATGAGATCGGGGCAGACGGATATTCACCTGATGCCGCTGAATGTGTGAAGCTCGTGGACAGGCTTTTATCAGCTGAAAAGAGCAGTTTGGCACAGGCTGTTTCAATGTAGTAAAGTGTTTTGCATAAAGAACACCCTTTTGATGTAAAAACGATTGAATTTTCTCCTGAAAAATACTATATTATTTAAGGATAACGTAACGGCATGAATGCCGTTTCTTTATGTCGGAAAAGGCATAAAGACCGTTATGAAAAGTATAGTATAGGAGGAATACATACACATGATCAAGAGATCAATGAAGACCATGGATGGAAACCATGCTGCAGCTCATGCATCTTATGCATTCACTGATGTAGCAGCCATCTATCCTATCACACCTTCATCTGTAATGGCTGAAGCCACAGATGAATGGGCAACCGCAGGCCGCAAGAATATCTTCGGACAGACAGTCCAGATCACAGAGATGCAGTCTGAGGCCGGTGCAGCAGGAGCTGTTCACGGATCACTCGCAGCAGGTGCGCTCACAACCACATTTACAGCATCACAGGGACTTCTCCTTATGATCCCGAACCTGTACAAGATCGCAGGTGAAGGACTTCCGGGAGTATTCAATGTATCAGCTCGTTGCGTAGCTACACACGCTCTGAATATCTTCGGTGATCATTCAGATGTTTATGCATGCCGTCAGACCGGATGTGCAATGCTTTGTGAGTCATCAGTACAGGAGGTCATGGACCTTACACCTGTAGCTCATCTCGCAGCACTTGAGGGACATGTTCCTTTCATCAATTTCTTTGATGGTTTCCGTACATCTCACGAGATCCAGAAGATCGAGACATGGGATTACAAAGATCTCGCAGATATGCTTGATATGAAGCAGGTAGAGGCATTCAGAGAGAACGCCCTCAATCCTGAGCACCCGAAGGAAATGGGCTCAGCTCAGAACCCGGATCTGTTCTTCCAGACCCGTGAGGCCTGCAACGAAGCTTATGACAATCTTCCAGCCATCGTCACCAAGTACATGGACAAGATCAATGAGAAGATTGGTACAGACTACAAGCTCTTCAATTATTATGGCGATCCGGATGCTGAGAGCGTCATCATCGCTATGGGCTCTGTTTGTGAGACAATCGACGAGACTATCGATTACCTCCGCAAGGAAGGTGAGAAGGTTGGCGTTATCAAGGTTCGTCTCTATCGTCCGTTCGTTAAGGAAGCCCTTCTTTCAGTTATCCCTAAGACAGTTAAGAGAATTTCAGTCCTTGATCGTACCAAGGAGCCAGGTTCAATCGGTGAGCCTCTTTACCTTGATGTTGTAGCAGCCCTCAAGGGTTCAGAGTTCGAGAGCGTTCCGGTTTACACTGGTCGTTATGGACTTGGATCAAAGGATACTACACCAGGACAGATCATCGCTGTATTCAGAAATACGCAGAAGCCAAGATTTACAATCGGTATCACAGATGATGTGACAAATCTCTCACTTGAGGTCAAGGAGAACCCTGTTACTACTCCAGAGGGAACTACGAACTGCAAGTTCTGGGGACTCGGAGCTGATGGTACAGTTGGTGCCAACAAGAACTCAATCAAGATCATCGGTGACAATACTGATATGTATGCTCAGGCATACTTCGATTATGATTCAAAGAAGTCCGGTGGTGTTACAATTTCTCACCTCAGATTCGGACATCAGCCAATCAGATCCACATACCTGATCTCACAGGCTAACTTCGTAGCTTGTCACTGTACAGCATACATCTACAAGTACAATATGGTTCAGGACCTCGTTCCGGGCGGAACTTTCCTCTTCAATACACAGTGGACAGAGGATGAGCTCGATGAGAAGCTTCCTGGCCAGGTAAAGAGATATATCGCAGAGAACAACATCAATTTCTACATCATTGATGGTGTCAAGATCGGTAAGGAGATCGGACTTGGAAAGCGTATCAATACAGTCCTTCAGTCAGCATTCTTCTCACTGACAAAGCTCATCCCTGAGGAGCAGGTTCTCAAGCTCATGAAGGATGCAGCCAAGGCTTCATACGCTCGTAAGGGTGATGATGTCGTTAAGATGAACTGGGATGCCATCGATGCAGGTGCCACCGCTTATCACAAGGTTAACGTACCTGAGAGCTGGAAGAACTGCAAGGATGATGATCTTTCAGTAGAGGTAAAGGGCAACAGAGCTGATGCTGTAGAGTTCGTTAAGGACATTCAGCAGAAGGTTAACGCTCAGCAGGGTAACACAATTCCTGTATCTGTTGTAAAGAAGTACGCTGATGGTTCTACACCTTCAGGAACAGCTGCTTTCGAGAAGCGTGGAGTAGCAACAGACGTACCTGTATGGGATGTTGACAAGTGTATCCAGTGTAACCAGTGTTCACTTGTATGCCCTCATGCAGCTATCCGCCCGGTAGCAATGACAGCCGACGAGGCAGCCAAGGCTCCGGAAGGAATGAAGATGAAGGATATGACAGGCATGGACGGATACAAGTTCGCTATCAATGTATCCGCATTCGACTGCACAGGCTGCGGCTCATGCTCAAATGTCTGCCCTGTCAGCGCTCTTACAATGTCTCCGTTCGAAGAGAACGAGGGCGAGCAGGCCTTCTTCGATTATGCTGTATCACTTCCTGAGAAGGAAGAGGTAGTTGATAAGTTCAAGGTTACATCTGTAAAGGGCTCACAGTTCAAGAAGCCTCTTCTTGAGTTCTCAGGCGCCTGCGGCGGCTGCGGTGAGACACCTTACGCAAAGCTTATCACACAGCTCTTCGGTGACAGAATGTATGTAGCAAATGCTACAGGATGCTCATCAATCTGGGGTAACTCATCACCATCTACTCCTTACACTGTAAATGACGAGGGTAAGGGTGTTGCATGGTCCAACTCACTGTTTGAGGATGCTGCAGAGTTCGGATATGGTATGCTTCTCGCTCAGAGAGCTATCCGTGACAGACTTAAGAGAGAGCTCGATGATATGAATGCTACTGGATCTCTTGCAGAAGCAATCAAGGAGTGGAATGATACATTCGCAAGCGGAATCCTCAATGGACCTGCTACTGATAAGCTCGTAGCAGAGCTTGAGAAGGATGGAAGCGAGGCTGCAAAGGCAGTTCTTGCTGAGAAGGATTTCCTTTCAAAGAAGTCACAGTGGGTATTCGGTGGTGACGGATGGGCTTATGATATCGGATACGGCGGACTCGATCATGTTATCGCTTCCGGCAAGGATATCAATATCATGGTTTACGACACCGAGGTTTATTCAAATACAGGTGGTCAGTCTTCTAAGTCTACTCCTTGCGGAGCTACAGCACAGTTCGCTGCAGGCGGTAAGGAGACCAAGAAGAAGGATCTCGCAGGCATGGCTATGTCTTATGGCTATGTATATGTAGCTCAGATCGCTATGGGCGCAAACATGGCTCAGGCTGTCAAGGCTATTGCAGAGGCTGAGGCTTATCCAGGCCCTTCAGTAATCATCGCTTATGCTCCATGTATCAACCATGGTATCAAGAAGGGCATGAGCAAGGCTATGACAGAGGAGAAGCTTGCAGTTGAGGCAGGTTACTGGTTCAACTTCCGCTTCAACCCACAGCTTGCCAAGGAAGGCAAGGATGCATTCTCACTCGATTCTAAGGCTCCGACAGGAAGCTATCAGGATTTCCTGAAGGGCGAGAACAGATATGCAGCACTTGCTAAGTTCAATCCGAACAAGGCAGCAAAGCTCTTCGCAGAGTCAGAGGAAGAGTCAAAGGAGCATTATAAGTATCTGACAAAGATGGTAGATCTGTACAAGGCAGAGTAATCATCTTTTATAAGGCTTTTTCGGGGCGGCACCAGAAATGGTGCCGTCCTTTTTTTATAAAAATTCTGTTGCACATATTTTCCGTAAATGCTACAATATATAGAGATTTTGTAAACAGAAACAACAAGGAAAACAATTGCAGGAGTAGAGATGAGTTTTTTTAAAAAAGTAAATGACACTGATGACAAGCCTGTTGAGGAAGCTACTGCTTCCACAGATAAGAGTACATCATACTCTGATGTGAATACTGAGATTTCAGACCTTGATTCATTATTAGATAAGGTGCTTGCAGAGAAAAAGGCGGACAGACCTGCGCCTCAACCCGATGGTGAGATCCGCAGTGTGAAGGCATCAGATCTTCTGATGGGGCTGTCATCATCGGAGCCGGATGAGCCTGAGGAGACACTGCTTAACCAGGATGAGCCAAAGCCTTCAGCCACAGTGCATGAAGAGAGTCCTGTAGAAGAGGCTTTGGATCCGGTGGATAATAATAGTTCTGTATCAGCCGCTTTATCTGATGATAGTACAGATGAGCCTGCATCAGATTTTCTTGGGGAAGAAAAGCATGAGCCTGCATCAGATTTTCTTGGGGAAGAAAAGCATGAGACTGATTCTGCTGCCAGCATTCTGACAGAGGAGACACCATACAGATCAACGGCGGATGACCTTCTCTCAGGGAGCAGTAGTGATGATAGATTCACAGAGCCTGAATCGTCGCATGTGTCTGAAACCTTTTCACCAGAGACACATCATTATAATGAACCAGAGCCAGATTACAGTTCTGATGACACGGTGACAGGTGACAGTACAGAGGATGCGCTTCTGGTACAGATAGATGCCTTCCGTGACAAGGCCATCAGACTCTCAGGTCTTATCAATGCAAACCAGAAGAAGGTACTTTCTCTTGAGGCCGAGGTAAAGAAGAAGGAAGGGCAGATTTCCGATAAGGAGAATCAGATAGCAGCCCTGCAGGATGAATTATCGACGAAGCAGAAGGAAGCGGATGCACTAGTCACTACTGTAGAGACACAGGTCGATCGAATGCTTGTTTCTGTGAAGAAAGAGGTATCTACCCTGAATAATGAGCTGTCAGGTCAGATTACCCGTGAGAATCATGAGGAGTCGGCAAGGATTGCCAGTATCGTAGACAAGGTTAATTCATCAGTTCTTGAGATCAAGGATTACCTCGCACACGCAGAGGAAGACACCAGCCTTGAGGATATGAAGGAAGAGCTGTCAGAGAAGATTCATTCTGAGAATGTCAAGGTATTCAGGAATATCCAGGATACCATGAAGGAAATGGATCACAGTGAGCAGCTTGACATTTCCATAGATGAGAAATACAGATCATTAAAGCATCGTTCAGCATTTCTGCTTATTGTGCTTATCATTAATTTAATTGTTTCAGCGGTGATACTTCTTATGAATGCAGGTATCATACCTGATGATATTCTGAGCCTTTTAGGATTATAATTTTCAATGGAGAAATTAAAGAGAAAGCGTCCGGTCTGGGTAATTGGTCACAAGAACCCGGACACGGACTCCATCTGTGCTGCGATTGCGTATGCTAATCTCAAGAATCAGACTGAGGATGGAGATTTCATACCGAAGAAGGCCGGCCCTATAAATGAGGAGACGAGATATGTTCTTGATACCTTTCATGTGACTGAGCCTGAGACGGTGCGTAATGTCGGTACCCAGATAAAGGATATGGATTATAGAAGGACAGAGGGAGTAGATGAGCATCTGTCTCTGAAGAAGGCATGGGCCCTCATGAGACAGCTGGATGTCGTTACTCTTCCTGTCGTAAGGCCTGATGGCAGGCTGCAGGGCGTTATCGTAAATGGCGATATCGCCTATTCTTATATGGATGTGTATGATAATCGTGAGCTGGGCCGTGCAAGAACCCAGTACAAGAATATCATAGAGACTCTTAACGGCCAGCTGGTATGCGGAAATGAGCATGCCTATTTCAATCATGGCAAGGTGGTAGTGGCTTCGGGCGATGTAAAGACAATCCGTTCAGAGGTGGATGGAGATGATCTCGTCATCCTGGGGAATGTAGTAAGCCGCCAGAAGGCTGTGCTCGAGGAGATACCCGGATGCATGATAGTCACCGGAGTGAAGTCAGTCGATCCTGAGGTCGCAAGGACTGCAGAGGCGATAGACTGCGTACTCATTACAACTGAGTATGACAGCTTCACTACGGCACGTCTTATCAATCAGAGCATACCAATCAGATATTTCATGACGAAGGAGAATCTCGTAACGTTTGATGAGTCTGACTATCTTGATGATGTGACAAGGGTCATAGGAAAGGTCAGACATCGTGATTTCCCGATCCTGGATGATAATCAGAAATATGTAGGAATGTTTTCAAGAAGAAATCTCCTGAATCCTGAGAAGAAGCGAGTAATCCTCGTAGATCATAATGAGAAGAATCAGGCGGTAGACGGCATAGATGAGGCCGAGATTCTGGAGGTCGTGGATCATCACAAGATAGGTTCTCTTGAGACCATTTCTCCGATATATTTTACAAACCGTCCGCTGGGATGCTGCTCCACGATCATATACCGGATGTATCAGGAGAGAAAGGTCAAGGTGAATCCGCAGATGGCAGGACTCATGCTTTCAGCCATTCTATCGGATACACTGATGTTCCGCTCACCTACATGCACAGATACAGACAGGGCAGCGGCGGAGCAGCTCGCAAAAATTGCCGGGGTAGATATAGAAAAGCATGCAATGGCTATGTTTGAGGCAGGAAGCAATTTTTCCAGCAAGACAACGGCAGAAATTTTCTATCAGGATTTCAAGACATTCAGTCAGGGTGATATAGACTTCGGTGTGTCACAGATTTCGGCTGTGACAGACAAGCAGTTGAACGGAATCCGCAAGAGCCTTGGAGAATACTTAGAGAAGGTACTCGCGGATCGCAATCTGAAGCAGGTCTATGTACTTCTGACAAATATTCTGGATCAGTCTTCACGGCTGATCTGCGCAGGGCAGGATGCCGAGGAGACCGCACGTAATGCATTCCCTGGAAAGCCGGTGCTTGAGGATGGCAATGGACGCTTCATAATGCTTCCCGGAGTGGTGTCGCGAAAGAAGCAGGTAATTCCGGCGCTTATATCCGCGATGGAGGAGCAATGAGTCAGGATACAGTCATTCCGTGGTTTCATATTCATAAGACCGCGGATACGTCAATATTTCTGTGTGAAAAAAATGAAATTTCTGAACAGGCAGTTGAAGAGAC
>Ga0256404_1005035_pt1 | contig 24014 bp, 11 predicted proteins | sample RumenRJG_01DNA_FD_185990 | JGI IMG/M metagenome (GOLD analysis project Ga0256404, IMG submission 185990) | Bovine rumen microbial communities from Lethbridge, Alberta, Canada - RJG_01 | ecosystem: Host-associated > Mammals > Digestive system > Stomach > Rumen | place: Canada: Alberta | collected... | reverse complement strand
ATCCTTCTTCTGGATCATATTCATGCGGGCGATAGTGATAATAAGCTTTTATATTACTTAACACTGTACTATCAAATGGCATTTTTATACAATCCTTACCCACCTCCGCATTTGGAAACATCTTTTTCAGGGATGTGAAGGTGTGTTCAAATACTATAGGCGCTTCTACCTTTTGAGCTATATTTTCTTGCTGCTGATTAACTGAGGCTACTTTATCATCCCAAAGGCCAAGTAAACTCTTCTTACTTGAATAGAATACACAGTTATTGGGATAGATCTCCATTGATGTTGGGCTAAAGTACGTCAAAACAATATGGTGAGATACATCATACTTTTTTAGAAATTCTGGAGAATTTCCGTTATAGAAAGAGAATGTATGGTATTTCCTTCCCCATGACAATAATGATTGTTTTAGTCTATCAATTTTTAAATCCTCAACTTTTATATAATCTTTGGACTCTATATTTTCAACAAACATACCGAGAATAGTATCATTTGGCCCAGGTATCCTTTTCCAAATGTGAGGGGTGATAGGTTCATGCAAAATACATGGACATGCAGATTTGTTGATGGACTTTTTTAATTGCCCATTTTCTATCCATTTGTTTTGAGTCCTAATAACATATCTGCATTTTGCTAGTTTTTCTTGCGATAATTCTCTGTTGTTGTCAGCCTTACAACAATCATGATATTGTAGAGTGGCATACTTATTTATCAGATAGTTTATTGTTCCTTTCAATTTCTCATCTGTGAGCTTGGATTCATCAAATTGGAATTGTATTGCATAATGGATAAATCCGAGGAAAGACGAATTATGCATTAATCCGCCATCACAGGTGGGCAAAAAATATCTTATGCCAAGGTCTATTTTGGGATACGCTTTATTACTATGACCAACAGCGAAATCCAGAATACCATTAAAATCTTGTATTTTCTTACCGTCACTGTTTTTCAAAGTAAGTAAAGCGTCGCAGAGCATTGGAGCAACTAAATCGATATTGTCACCTGGAGTAGATATGAAATATCGAATGTCAACATATGCTTGGTACCTTATGTCTCTTAGGTTTTTTATCAGTGTAAAGTCCGTTTCGATAATATTTAGCCGGACATCATGCAAATATCTTCTTATTATTGATAATTGCTTCAGGAAATCAACATAAGAGAAAATTACTTCTAGATAGTTGTAATTATAGAATTTGTTCCCTACATGTTCCATCCAGTATTTGAAATAGATGAAACCATTTCGAGAAGTTGTATAGAGTTTATCTAAGTGCTCTCGTTCATCTGGGCGTGACCCGTATGCTAATATATAATCAACTTTTTGATAGAACCCCAAATTATTAAAGTTCCCAGAAGGGGATAGCTCCTTTAGAGCAGACTCCACATCTGTAATGCCTAATGGCTGAAGGTTCGGATTACTTTCCTTTAATAGATCAACAAGTATGTATTGTTTGTTAACTGAAAATACAAAAATATTTGTACTGACATAAGAACAAACAATTTGGAAGACCTCTGGTGACACTCTAGATAATGCCTCTTTAACCATATTTTTCTCCCAGGTTGTTATATATAACGCCCAGAATAATGTCATATGGCAATGACGAGTATTACCACTTTTATAGTTATAGAAACAGTCATTAAAAACGAGAATCCAATCAGACACCTTCCCAGTATCAAATTCAGATATTTCAAATTCAACAATGTCTTGACCCTCTTTCTTTTTGTCTATTTCTCCATTTGTAAATATCTGTTTCCCAACAACAAAAAGCCTTCTTCTCCTGTTCTCAGGGGGGAGGTCTTTCTCATAAGCAAGAAAGTTAATAGTGGCATCACATGAACTCCATCCTTCACCGGTATGAGTGTAGCCGATATCATCCTGTACGCTTATTGGCCCAAATTTACAGAAGATAAGTGGATTCTTCTGTATTTCGTCAAAACGTTCTTTTGTTGAAGATGCTTTAAACCCCATGTCTATAATATTTTAGGCTTTTTGTTTGTATTCGAATAAGCTAGATTATTTATATTCAGGCTGCCTCCAAACGGAATTTTGGATTAAAACCTTCTTCTTCCCCATTTATTATAATCGGGTATTTTCGAAAGATCAATCTTCATATTTGGTTGATAAACCCTTTTTGAAGATTCTGTTGGTTGTACATCTGGAGAACTATTGGCTTCTTTATTATAGTTTTGAATAATTCTATTTGTTCTTTCTTTGTCCCCCCAATAATTCTTGTTTGGTTCAACAAGTCTATTCATGCTAATGGACTTTGCTTTAGAGATAACATTTAGATACGATCCGTCACACCATAATAACTTGTTTTGGATAAATGGGAACGCTATATTAATAGTCGTTGGCTTACTAACATCTTTTGATTTGCCAAAAATATCAAATCCGTGTCCGCTGCTAATCCACAAATTATTGGTTAGAATCGCTCGATCATGGAACTCTTTTTGTGAATTTCCATAGAAACAAATTCTCAAATTCAGATTAGGTCTAATCTTTGAAATTAGTGAGCGAAAATAGTTTAATTGTGCATCAAAATTATGCGTTTTATCCTCACCTGTAAATATTGCAATCTCAAAAATCTCCCCCTCGTTTAAGTTTTTGGGTAGTATAATTTTAAGAATCGGCAGTAAATTGTATTTCAATTTTTCGTCATCATCATTCTTGATATCATCAGAAAACAAGTAATTATCTACAATAATCATGGAATTACAGATGTTTATTGAAGGGAACACATTATTTAACGCCTTCATAAAATCCCAGTCTTTGGCTTTTTTGCTTGGAAATTCTGTACCATTGTCGATGAATAAATGGTCACATTCTTTAACCAGGTTATTATTTAAAACGACAACACCGAGATCTGCCGATAATTTTATGCAAGTATCATTCGGAAGGGTGGTTAGGTAAATAGCATTTAATTCTCTAATACAACATTGGTCACATGATAACTTGGCTATGTAAGGGAAGTCGTTCTTGCCAGTGAATTCAATTTTGCATTCACCATTGGATGATTTCTTCCAAAACATACGCATCCATTCATTTTCCTCTTTAAGATTAGAGAATTCTGCAGAAGATATATCCAAGAAAACATCAGCCTTACAGATAAATTTATACATAGATATCCAATTACCCATAAGCCGTATAACATTGTCATTGGGCTCCAAGACTGTCGGATGAGAATTTATGAATTCTGTAAGAAATCCGACCTCACAAAAGCAAGTCTTACTCATTCTCATCTTTTTTCACTTTAATGTCAAGTAAACTCATTGAAAGTCTATCGGCTTCATCAAAGAAGCCTTTGCCAAAACTGTCATTTAGCCTGCCATCACGGTCTATTTTAATCTCTTTTATCTGAGGAGTATATAGAGGACGTTTGCTAATATCAGCATCGTATACGTACAGGATTGATACGTTTTCAGCAACACTGTTATGCTCAGCAACTATTGTTTGTAATTTCCGAATAAGATACTCGCTATGTGTTTCTATAATAAAGTGTACATGGTAATTCATATACGCGTCAACAAACATTTCTGCCAGTAATGATTGAAGCATCGGATGCAAATGAACTTCCGGTTCTTCAATAGCTATGGTAGGTTCAGAGAAATAATAATGGGGGATATCATTATAATCATACTCAACTTTCTTTACTGATTCAAAAATGGCAGTTTCTATTCTAATAAGAAGGGTGACAATTTGGGTAATCCCGTAACCTTCTTCTGCTAATATTGTACCTACTGTATCTTTCTCTGTTTTGAATAGTCGTACAACGAAGCTACTACCAGAATCACTTATTTCAATAGAAACGGAATGTCCGATACCTAATTTTCTTACCCATTTATCAATAAAGCTATCATCTCCGTAATAACCACGCATATGGGAATTTTTAAAAGCTCGTTGTGCAATGAAGTATCTTTTTACCAAATTAGTAAAATTATCATTTGAATCAAAGGAATACTCACGTTTAACGTTGACTAAAGAGGTTGCAACATATGATAGACTTTGTGGAATAGCCAAAGTTACAGCTTCTTCGATAACCATAGAAGCATATTCCTTGAACATGCCAAAAAGGCGATGCTCAAATTCCAAATAATAATTATCAAGATCTGATTCCGATTCTTTTATCGAGTAGAAAATGCCAGATGATTCTTCTATTTTATAGTCGATATTCATCAGAACATCATATAACAGGGCGAAATCAACAGGACATTTTTCCCATTTTTCTCTTTCTCCAGATCCAATCATTGAAACCAGATTGCCCTCAATTTCAGTTGCTACTGGTCCGAGCATTCTGCGAGACCAATCCAAATATCCTTCATCAATAGAGGGAGACTCTATCCTTAAGAAACGTGTCCCACCAATAAAAGGAGCTTCATTTTTAAATCGTTTACTATTCATTTTCAGAAAAGAAGCCTCTTTCATTTCGAAATAACCTCCGAATGTCTTCTTTTTACTAGAAATAAAGTCCTGTGATATCTTATCTATAGCCAGGAACAATTCCTTTTCTTTTGAGATTCCTTTGGCCATTTCATAAAGAACACCTTTAAAAGTTTTAGAGTCAACATTATATAGCTTCTCTAATAAAGGGAAATAGAAAAGTGTATTATATTTTAGAGATTCACTAAGGATATCGGTATTTCCTTCTGCCCATTTGTCAATAAGCGTAGGCTGTTTCTTCTCTATCCCCAAACTATTCATTAATCGATTATTCCCTTTTTGAAGCATCCAAGTTTCAATCTCATGAAGCGACTCTTCTCCATAAGCTTGAATGAAGGAATTATAATATTCCTCAAAAATATGTTCGTCAAGTTTCAGATATCTTTCTTCATCTTCTTGATGGATACGTGCCATTGCTGGCATATCTTTTAAACTATCATGAAATTCTTCTTCAGTTTGAAGGCCATAGAGGTGCTTTTTCTTATATTCAATTTCATCGTAAAAATTGGCTAAATACTGGCCATATGCAAAACGAGAGAAATTGTTGATTAGCAGATTATAGTTCGCTTTTAGAGGCTCTTTATGTGAAGATGAGTATATTATTTCTCCAGATGGTTTCTTTATAGTGATAGCTTTAATATATCCTTGGCAAAGAACATCATTCTTGTCAGATTCAAAGCAAAGAGAAACTACAATATCTTCACCAAGAATCAGCGGGTGAATTTGGTATTCAAATGTGATAGTCTTTTCATCAGAATTCTTATGTAGGACTCTAGAGAAATTTCCCAAATTAAAAGTCTCGTCTTTAGAGAAATCCAGCTTATGCTTTTTTAGGTCAATTCTTTTGAAAGCCTTGAAATCTTCTACAAGACTCTCAATGTAGGTGTTGAGAAGCACCATAGATTTTACTATAGAACTTTTTCCAGAGCTATTACAGCCAGTAAGGACTGTGATGGGCTTGATATTTACTGTTACCCCATCTTTGTCAAAAACTCTAAAATTCTTAACTGTAAATTTCGTATCCATAATTATATTCGTTTATTTCTGGCTGCAAAATTACGACTGTGTTGTGCAGTCATTCTTCACACCAAAATATTTTTTATACATATTCGATATTTTTTCTTTGATTTCAGTCCTTAGTGACTCTGGAGATAAGACTTCCACATCATCCCTAAACCAGATAAGCTCTGACAACAATTCCTTATTTGGAATTACGTCTATTGAGATGATTCCGTCTTCTTCATTTTCTATCTCTTGGGAAAAATGAATCGGTTTAGAGATAACATAGGGTAAACGCTCTTTTGAAAACTTCAATCGTATATGTTCAATTTCTTTGTCTTTTTCGATAGACACCCCAATTATGTCTCGGAAATAAGCATCGAAGTTGAAGTCAAGATTCCTCTTGAAGGTTTCTTCCCAAAAAGTTACACCTTCAATTCTGTCCAATGCAACTATAGACAGATCTTCGTACTCAGGATTATAACCAAGAAGGAACCATCTATTATTGTATTGTTTTAAATAGTAAGGATGGATATTCCATTTTGTAGTCTCTTGACCAAAGGGATGATAGTCGATGGTTATTGGCTGCCGTTTTATGACGCAATCAATCAGTTTTGGCAGGTATCTCAAACCCTTCATGTCTCGATTTTGCTGAAATCCAATGTAGTTTGTCTCAACTCCTCTTAATCCAAAACGTAAACGCAAGTTTGTTAGCAGTTCTTCAACCCAATCATACATTGGGATTCCTTGTAGTCTGGAAAGAGAAGTGATTAGGGTTTCTAATTGTTCCACCTCCATCTCAGTGATAGGAGTTTCCATGATGGAGAACTCACCACTATAGCGTAAGTATTTGCGTTTCCCGAACTGATATGACATAATCGGTGCTCCCCAGCCATCAGAGCTTTTCATGAACTTAATGTCATCATATATCTGTTTCTTAGAAACAGGCTTTAACCCCGCGTCGTCTAACTGCTCATTGACTCTGTTCATAAGATCCTCAATAAAGTACTTATGATACTTGTCACTGAAACATTTGTCCAGGATTTTATATCTGAGAAGGGCTTTTCTGTTATCTGGCATAAAATTTTGGATTTATATGTTCCATTAAATTATCAAACATAATAACCAACATGCTACACTAGCTATGCTGATGATTGCTGCAATCATCCCTAAACATCCAGTAGAGCATCCCTTATTCTTATTCAAGGCCTCTTCCAATTGCTTCTCCAATTGTCGTTGCCTCTCCTTTGCATCATTCAAATCTTTTGCAGCCTGAGTATTTTGGGCAGTCAGTTTCTGGAGTGATTTGTTCAATTCGCTATTCGTGTCCTGCATCTTTTTAAGACTCTCATTGAACTCTTTGGACTGCTTGGCACTTGTATCAGTTTGTGTTTTTAGTTGGGCCTGAAGTTTTTCCAATTGTTCTGTGTGAGCCTTTTGTGCCGTCTCGTTGGCCTTGTTGATTTCAGAGAGCTTTTTCTGGAGTTCTTCATTTTGCTTATTAGTTTTTTCCAATTGCTCTTTATGCTGCTTTTGGATGGCTTCCAGTTGCTCCTTATGTTGCTTAGTAGCTTCTTCTTGAATTTTATTAAGTTTTGAAAGCTTTTCTTGAAGTTCTTTGTTTTGTTTCTGGCCAGCCTCCAGCTGATCCTTGAACTGTTTTTTTATCTGTTCTGTTAAAGCTGCCTGTGATTTGTTCTTTTTTTCGTTCACAGTTTCTGCCAATTCTGAAAAGTATTGGCCTAGTCCCTGTGGGGTAGGTGTCCATTTGTCAGCGACTTGGCGTAAGAAGATTTTTTCAGGTTTGTGTCCAACTCCAGATATAAATGGAGTTTTAAGAGAAGAAACAACCTCAATTACTTCTGGTTTGTCCACATCGGTTGTTGAATCAATGCCGCCACCACGAACAATAGCAATTGCATGGTAGCCCTTAACATCCAACTCTTTAAGCTTTTCGCAAAGAGCCTTTGTTTGTGTCAAGGTAACTCTTTCTTCATGAAAGTCTATTGTAGCTCTTGCAGCACGGATGCCATCTTCAAAATCGCCTAAAGTGATAGAACTTGCAGCAATGATAAGAGCTACTTGTGGTCGGGTGTTATTGAATAATAGGGATTCAAGAATAGCATCAACATTCTTAAATCCTGCCTCTACTTTACGTTGTCTGTATTCGATACGTTTGACTTCGTTTTCATCAATAACCTGTTCCTTTACGACTTCAACACGAGAGACATTTAACTCCAATTTGATTTCACTTTTAGGCGTAATTCTTCGTCCCAATGTTCCAAGAATATCTACAAGATTACCTGGTGTCAACTCCTTACGTTGAGAATCAGTGATTTTAATAGGAAGCTCAACTTGTGAATTTTCGTCGCGTAAAGCATCAAAATACACGCCGTTATAAGCAATACCATTACCCTTCAAGTAAAGGCCACGAATGCATACAAGTTTCCCACTTGCCTGATTATTTTGGTGGGCTAGTATATCATTGAAGATAGCAATGATTTCAGAAGGCTGGAATTGTTGAACAGTAATATTGGCCATGCCGTTTGTATTTTATATGGTGCAAATATACAAAAAATGATTCAAAAATTGGTTGTTTCTTCATTTTTTTGACTATAGAATTGATATTTTTCTAATTTTAGAATGATTTTTGCTAAAAAATGACTATATTTGCAGCTATATTAATAAGGTATGTATATGGGAACTAAAGACCTCAATCGACTGAAAGTTGTTCTTGCGGAAAAGAAACGCACGAATAAATGGCTTGCCGAACAGCTCGGAAAAGATCCTGCGACTATTTCCAAGTGGTGTACGAATAATGCGCAACCTAATTTGGAGACATTAATTGAAATAGCAAAATGTTTGGAAGTCAATGTTAACGAACTTATTAGAATATAATTTTTAACCATTTTGCAAACATGGACTAACTTGGATGAATGTAATTCTTCCTATTTTATTAAAAACATTGTATATTTGTAAATTTCTAAAAACAAAAGAATATATGGCAGAAGAAATAAAAGACGAAATCGTTCTGAATGACGACGAACTGATATGCGTCCTTACGGGTGAGAAGAAGAAAGCGAATGCCAAAGAGCAGATGCTGCAGTCTATCATACTCCAGATGAACGAAGAGTATGGTTTTGAGATGAGTGACATGAAGCGTGACTACTCCTTCTCGTACGAAGATGAGGAAGGTAAGAAGAAGCGTGTCACCGTTGACCTTGCCATATTCCGTGCTGGTGCAGCTAAAGAACCTGAGAATATAGAGCGTATCTGTATTGTTTGTGATACAAAGGTTAAAGCCAGTGACTCGAAGAAGGGTGTGGAAGGTGCTTTGAACAACGCGCTCAGAGCTGCCGGATGCGACTTCGGCCTTTGGACGAATGGCGACGAACTTCATTTCAGCCAGCGTGTGGAAGATGTCGTTGGCAACGAACGAATAGTGGATATTGCCGACTTCCCAGGCATTGACGAGTCTATTGAGGACATGGAGCGTATGGGTGACCGTGCACAACCTCGTAAGCCTGCCAACGACTCACTTATTCGTACCTTCAAGCGTTGCCATGATTATATCTATGGCAATGAAGGCCGCAAGAAGGATGCGTTTTGGGAACTGCTGAATCTTATCTTCTGCAAAATCTATGATGAGAAACGTCGTTACCTCTGTGCCGAACGTAATGAAAGCTACCACCGTCAGTTCTGGGTAGGCGTGAAGGAGCGCAACACACCTGAAGGACAAGCGGCAGTGGCAAAACGTATTAAGGCTATCTTCAAACAGCTAAAGACCGATGCCATTTTTAGCGAAGTATTTGCAGGTAACGAGGAAATTTCCCTGTCTGACTATGGTGTTGCTTACGTTGCTTCAGAGATCGCTAAGTATTCTTTCCTTGATGCAACAGTAGATGTAAAAGGTACGGCATACGAGACGATTGTCAGTAACACATTGAAACAGGAAGCTGGTCAGTTCTTTACCCCTCGAAATGTTATTAAGTGTATGGTGGAGATACTGAATCCGACTGTCAACTCCCGTGTTCTTGATCCAGCCTGTGGTTCTGGAGGCTTTATTGTGATGGTGCTTGACCATGTTCGAAAGCAGATAACAAAGAGCATGTACCCAGAGTTGGAAGGTGCGCTATTAGAAGCAAAGGCTAATACCGATGCTGTCAATGACAAAGTGCGTGAATATGCCGAGAACATGATCTTTGGATTCGACTTTGACCCAGATTTGAAGAAAGCTGCCAAGATGAACATGGTGATGGCTGGCGATGGGCATAGCAACATCTATAACATCAACTCCTTGGAATATCCGAATGGTACGCTGCCCGACATACCAAAGGTAAGCGCATCAGTCGCAAAAAGCGTAGAACAGAAAGGTGACATTGCCGACTGTGACGAGACCTACTCTATTGAGAATGCGATGGGTAAGTTCGATTGTATATTTACGAATCCTCCCTTCGGCTCAAAGGTAGAGGTGGCATCTACCATTGCTGAGCACTATGAGTTGAAAGCCTTTACTGCTCCAGAAGTGTTGTTCATTGAGCAATGCTATAACTTCCTGAAGCCAGGTGGCAAGATGGGCATCGTGTTGCCTGATGGTATTCTTGGTAATCCCAATACGGAGGTGGTTCGCAAATGGATTCTGGAACACTTCAAGCTGTTAGCCAGTGTGGATTTGCCTGTCGAGACATTCCTTCCCCAAGTGGGAGTGCAAGCCTCTTTGCTCTTTCTCCAAAAGAAAACGGCTTTGGAACGTTTGGTTGACCCCAATAGCGAAATGTATGATGTCTTCATGGCAATAGCAGAGAAAGTGGGCAAAGACCGTCGTGGCAATGTCATCTATGAGAAAGACGATGATGGGGCTGAAATCCTGTTTGTTGATACGAAGGAGTGGGCCAGCTATAACAGGCATGGTGAATTGATTGCCCGTCGTCGTACAGAACGTGTGAAACATGTGGATGATGACCTGCCAAAGATCAGTGCGGCTTATAAAAAGTTCTTGGAGGGTAAGGCATGAAAACAGGTTCTGTAAAATACTCTATAGGCTCACAGACAGGATTGCGCTTTGACGCGAGCTTTCATCTGTCTGAAGGGCTTGTGGTGAAAAGGAAAATAGCATCCTCGCCATTCGAAATGCTTACCATCAAAGATGTTACCTCTGATATATTCTATGGCAACAGGGCAAAACGCGTATATGTGACAAAGAGGGAAAATGGAATTCCATTCCTTAGCAGTTCAGATATACTACAGGCGGACTTAGAGAATGTTAAGCTTGCCTCAAAGAAATATACTCCATGCATCGAACAAATGAAGTTGAAAAAGGGATGGACGCTCATTTCGCGTTCTGGCACTATCGGCAATTGTGCGTTCGCTAACGCGAAACATGCTCAGAAGCTTGCTTCTGAGGATGTTATTCGGCTTGTGCCGAATAACATCCTCAGAGGAGGCTTGGTATATGCATACCTCGCCTCCAATCACGGACATTCGCTACTAACACAAGGAACATTCGGTGCAGTTATTCAGCATATTGAGCCTAATTTCATAGCCTCTCTTCCTATTCCTAAATTCCCAGAAGCCTTCCAGCAAGAGGTGGATAATCTGATTCAGGAGTCAGCCCGACTCCGTGAAGAGGCTGCGGATGCTTTGGAGAAAGCTGTTAGGTATTTTGATGACCGTTTTGTCATTAAGCCTACCATTCAGAAAACATTTTCTCTAGGACTCAAAGATTTAAAGTTGGGGTTCGCAGCTTATAATAATAATCGCGAAGTGGATGAATTTATAGATAGTTATTCTTCAAATTCTTACGAGCTAAAGAGTAAAACTTCTAAGATTTTTGCGCCACCTCTGTTCAAACACATATATCTAAATAAGGATAATGGTTATCCTTTTATGACTGGAAGTGAATTGACTCAATTCAATTTGAGATACTACAGATGGTTGTCACCAAGAGGTGTAAAAGATATTAATGATTATGTGGTAAAGAAAGGAACCCTTCTATTATATAAATCAGGAACAACAGATGGAGGAATTCTCGGCAATGTGTTCATCGCTGATAAGAAGTTGGATGGTTGTTGCTTATCAGACCACGTTATAAGAATTGTTTTCAATGAAGTCGAACAAGCGTATTGGGCTTATGCGTTCCTGCGTTCCAAGGGAGCTGTTAGAATGTTGCAACGATTGGCAACTGGAACAATGATACCATTCATAACGCCAGAACGAGTTTCGCATTTGTTGATTCCCAATCCAGATAATAATTACGAACGTATAGTTTCGCTTATTGAAAAATATATCGATCTCAATTCTAAATCAAAAGAAGATGAGACCAAAGCCATTTCAATGGTAGAAGACGAAATAGAGAAGTGGAACAGTTAGATTAGTCCGTAAGGAACGTACTCACAGTCCGAAGGGAGCAAACTCGCAGTCCGTAAAGAGCGGACTTATTATGAATAGAAAGAAACAAGAGAGAAGGTATGTCGAAGGTACACAAAGAAGAAATCATCTGTCCCAAGTGTCAAGCCAAAGGCGAGTTTGACCTGTGGGATTCCATGAACGTTGACCTTGACCCAGAATTGCGGAAAAAGGTGTTCAACGACGAGGCTTTTATCTATACATGCCCAAAGTGTGGTCATCGTACAGGTGTACCATACGGAACACTGTACCACGACATGCAACACCGTTTCATGTTGTTCTTCGACTTTTTCAAGTCGGATGATTACGACTATGAGCCTCTCGAAATTTCTGATTTGCCTGACACCAACAACTATGTTTATCGTCATGTGACAGGACTTTGGCGGCTGAAGGAAAAGATCCTCATTTTGGAGAAGGGCTTGAATGACGTGGCCATAGAGCGGATGAAGTATATGTTTACCCATATACTGCACCCAGAACTGGCAGAAAAGAAGATAGAAGTGTATTTCGGCGATGTGAGTTATTCAGACAAAGAGTTGTCAGATGAAGGAACAATGGTGTTCTGGTTTCATAATGAAAATGACGAGTCGATGGAGTGGTCAGTTTCCATGAAGACCTATTATGAACACTGTCTTGCTTGTGACCTTGACCCTCGTATGAAGGCCGATAAGTGCGTGAATGTGGACGAAGGCTGGATAGCAAAACAATTTAAAACTGCTGGTGTATGAGCGACGAGAAGAAAACATATAACGGCAGATTACAGTTCTATGAACGCGGTCACGTCGGCATCAAGGATTATGACGATAAGGTGATTGTTTCGCCAGACTTAGGGTATTCTGAAATTAGGGAAAGGGATGATGAAAATGCCGCTATAGTACGTAAGGGAGAGAAATGGGCTTTGACGGACTTGGAGGGTAAGCCCTTGTGTTCCTTTATCTATGATAGGATAGTATATATAGGTGAGCATTGTTACAAAGCAGGTGTCTATGTAAAACCAGACAATGGAGAATTGATTGTTGAGTATGCGGACACCAGAATGACTTATGCCATTCTTAGTGAAAAGGGTGAAGTCCTTTGCGACAGGAATAAGAAATACAACTATATCGCAGAAGTACATGAGGGGGAAATCACAGCGGCCATCAATGGCAAATGTGGTGTGATAGACATCCATGGGAATGTCATCATGCAACTAAAATACAAATACATCCAACCAATGGGAGAAGGCCATTATCTCGTGTCATTAGACAACGATGATAACTACTATTCAACCATTATCAATAGAGAAGGTAAAGTTCTGATCCCTGCAAGTATGGGCTATCGCAGCATCTACCATTTTCATCATGGTGTAGCAAGAGCCAATAAAAATGCCAAGTGGGGACTGATAGATGAAAGCGGTAAGCACGTTTCAGCCTTTGACTTTAACTTCATAGAAGAATGGGGCGAAGGTTACTATAAGGTAGAGAAAGGAGCAAAGAAGAATATCTTGCGTCCTGATGGCTCCATCGTCCTGAAAGAATGGTTCAATGATGTGTTTGAGGTAACTAATGGTTTTTTCATCTTTGGCAATACCATCCGCAAGTCAAAGACTAATCCCAAGACTCGCTACATAGAGGGAGTAGCCCATGTGAACGGTGACATCATCTTCCCTATGATTTTCGAGAGGGTAAGGTGGCTGGAAAGTAAAGAAGCATTGTATGCTGAAATTGGAACCAAACCTTATATCCTCACATTAGACGGTGGCATCTATGACCCGCAACGGAGTCATCTGCCACAGAAATTGGATATTGACGAGGTTTCTTTCTTTGAGAATCTTGCCAACTGGGTACTGCCAGGACTCCAGTTCTTCTATCGTGACACCAATGCACCGATAGACGCTGCACGAGTCTATCATATTGGAGATACCATCAGAGCAGGTTTCTTTGTGGATGTCACAACGAAGCTGTTAAAACCTGCACATAGGACACGATTCATCATTGCATCTGCCCATGCTGCCTTGTTCTTCGAGAATGAGCAAATGATCAAAGAGAACCCAAATGTTGCAAAGTGGAATCTTGCCACATTCCATTTCAACAGTTTCTTTAAGGTGATGGATGTTTATGAGACTCCATTGTGTACGCAGGTGTTCTTGCTGCATGTACCTATGTCAGCAGCCATATTGTTGGAGGGTAATACAGCGTTCCAGTTCCTTGACGAAGCAACAGGAAACCAGACTTCACTTGTGCAAATGGCTAGGAAGAGCCTTGACGACAAGTTGAGAATGGAGTTCCATGACCGTTCTTTTGATGAAGAATGGTGTAAACGGATGGATCAGCCAGTAGGCATGAGCGAAGATTTAACACTTTATCCTCTCAACCCTGTTCCTGAGCCGGAAGAAGGACATATAGCCAGTTTGAGCAAGCTGATACATCAACTTGCAAATGATGCTGATATTGACTATAAGACTGAGGTATCGGATAATTTCCCATGGAAAGGAATTGGGGGCAGGATTTGTGATGGTTGTTTCTTTGCTAACACCATTGTTGGTAAGGGCGAGGGCTGTGCAAAACTCCATAAGGATGATTTCCGTGAGAACTACGTTAAGGGAATCTGTCTGCACCGAAAGACAAAGGAAGATGAGGAATCTGAATTTGAACGCAGGGAGAGAAGAAAGGCGGAGCAAGAAAAGGATAAAGAAGAAAAATCCTCTGATGTCTATGCCATTCGACTGATGAAAGAGTTCATTGAAGAGAAGCTGGATGGTGACATTTCAAAGCTAAGAGACTATGACCTTTCAACCCTGCATGATGAACCCAAGTATGGCGATTATGACATTTCACGCTCGAACATAGCCAAGGCTGTTATGTCATTGGTGTTTGGCGGTGACTGGCCAGAGCTGACAGTTGACACTCTCAATCATTATGATTATCGCCTGGAGCCGATATGCCATTACCAGAATCTGTTTGGCGCAAACATCATGGATGTGTACTTTAAGGGGTTGAAGAACTTTAACCCATCAGACGAATTGCATCAGCGTGCATTGAAATGTGCTCACATGACTTATAACATCGGGAATCTGATTGTCCTGCCGAATAAATTCAATGACAAAGAATCACTGAGCAATTATCGGAGTAACACCAAGTTCCGTAGCTACATGGATCAATATCTTGTTGCTATTTACAATGTGATGACAGAACAGAAGAAGCAAGACATGCACATGAAGGGCATCCTATATAAAAACAGAAAGATGCTGGTTGACTATCAAGGCGATGAAGGATTCATCAAGTTCATTCATGCGATGATGCTTGAACCTTTCGCTGATGAGACGGGCAGACCAAAATCCGTATTCAAGGGAGTGTGGAGTTATATGAAAGACCTCGATCGGGCAACCTATATGGAAGCTGTAGAGGAATATATTGCATTCTGCAACGACTTTATACCAAAGCGCGGCGAACGAATGATAGAACGTATTAAGTTGCTAATTAAATAACTAAAAATATATGGCTAAAATATGCACACCTAAGTTTTCAAGCGGGCCAGTAAATGCTGGAGAAGAACGCTTGTTGAAATATCTGGAGGCAAAGTTGCCTGACGGCTATTACATTGTCCCCAATGGTGAGTACCCCAGCATGAATGCCCAGGGAGCGGTGCAATACTGGGAGTATGACTGTATTGTTGTGGCACCTCATGCCATCTACAATATAGAAAACAAAGACTATAAGGGACGTTTGGAGGCTAACGACGACTCTTGGTTTTGCAATGACATTGAGAAACCCAATCCCATCAAATCTGCGACCTTCAAGGGAAAACTGTTGGCAGGTTACTTAAAGAAGAAAGACCATCACTTTGCGATGGCTTGGGTTGACTCCATCGTTACGCTAAGTTCTTTGGGACAAAACAAGTCAGGTTTTGAAAGTGGTTCTTTCTGCGATAACAAGACGTTCTTGCTGGATGATGAGTTGATAGACTACTTAACGGACAATGACAGACTCCATAAAACACGTAATGCCATCAGCCACCTACAGCACCAGATAGTAGAATACCTGGTTGGCAGCAGTGAGCCAAAGAATAAGAAAAAGACTGAAGTTTGCAATTATATCATCGAGGAGATTCTGGAAGCCAATGATGATTATGTAGAATATCTTTGTCACAGCAAATTCTTTAAGGACAAGAAGCACAAAGTTCGTGACTATGCCTTAGACAAAGCGGGATTGTCACCCATGCAGTTAGACAGGCACAACAAGCTTGTCCATAATGCTGAAATGAGTGAAGAGTCTCTTCCGGCATCGCCCCTTATTATTAAGAACCGCTGTCAGACAAGCGAAGATGGTAACCATTATTATGTGATTTCCGACTACATGGAGGAACACTCTCTGCGTAGTGAGATGCAGAGGAACACCTTCACTGACAAAGATAAGATAGTAATTATCTTGGATTTGGCAAAGGCTCTTGCCATAGCACACGAGAACAATGTTATCCATCGCAATGTCTGCCCGGAAAACATTTATGTACAGTCTGACAGGCATGCCGCATTAGCCAACTTTGGTTTATCCTATAACGTCCTGCATGAAGCTGACAAGCTGAATGTGTCAATCAGCATGGATGCCTTTGATCGTGACCCATATACATCCGAGGACGTGATAACTGGCGACTATTCCCCTTCATCAGATGTCTATTCGTTCGGCGTGATAGTATATGAACTGATGGTTGGTGATTTGCCTTTCTCCAACTACCTGCAACTGAAAGCCAAAGGTGGCTCTTTGACAGAAGACATGATGCCAAGTAAACGCAATCCCAACGTCGAAGAGTGGGTAGATGTTGTATGTAGCCGTATTATTGTAGAAGATCCTACTGAACGGTGGTCGAACATAGAAGAGATTTGTGATTATATCTTTGAAGAAGCAATAGAGAAGAAATACGGTCAGCAAGAGAAACATCCTGAAGCCAAAGCTTGGGATGAACTGAAGAATGGCGACATGATAACTCCTGAAATCTCACTTTACAAAGAATTGGGTGAGGGTGGATTCTCAAAGGTGTTCCAAGCTATCCATTCATTGCAGCCAGGAGCAATGTTTGCAGCAAAGATATTCAAGGAAGGAGTAAGTCCGCAATCCACCATTGATGAATTTAATGCACTGAAGGATGTCAATCATCCTAACATTGTGCGCTTCAAATATAATGGACTTACGTTTGGTGGGCTGTTCTACACGCTGATGGAATATATCAATGGTAAGGACATCAGAGAATATTGCTTCGGCGATAAGTATTTCACTTTGCCGTTCATCTATAAGTTTATCCATGAAATGACATCCGCTTTGGTTTACCTGCACGAGAAAAAATTGCGCCATCGTGATATAAAGCCAGAAAATATCATATTTGAAAAGAGCGGTAAGTTCGTCCTGATAGACTTTAACATCGCTACAAGCAACGTAAACGACTTGGATAAAGTAGGAACATGGCCGTATCTGGCTCCAGACTTAATGAACGGTCACACTATGCAGTGGGAAGATAGCGCGGACACCTTTGCCCTTGGCGTGACTCTTTATGAGCTGTTAACGCATAGCTATCCTTGGCCGGGCAAGCGGATTCCTGTCCTTGACAAGAAACCTACAGACATTGTTCCTTTGAATAGTTTGATAAGTGCTGAGTTTGCAGCATTTGTCATGAAGGCAATAGACACCCGTCACGAAAATCGTTTCAAGACTGCCAAGGAAATGATGGCGGAGTTAGAGAAAATTGGCGAGGCTGGTATTGCCAAGAAATCCGAAGTGTTTGTTATTGACCATGATGGTTCTGAACTACATATCGTTGACTATATCAACAGTTTGTATAGCCAAAGTGAAAACGGCAATGCTGGTACACGTGCAGGATGGAAGGGAGGAAACATTCTCGACGAGGAAACTTATACCAAGACAAAGCTTGACACAGAACTTCTCTCTGCCATTAAAGATGGCAAATACAAGTTGCTCATTATCACAGGTAACGCTGGCGATGGAAAGACTGCATTTATTCGTCAAGTTGAGCAAAGCAGTGATGAAGTTGAATATATTGATGAAACCCATAATGGCGCACGTATTGTTCTAAAAGGCATAACGTATCAAACAAACTATGATGGTTCACAAGATGAAGCAAATCTGAAGAACAGCGATGTTCTAAAAGAGTTCTTCCGTCCATTTGAGGGGATGAAAGATGATTTCAGCCAAGCCACAGAAGGGCGTATAATCGCTATCAATGAAGGTCGCTTGATGGATTTCCTTGAAAATTCTCCAGAACACAAATACCTTTATGATGCTATCGATGAGTACTTCTATAAAGAAGGAGTAACTAAGTTACCAGAAGGAGTAATGGTTATAAACCTGAATCTGCGTTCTGTTACTGCTTTGGATGAAAGTGGAGAATCGCTTCTTCGTAAACAGATAAAGGCTCTTACAGCTCCTCGTTTGTGGACACAATGTAAGGCATGTCCATTGGCTGAGAAATGCTTTATCAACTTCAATGTTAGGTCTCTAAACGATTCTGCTGTTGGAAATGAAATCATCAAACGCTTAGAGTGGATTGTAAGAACCATTGTATATAAGCGTGAAGTACACATTACAATGCGTGATCTACGCTCTATGATAGCATGGCTCATCACCAGAGACTATAATTGTGCTTCCATACCAGCCCTTGCACAACGGGAAGAGGAAACCAAACGCTTACTTGAAGAGGCAACTGATGAAAATGAAAAGTTGGGACTGCAATACCAGTATGAGCGCATTCGTTTAGAGGAATGGATGCGGTTGTATTTCAATATCACTGCTCCAGAAAGCAAACTATTCCCAGAATTACGCTCAGAAGATAGAATCGTCAAGCTTCTGAGAGAGACCGATATTGCAAATGTTGCTATTCCTGATAAGGACAGGGATCTGTATTACCGGATAAAGAATGAAATGGATTATTTGGCCTTTGCGTCTCGTCCAACAGCCCCGTTGCTGGAAGAGTTTAATACATTCCTGACCATCAGGCCGAGTTACGAAATGAGTCCTGATGAAATCGAGTTCTTGAAGCTGCGCCATCAGACATTTATTCGTCATCAATACTTTGAGGGAAAAGTGAACTTCTTAGAACGTATGCCATACCAGTCTATTGGTGATTTCTATAAAATACTAAATAGCAATGACACCAACTGGTTTGATGAGAAAAAGAGACTTGCATACGCTATATCATGCAGCGAGGGATGCTGGAATCCAGATATTTCTTCAAAGCATTTACTCCTTTCATCAACAAGGGTGAATGACCCAAGTGGACAAAGTTATCGCCGCTTCCCATTAGAGGAATTTGATTTGATGGTTGATGACAATGGTCACTTAACGGAGTTTTTGGAACATGAGCATGAGAACTTCGTGTTCAGATACAAGAAGAACCATTCTGTACAACTGACAGTATCTTTGGATTTATACGAAATGTTGTACTATATTAAGAATGGATTCAGTCCTTCAATCAGTGACCTGAGAGGACGCTTTATAGAGCTTCAGGTCTTTAAAAATCTTCTTGCAAGTGAAACTTATACGGAGGTTATCGTTACAAACAACGAGAAGTCTTTCTACAAGATCTCGCTTGACAAAAAATCTATGCAGCTAATTGTTGAACCTTTAAAGAAAGAGGAGGAATAAGTTATGCAGATGCCAATCATTGATAAGGATGAAAGAGTGTTCCGCGAACCATATATCTTTGCGTCTGATGTAAAAGCCATTACACTGGATAATGTGCTGGTAAACCTTTTCATGCTGATGCGAAATAATGGAGCAAGAATCAAACTTATGCTTAAGACTGGGACTTTTCACGATATTAAGTCACTAAAGAAATATTTCCACGTCTTAGAAGACAAAAATGAGATTCAAGGATATTCTGATAATCCGGAAGCCGTAGAAAGTTGGATTAGAAGTAGTCTTGTGAATATGGTATTTCGTGGCAAGGCGAAAGAGAATATTGCTTCCATGCGTCCTCTACATCTTGAAAGCTATAGGATACGTAATCAAAAGCATACTAAAGACTATAATACGGCTGACCAACTTTTTATTATGATCAGTCAACGTCCAGAGGTAATGAATGCGTTAAAGACATATTTGTCTATAGGATGGGATAATGCCAGCAGAAAGATTGTAGACAGTCCCACATTGGATGTCGATACGGCAGGAATACTCCATTTGATAAAGCTTGTTGATATAGATACAAAAGCCTCGACTACACAGATCCCAATTAAACCTATATTGGAGGCACAAGCAAATCTGTTTTGTGACGATGTAATGAGACTGCTAGCTTATCAATATAGCATTCCGCGTTCTGTTTTTATTGACTATCTTAGGGTGTTAGTGGGATTCCATCTGTCACTGTATTTTCAGAAACTGGTTTATCTTCTTCCTAAAATGGTGAAAGAAGGAACAATTGAGGTTGAAGATGATTGGAGTCAAGTTGTTGATCTCACTGATAAGTTGGAAAGCAGTATTTCTCCAATCGCCTGTGCTGACATGGATAAAACACTAAACGGGTTGATGGACTACATAAAAGCGACTTATTCGATAAGGGTCATGCGACGCTTGGTTACTCCAAATGCATCTGTTGCTACTGCCTTGTCAATGATTAAGAACCCGACAGTTGAAATAAATGCAGATATTAATGCTAATCTGCGCAACATCTATAATAGATATTCTGCGAATGCCAAGACAACGGAAGAAATGCAAGAGGCTGAGCAAAATGCAAAAGAACTTCAGGAATATCTTCAATACGAAGACACTCCATTAGAGAAATATGTCCAGTGCTTGATGAAGGTAGGTGCTGCATATCAGTTTAAATATTCTCGTGATTTCCTTGATAAAGCATCGATGAAGAACGAATCATCTGCTCTTATTATTGATGGTCGGAGCCGCAAGCATACACGACGTGGAGCTATTGGGTCAAAACTGTTAGAGGTCTTAGTCCAGTTGTTAGTTCTTAATCAAAAGGATAATGGTGAGCTGGAATCAAGACCTTTGAGCATTAGACAGTTGGCCCAGGAAATACGAAATAGGTATGGGCTTATTATAGACGGTACTGGAGAACCTCGTTTCAAAGATGCGGATATTAAGACGCATCTGGCGTTTAAGGAAAATATGATTGCCCTCAAAAACAAACTTCGTCAGATTGGTTTCTATACAGACCTAAGCGATGCTTCTTCTCTTCAGAAAATCCGTCCAAGGTATAAGTTCAACAATTAAATCAAACGACAATGAATATTATCAAAGCATATTATGACCATATCCTTGATATTTTCATGGAGGTATATGGTGAAAGCATAAAGTCAGCCCAGCCAGGCAACTGTATGAAGGTTACAGGTTTTTCTATTGAAGTCCTGAGAGATCTTTATGGCCGTTTGTCTTTGCTGGACACTTCAACACAGGTGTATATCCTTACAGAAGATGAGGATTTGACGGGGCATGAATACATTACTCCGACAAAACTAATAGAATTACGTAATGATCTTACTATATCTATATTGGTTTTAATACCTGTGAATAGCTTTACTTCTGCTGAAGATTCATATGGTAATGCGACTTTTAGAGATTTGAGTATATCAGACTTTGATGAAAGACTGCTTGTCAAATTAGAAAAGCAGTTAGGGGATAAACCTGCTGTAAAATATGCTCTCAGTTACGCAGATAAAACATCAACAGTCTCTTTGCAAGACAAAGTAAACTACCTCCTTTATGTAATTCTTTGTGGTGGTACAGATGAAGCTGTTGGTAACGGCTTATATCTCCTTGGACTCATTCCAGACACAGGAATTGTTTCAAAGAAAGAATATATTCCTCAATTTCTTGTTAAAAACGAGGACTGTGTTTCAGTGTTAGCAGATTATTCCTTAGCCGTTGCTGACAGAATCAGTTCTCTCCCAATAAAATCTGGACCTATACAGCCAGAAGTCGCAAAGTTCTTACGCGACAATGATACCGTGATAAATAGAAAGGATTTGTGCGAACAGATATTGTCAAAATATCCACAACTTAACTTTTCTAAATGGTATGACTATCTGAAGAACATTACAGAAATTGGCGTTCTGCATGTAACCAAAGTAGAACTTGGCGGTAAGGCACTCAAGATAGACGGAGAAGACCTCAAACTTAAAATAGACCAAAATAAAGGGGCTAAAGTAAAGTTAAGAATATATTTTTCGCCGAAACCTAGTGCCTATGAGGCATTGAAGAAAGTCAAGATTGCCATTATGAATGGTGATGGTTTTTATAAGGAAACGGATGTAGTTACCAAAAAGGTTTCCGATAACAATAAAGATTATCGAGATATAACATTTCCTATAAACAATGCTTTTGAGAATGGAACATACTTCTTCCACGTCTATGCTGAAGATAATGACGGTACAGAGCTAAATGTTTCAGATGCTTTCCGTGATGAAGATATTCAGAAAGTCTGGGAAGATGAGCAAAAGAAAGGTACTGGATTAAGTAAGGAAGAGTTCCAACAGCAGCAAAGAAGACTCCTCACTTCTGATAGCGACACCTTCTTCTTACAAGTGCAAGATTCTCCGGACGAACCAGAGGAAACGGGGACTCGCATGAAGATTAACAATGTCCTTCAAGCATATTTCCGTTATCGCATTGAGCTAAATCGTAAAGGGGAAGAGTTGACTATTCCTCAAAGACAAGCTATTACAGACAAGTCAGGTAAGACTTCTGAGGATGAACTAAAAAGTTGGCAATATGCAACTCATATCAACACCTTCCAATTACGATATGATGCAAACAACAACTATCAGATACCATTATCAAGAAAGCTTCTTGAATTGGAAGAGGCCATCCTGAAAAATAGTGGTAAAGTGGGATTCATTGATGCTGTTACGTCAGACAACTATACTGATGAGAACTTGAAGTCTATAATTTTGAAGGAGGTCGAAGGTGTTCAAATACCAGCATCTTTGATAGAAAAGCGTAAAGCTCTATTCGATTCTATTCTCGATTCAGCTCCAGATAGAACAGGTGTCATTGAGACCTATGAGATATTTAATCATATCAGTGAAATAAAGGATTATTTACATGAGTATCACTCATGGTTAAGGTCTCTTGACGACGTAATGGTTAATCAGACTCAGGCTGTTGCTATTCAGAGTATTGATACCGTTTCTCTGGCAATCGAAATGCCTGATGACCATGTTGCACATACGAAGTTGTTGACACCGCTACATCCTATTAGATTGGGATGGCTGATTAACATCTATGAGCAGTATGAAGATTGGGAATCAAAAACGGCAGAAGATCCAAGATATAGGAAACCAGATGTATGGTATAAGAAATTGGATAATCTCTTCTACGGAGAATTGTTACAAGACGTTGCTCCACTCGTTATGCGTGATGTCTATAATGAGGACTATCTCCAATACGTCGGAGAATTGTGTTTCGGTTGGGGATTCTATGCCAATCCTCAGCAGACCAATGATGACACATTCTCTACAGGATTCCGTCAGTTAAAGGCTTATGCTTCACAACTTCTGAACATTGGTGTGCAATACCGAATAGATTCAGACGTGAATAAACTCATGGTATATCGACTCATAAGGAAATATATCACACAGCATCCATACACCAACAAGCTTATAATTAATCTGTTCAATGCAGGTGATGCAGCTGTGTTTGCGGAGAATCTTGTCATGATAGAACGTAATACTGTAAATACTCCGTTCGATATTCATTATGAGATTCGTATGTTCTGTGATGATAAACGATTCCCGCAGGGAGAGGCATTGAAAGATTTGCTTAACCCTGACACGCAGGTATCAGAAGAAGCGGAAAACTTCTCTCAGGCAGATGACAACAGACTCTTTCCAAAGCTTAGATTCTCAATCAATAGTATTGAGGAATTCATCAGTGATCCCAATAAATATCCTGCACACCTGTCATTCCTCGTAAACCCATTCCCGACTCAGGCATCTTTGAAACGTTCCAATACGTTACAACAGTCATTCTATCTGAATGGAGTAGTAACACGTCCTGTCGTGCAGGTAGAAAAAACAGAGAAAGGCTATATGTGGCATCGTTATATATCTGAAGTTCCATTACCCAACCCTGTGTCACCATTTGCAAATGAAACGCAGGAATTGTTCTCTACTCTTCAAAGAATGGTCGCACGTTCAATGACAACGGATCACGACATATCAGTTCCATCTCTTACA
>Ga0256404_1005034_pt1 | contig 24027 bp, 20 predicted proteins | sample RumenRJG_01DNA_FD_185990 | JGI IMG/M metagenome (GOLD analysis project Ga0256404, IMG submission 185990) | Bovine rumen microbial communities from Lethbridge, Alberta, Canada - RJG_01 | ecosystem: Host-associated > Mammals > Digestive system > Stomach > Rumen | place: Canada: Alberta | collected... | reverse complement strand
CTATTTGACCGGTTTCTCACCGGGCTTTGCGTGGCGGTTCCCAATGCAGCCGTCATGCTGATCAGCGGCAATCATGACAGCGGGCCGAGAGTGAACTGCTTCCGGTCGCTCCTGCAGAAGCAAAATGTGTATATGGTCGGAATGCCGCCGCAGGGACCGGAGGATCATATCGCAAGAGTCACGCTTCGCGACGGGGATGGACCGGTGAATTTCTGGCTGCTGCCATTTGTCAAGCCTTCGATGGTGAAGCAGATTGTCGGGGTGGATGAGAACGGGAACAATCTGTCCTATGATGAATCCCTGAGAAGACTATTGGGACGGGAGAAAATCCCGGAGGACGAGCGGAACGTGCTGGTGAGCCATCAGTTTTATGTGCCGGCGGGGCAGGACGCCGCCTTGATCGAGCGCGCTGAGTCAGAGATTATCACGGTTGGGAACATCGACGCGGTGCGCTCTGATGTACTGGCGCCGTTTGATTATGCGGCACTGGGCCACATTCATAAACCAATGCGGGTTGGCAGTGACCGCTATCGCTTCTGCGGGACGCCGATGGCCTATTCTGTCAGTGAGGCTGGGCAGGCAAAAGAAATCATCGAAGTGGATATGGGAGAGAAGGGGCAGGTTCACACAAAGGTCATTCCACTTATCCCGCTTCACGCCGTGCGTGTGATCCGCGGGCTGCGGGAAGACGTTCTGGCGCAGGCGTGCGGAGACTATGTCTCGGTCATTCTGACGGATCCGGTTGATTTTGACGCGCTTGATCTGCGGGATGAACTCAGCCGGGCATTTCCGCGGCTTCTGGAGATCCGGCGGGAATATGTGCGGCAGGCCGATTACGGCACAGAGGGCATGCCGGAGGAGGGAGAGAAAAAGGATCCCTATGATCTTATTTTGTCTTTTCTCGGCGAGACAGATGAGGAGGAGCGCACCATTCTGGCTGATGTCGTCAATACTATACTTGCCCGCGGAGAAGGGAGGTCGTCATGAAGCCTCTTTTTCTTACCCTGCAGGCATTTGGCTCCTATGGGGAGCGGACGGTGATCGACTTCACAAAACCGAATCAGGATTTATTTCTTATCACCGGCGACACCGGGTCGGGAAAGTCGACCATCTTCGATGCAATGGTTTTCGCCCTCTACGGGGAGACGGGGTCAAAGTTTGACAGCAGGAGCGGGGAGGAGCTGCAGAGCCAGTTCTGCGATGTGAACCAGGAGCCGTTCGTGGAATTCACGTTCATGGAAATGGCAGGCGGCAGGGAAGAGCAGTATACGGTCAACCGCGTGCCGAGGCATATCCGCGCCAAAAAGAAGGGGAGCGGGTTTCTGGAGGTGAGCGGACAGGTGTCGCTCACGATGCCGGATGGTTCCGTCTATCCGCCAAAAGAGACGAATGAGAAACTGATGCAGATTGTCGGCCTTACCAAGGACCAGTTCATGCAGGTCGGCATGATTGCGCAGGGGGAGTTCATGGAACTGCTGCGGGCAAAATCCGACGAGAAGAAAGTGATCTTCCGGAAACTGTTTCAGACGCAGATTTATCAGGAAGTTGTCGAAGAGCTGGCCGGAAGGAGAAGGACAGTCCAGGCGGAGCTGGATACTCTGTATGCGGCACTCCGGGCAGAAACAGGGCATGCTGTCATTCCGGATGACTATGAAAGAGCAAAGGAGCTGACACTGCGGATCACAGACCTCTCTGCCGCGGCGCGGCCTGCTGCGAATGACGTGGAAGAATTTCTGGAGGAACTTGCGGACCTGACATCGTGGCTGGGGAAAACAGCCGCGCAGCTGCGTGAGGAGGAAGAACGCGACCGTGTGCAGGCGGAGCAGGCCAGAGATGCCCTTGTGCGCGGCACAGAAGTGCACGCACGGTATGAGACGCTTCAGCGGGCGAGAGAGACGTATGGAGCGCTTGCAGACAAAAAGAATCAGGCAGAGGAAGATACCCGCACCGCAGATGCCGTGCAGAAGGCCTTCGAGGTGCGGAATGTGTATCTGCGGCTTGAGGATGCCAAGAAAACGCTGGAGGCACTCCGGGAGGAGAGAACGCGCCTTGAAAAAGCGGTCCCGGAGCTGACACTGCTTTCCCGGGAGGCGGAAGAGAAAGCACTGAGCGCGGCGTCGGAGCGGGAGAAAGCTTCGGCAAAGCTGACGCAGGTGAAGCAGCAGACAGAGCAGGCACTCCGCATCTTCAGCCAAATCAAAGAACTGCGTAAAAAAGAGGAGGCGGCTGGAAAGAAAGAGCAGGAGGCGGCAGGCCGGCTGGCGGAAGCCGCCAGGAGGCGGGAGGAATTTGAAAAAAGGACTGCAGCCTGGCGCAGAGAGGAAGCTTCTCTTCAGGGGGCGGATGCGGAATATATTTCTCACCGCGCAGCATTGCAGGACATCAGCGGGCTGCTGGAGGAGACAAAGCAGGCGATAAGCGCTGATGCAGAGGCCGCCGGGCAGAAGGAGCGGGCGGAACAGGCGGCGTCGGCATATCGGAGCACGGAGCATGCCTACGGGGATGCCCGTTCCCGCTATGATGCGGAGAGACACATGTTCCTCGCGGGACAGGCGGGTGTTCTTGCGATGGAGCTGAAGGAGGGGGAACCCTGTCCGGTCTGCGGCTCAAGGGAGCATCCATCGCCCTGCCGGCTGCCTGACGGGCAGGAACCTGTCTCAAGGGAAGAACTGGATGCACTGCAGAAAGAAGCGGACCGGCTTGCCGGGGAGCAGGAAGGGCCGCTTCGGACTGCCGCGCGGCGATGGATTTGCTGACGGAGAAGGAGCGGAATGCGAATGCTGTGATGTCTACTTTGGCAGAGCATCTCCGGCAGCAGAATGAGTCCGCCGGGTGGAAGGAACATCCCGATACTTCCATTTCCCGCAGAGAGATGGTGAAAAAGATAGAGAAGGCTCTGCGGGGCAGGCAGAAAACACTTCAGATATGCGCTGAAAGTAAAGAAAAGGAGATGAGGCGGCTGATCTCTCTGCGGGACGCGCTGGCCGGAGCGGATGACACATTACAGAAGCTGCGGGAAGAGGAAGCTGCTGCGGCAGAGGAGAGACAGCAGGGCAGCCTGGAGCTTACACACATCAGGTCTGCGCTGGACACATGGAATGGGCAGGCGGTGTTTGAGTCCGAGGAGTCAGCGATCAGGACCAGACAGCAGGCGGAGAAGGCGGCGAAGGGTGCAGAAGCTGCCTGGCGGGACGCAGATCTTGCCAAAACGGCCGCGCTGACAGAGCTGGAGAAGACCAGATCACTTCTTGAGCGGAACAGTCTGCAGGAACCAGAGCAGGAGGAAGTGTGTAACAGCAGGAGAAGAGAATATGAAGCATCGCTGGTACAGCATCAAATGACGGAGGCAGAATGGCAGAAACTTGTCTCGTGTCACACGCCGCAGGATGCAGACAGACTCCGCAGCCAGGTGTCGGCATATGAGCGGTCTCTGGCAGCCGCGGAAGGCAGCCTTCGCGCCGCAGAGCAGGCTGTCAGCGGTATTGAATGCCCGGATCTGGAAGCGCTCCGCAGCGCTTCCGGGGAAGCCTCGGCCAGGTGGGAAAAGGTACAGGAGAAGCGTACAAACCTCAGTGCGGCCTGGACAGCTGACCAGCAGGTACTCACGAGGGTCAGGAAAAGATGGGAGACCAGAGAAAAGAAGAACAGGGAGTATCAGAAGCTGGACACACTTTATGGTCTTCTTGCAGGTAAAATTTCAGGCTCGCGCATGGATATCGAGACCTATGTTCAGCGGTATTATCTGGAACGGATTCTCCGTTCAGCCAATACCAGATTCTTCGAGATGTCCGGCGGACAGTTCGCTCTCCGGATGTCCGAACTGTCACAGGCCGGGGAGGGCCGGAACAGAGGACTTGACCTCATCGTATATTCCTATGTCACGGGAAAGACGAGAGAGATCAGAACGCTTTCAGGAGGCGAATCCTTTATGGCTGCACTCTCCCTTGCACTGGGCATGTCGGACCAGATACAGAGCAGCGTCTCATCGATTCACCCGGATGTGATGTTCATCGATGAAGGATTCGGATCTCTGGATGATCATGCGAGAAATGAGGCTGTCCGCATTTTACAGCATATGTCCGGCGAGCACCGGATGATCGGCATAATTTCACATGTATCTGAACTGAAACAGCAGATCGAGGATCAGCTTGTGGTCACCAAGGATGAGAAAGGAAGTCATGTCCACTGGGAGATCAGCTGAACGCGAGGGAAGGGCCTTGGTAATTATGCTGAAAATTCGATGACTCATCAGTACGAAGCATTGGAAAAACGCGATGAACACGTGATTTCATCATGTCAAAACCCGCTCCGGGGAAAGGAATGGTTTTCCTTGCCCCGGGGCGGCGTTCTTTTTATAATCAAGGCATGTCGGAATGCCGGACGTCCGGAAGTCCGGAGTTACCGCCAGAAGATCGGAATCTTCTATCAACAGAAAGTTTCTCATTTATATTTTTTCTTTATGACAGAGTTCTTCTGCCACAGTCTTCCGATCAGACTGAAATATCACAGATCATAACGCAGCATAAACAGAAAGCGATGTGCGGGAGGGGATTCTAAGGCCGAACCCGGGTCAGCGCACAGACAATCCGCATCAGGAGGAGAGGAATGGCCACGCCTTTCAGACTGGCCGGTCCTGTTTTCTTTCTGCGCGGAAAAGGAGGCGGGGATGATGGATTATACGCCGGAGCATGGGCATGGAAATTGGAATACGGCAGAAAACACGGGATGCGAAAATGACATGAGTCTTGTCAGCAACGGAAACGGGAGAAGGCTGACTGCAGTTATTCTATGCTGTATCGCTGCCGTGTCTGTCGGGATTGGATGCTGGGCAGTATTCAGGACAACCGGCGCTGGGGAGAGCGCGGCGGCAGAGGCAAACTTGAATCTGGGAGGAAGAATCACAGACCGGATTGATGATGTGAACGATACGCTGGAGGAGCAGGATAAGCTTCTGAGAGAGACACAGCAGATGGTTCAAAATTCAGAGAAGCATTATGAGGAAATCAGCCGGAGTCTTGAGGAAATACAGAGCCAGATTGACGCCTATGAGGAAGTATCCGGCCTGGATACTTCGGAGATGTCAGCCGGGAGCGGCAGGGGAGTCAGCGCAGAGCAGGCTGCACCGGTGAGCGGGGAGATCGATTACGAGGCACGCACAGAGCTGTCCGGAGCAGTGGACCGCCTGAATACGCAGATCCGAGATTTGATTCAGAAAACAAATCAGGCAAAAGAATCGTCGGCTGCGCTCGAAGCGGAGCTTCAGGAGGCACAGCGGACGGCTTCTGCGGAACGGAAGGATTATGCAGGGGGAAGCCAGAACCAGGTGAAAGAGCTGGACAGCAGTCTGAGCGCCATGCGTGAAAGCCTCAATAGTCGATATCAGAATTATCGGCGGGATTATGAAGCCCTGAATCAGGCGCTGGCCGGATTCAAAGCGTCGCTCGGCGGCATGATTGAGGAATTTGAGGTTAAGGAGGGGGCACAGTATCAGAATCTGACAGCACTGCTCAGCAGTACAGGAGCGGCGATTACCAATTCCGTGGATACGCATCAGAGGGAGATCAGCGCCCTGATCGGGCGGGAACAGGAACAGCTTGCGGATGTGCTTCAGGATGGCACCCGGGAGATCATCGCGTCTCAGGATGAATCTTTTTCTGCGTTGGAAGAATATCTGGCCAGCCTGACACAGATGGAAGAAGAACTCGAGGAAACGTACAGATCAGATCAAACAGAGCATGCAAAATATCTTGAACAGATTCTGGAAAAATCCAATCACACAGCGGAGCAGGCAGATGTCATTTTAGCAGCAGTTCAGACTTATCAGGAAACAGAAGCGGGCAGAAATGATGAGTGGGATCAATTGACTGACCGGATTACTCAATTGACAGACCTGGTCGGTAAAATGGAGCGTGGCATGGAATCTGTTCTACTCGTGGAGAGCGACAGCAGAAAAATGCTGATTGCAGCATTGCGTGAGAAACAGGTTGTTCTGGATGACAGTGCAACATTTGAAGAGATTCGGGATGGGATATTATCCATACCATCGGGAACTTCAAGCCTGTCTGATGACAATGAGGGAACCCTGGAGGAGGAGCAGACCGGGGCTGATCAGAGGACGGCGGAGAAGACAGGAATGGAAAGGAAGGAACCTGCTCCGAAAAATGATTTTTCAGACGGCCGGTTTTCGGAAGATTCCGGAAAAGCGAAAGGATATCTCGAGCAGGGCAATGTCAGTGATCTCCTCTCCCGCGACGACAGGTGATAGTGACATGGCTGATGCCATATGCGGATGACATATCTGGATGATCTGCTTGTGCAGAAGGCAGAGAGGCTGGTGCCAATTGATGCATTTATCATGGTATACTTGGCGGTGTGAAATGTAATATTATTATGAATCTGGCGCTATCACCCGGTTTCGATCATTGGCACCGTAGACATCAAAGTCCTGAAGCGGGAAAGTTCTTTCTGATATTTCTCCCGCAGGCGCCGCGAAAGAGAATATGGAGGTATCAGTATGTACCGTCTGACTTCTAAACTGATCATTTATCGATTTATCAAAGATGATGCAGGAACTGGAGACGACAGCATCCTCTTCCGGCTTTCTGATATATGTCGGCGCTTTCACACGGGAGAATATGAAAAGGAAGCTCTGATCACCGAGATCCTGACACAGATCAATCATCTGCTGGATATGGCGACAAGATATGGATTTGATGAGAACCTGTGGCACAATTACCTGGCATACCTGCTTGCCATGACAGAAACACCATTTACTCTGGTCTCGGAGAAGGTTGGGGCAAATGAGGGCTCTGTCAACCAGTTTGCCATGAATGATCTGAATATTTTCAGACAGCTGTTTGACTATGACTTTTCAGAGATGGAAAAGGAACTCGGAATTTCCTGCTTTTCTATTATTGAACATTACACAGCAGTGCCGAAAAGAGAACGGATTTACAATAAGAGCGTCAGTGATAAGGTCAAGGAACTCAGCCGCGCTATTGAACAGTCCGTCTCCACGGAAGCAGTCTATCAGGTTGTGACGGATTTCTATCGCAGGTACGGTGTCGGCAAATTCGGCCTGAACAAGGCGTTCCGCGTCAACCCGGACAGCCCGGATCTGCTCGAACCGATTACAGCCACGAGCGATACGGTATTGGATGACCTGGTCGGCTACGAGCTGCAGAAACAAAAGCTGGTGAGGAATACAGAGGCCTTTGTGGCTGGAAGAAAGGCCAATAATGTTCTGCTGTACGGAGATGCCGGAACCGGAAAGTCCACAAGCATCAAGGCAATTCTGAATCAATACTATGGATGCGGACTCCGGATGATCGAGATATACAAGCATGAATTTGAGTATCTGGCCAGAATCATCTCGGAGGTCAAAAACCGCAATTACCGCTTTATCATATACATGGACGACCTCTCTTTCGAAGAATTCGAGGTGGAGTACAAGTATCTGAAGGCTGTGATTGAAGGCGGATTGGAACCAAGGCCGGAGAATGTGCTGATCTATGCCACAAGCAACCGCAGACACCTGATTCGGGAGACATGGAATGACCGAAGCGATCAGGATGAGGATCTGCACCGGTCCGACACGGTGCAGGAAAAACTTTCTCTGGCAGATCGGTTTGGCGTGACCATCGGCTTCTTCCGCCCGACACCAAAGGAATATATGGACATTGTGGAGCAACTGGCATCCAGGTATCCACAGATCACGCTCTCCGGCGAGGCACTTCGGGCGGAGGCAAATCGCTGGGAGCTTCATCACGGCGGATATTCCGGACGGACTGCCCAGCAGTTCATCACGTATCTGCTGGGGCAAATGCCGGATGGCGGAGAGGCTCCTGAAGGACTGACCTGAATGGCGTGAATCCATTCGCATAAATACATTCATTCGAATGGATTTATGGATGGATTTATGCGGCTGCGGAGTGTTAATTTTTTGTCAGGATGTACCTGATTTAGTACGTTTTTACGCGGCTTTTTCCTTGTATACAATTGCTGTTTTCCCTATAATGAATTTGAACTCAACCGGGCACATCAGCCCGGAATTATATAAGAAAAGGGGAGCATCATGGCATTTATTGATGGAATCAAGGAAAAAGCGAAAAGGGACCGGAAGACAATTGTGCTGCCGGAGACCAACGACAAGCGGACTCTGCAGGCAGCGAACGAAATCATCCGGGATGGCATCGCTGATCTGATCCTTGTCGGCGACCAGGAGAAGATCCTCGACGGCGCGAGATGGTTGGATCTGGATTATCTGGATCGCGTCAGGGTCATTAATCCACAGACCACGCCGAAGCTGGATGAGTATGTCAATCTTCTTTATGAGACGCGGAAGGCCAAGGGAATGACACCGGAAAAGGCACGCGAGACACTCCTTTCGGATTATCTGACCTTTGGCGTTGTTATGGTCAAAAACAATGATGCGGACGGTATGGTCGCCGGCGCCTGCCATGCGACAGCTGACACGCTCCGCCCGGCACTGCAGATCCTGAGGACCGCGCCTGGCTGCAAGCTGGTTTCCGGTTTCTTTATTCTGGACGTGCCGAACTGCGAATATGGAGAGCATGGCACCTTTATCTTTGCAGATGCCGGTCTGAACCAGGACCCGGATTCGGAGCAGCTTGCGGCAATTGCCAACAGTTCTGCCGAGAGTTTTCAGGAGCTGGTCGGCGCAAAGCCGATTGTGGCAATGCTTTCTCATTCTACGAAGGGGTCGGCGAAGCATCCGCTGGTGGATAAGGTAGTCAATGCGACCAAGATTGCTCACGAACAGTATCCGAATCTCCTTGTGGACGGTGAGCTGCAGGCGGATGCAGCAATTGTCCCTGAGGTGGCAAAGAGCAAGGCTCCGGGAAGCCCTGTAGCAGGACGGGCCAATGTCCTGATTTTCCCGAATCTGGATGCCGGCAATAACTGCTATAAGCTGGTGCAGAGACTGGCCAAGGCAGACGCATACGGGCCGATGCTTCAGGGAATTGCAAAGCCGGTGAATGATCTGTCCAGAGGGTGCAGCTGGCAGGATATCGTCGGCGTTGTTGCGCTGACCTGCGTGCAGGCACAGATGATTCATTGAGAAAGGCCTTTTATATCAGGCGGATTTCAAGAGAGGGCCGGGGCAGTCGGAGGTGCAAAGCGCCTCTGACCACCCCGGCTTGCATGCGCGGAGCGTATTCCTGATGCCGAACGAGATTCAGGGAACAGCGCTGTGAATAATTTAATAATCTTATCATCTCTATGAATAGTCACAGTGATCTTGTGTCAAGCATAGTTACAATAAACTAATGTCAAGCATAGTTACAATAAACTTATTGACAGAGCATGCTGCTGCCGCTATAATACAATTTGTTTGTGACCATGTGACCCGTGGCCCTCGCTTTTCCCGGTTGGGAACAGCATTAATCCCGATTTCTTGGGAATAGCTAAGGAGGTGTAAACGAGATGTCCATCTGCCCTAAGAATAAATCTTCCAGAAGCCACAGAGATAAGAGAAGAGCGAATTGGAAAATGACCGCTCCGACTCTTGTAAAGTGCAGCAAATGCGGCGAGCTGACGATGCCGCACAGAGTCTGCAAGAATTGCGGCACTTACAATAAGAGAGAGGTTGTCAAGGTCAACGATTGATTCATTCCTGAATCACGCCTCATCTTTTCCGTTTCGGTTCGCAAGTTACTGCGATATCGGAGAGGAAAATCAAATATGGAAGAACAGCCGGTGCAGAGAGATCTGCGCCGGTTTTTTTGAACAAAGATTTCATAAGCCATCCGATTCCCGAAACAGGAGTTGCTTTCTGATTCCAGAAACAGGAGTTCCGCTCAGCTCTATCGGGACAGGAGGTCTGCCCGGATACCGGGACAGGAGTTCCATTCAGTTCTACCGGGACAGCAGCTCCGCTCAGTTCTACCGGAATTGGAGCCCCGCCCGGATTTCTTGCAATCAGCGCCCTGTTCTAGTATCATAGGATGACAATAGTGCCAATGGTCGGCGCCCACTTCTGCATATGCGCACCGTGGGCGCTGATTTTTGATATATTGAACGGAGGAAAATGGATGGCAGAGATGATACGGGTGGCAGTGGACGCCATGGGCGGGGACAATGCACCGGGAGAGATCATCCGGGGAGCGGCGGAAGCACTGCGCAGACAGAGCCGTCTTGATGTCACGCTTGTGGGACAGGAAGAGGTGATCCGGAAGGAACTATCTGCTCTTCCGGATTTGCAGCAGGAGCGGCTTCATATCCATCCGGCCTCGGAAGTGATCGCTATGGCAGAACCGCCTGTTCAGGCGATCACGAAGAAAAAGGACAGTTCCATCGTGCAGGGAATGATGCTGGTCCGGCACGGAGAGTGCGATGCATTTGTCACGGCAGGAAGCTCAGGAGCCACCCTTGTGGGAGGCCAGCTTCTGATCGGCCGGATCAAGGGGATTGAACGGGCGCCTTTTGCACCGGTACTGCCGACGAAGCGCGGCCCGGTTCTGCTGATTGACTGCGGCGCCAATGTGGATGCGAGGGCGAGCGAACTGGTGCAGTGGGGGCAGATGGGTTCCATTTACATGGAAAGTATTCTTGGCGTCAGGAATCCGAGAGTTGCACTTGCCAACATCGGCGCTGAGGATGACAAGGGAAATGCGCTCGTGAAGGAAACAATGCCGCTGATGAAGGCGCTGACAGATATCCATTTCACGGGCAGCGTCGAGGCGCGGGATATTCCGTACGGCGGAGCGGACGTCGTGGTCTGCGATGCCTTTACAGGGAACATGCTTCTCAAGATGTATGAAGGAACGGCGCACATGCTGCAGGAAGAAATTTCCGATGCGATCCGCCACGGCGGCCCCCTGGCTCTGCTGGGAGGTCTGATGGTGAAGCCTGCCCTTAAGAAAACCCTGACTAAATTCAGCGTTCGGACTTACGGCGGTGCACCGATGCTCGGGCTGAACGGGCTGGTGGTGAAGGCGCATGGCAATGCGGACGCTGTCGTCTTTGCCCACGCTGTAGAGCAGTGTGTGGAATGGAAGGACAAGAGGATCAACGACCAGTTCAGGGAGAAGATGAAGCTGGTGGACCGCACTGTGAAAAAGGCACAGACGACATCGGCAGACTGAGCTGAGGTCTGATCCGTTATCATAAAAGAGCCGGCAGCGTTTTCGATTCACTGCCGGAATATGCAGCAGTGACTGCGATGGGAGGAAATGATGGAGTTTGATAAGCTGAAGCATATTATTGCAGATGTTCTGAATGTGGATCCGGATGAGATCACGGAGGAGACGACGTTCACCGACGACCTCGGTGCGGATTCTCTTGATCTGTATCAGATCAAAATGGGTATTGAGGAAGAGTTTGGCCTCACCATTCCGGATGAAAAGGTCGCCGGGGTCAAGACGGTCGGCGATGCCCTGACGATGATCAAAGAGGCGGTGGCATGATGAGCCTGGTTCAGCCGGATATTCAGATCCTGGAGGACCGCATCGGTTATCAGTTCCACAACACCTATCTTCTGCAGTGTGCCCTTACACACACCAGCTTCGCTCATGAGCAAAAGATCCATACCTATGACGATTACGAGAGACTGGAGTTTCTTGGCGACGCAGTGCTGGAAATGGTGTCAAGCGCTTTTCTGTACCGCACCTATCCACAGATGCGGGAGGGAGAGATGACCAAGCTGCGCTCCTCTCTGGTCTGCGAGCCTGCGCTTGCCTACTGCGCAAGAGATCTCCGGCTTGAGGATTTCATCCGTCTCGGCAAAGGGGAAGAGCTGTGCGGAGGCCGGAGCAAGGATTCTATTATTTCCGATGTCTGTGAGGCCGTGATCGGAGCCATGTATCTGGATTCCGGTTCTGCGGTGGAGCCGGAAAAATTTATCATGAAGTATATTCTCTCTGATCTGGAGGGAAAGCTTCTGTTCTACGATGCAAAATCTATTTTGCAGGAAAAGGCGCAGGAAAAGGGCAGCCGGGTGCGCTATGAGCTTCTGGATGAGCACGGCCCGGGGCACGAAAAGACCTTCCGTGTAGCAGTCTTTCTGGATGACGTGAAGCTCGCTGACGGTACAGGCAAATCGAAGAAACACGCGGAACAGCAGGCAGCCTTTGAGGCGCTGAAAACGATGACGCAGGAATCAGGGGCACTGCCGGACAATTCGGGAACAAGAGAAAAACGTGTATCTAAAATCAATTGAAATTCACGGCTTTAAATCATTCGCCAATAAGATCAATTTTCAGTTTCATAACGGGATCACTGCCATTGTAGGACCGAACGGGAGCGGCAAGAGCAATGTCGCGGACGCGGTGCGCTGGGTGCTGGGGGAACAGCGCATCCGGCAGCTGCGCGGCTCCTCCATGCAGGATGTCATCTTTGCCGGAACAGAGTCCAGAAAACCGATGGGCTTTGCCTATGTTGCCATCACGCTGGACAATTCCGATCACAAGCTGGACACCCCCTATGAGGAAGTGACGGTCGCAAGACGACTGTATCGCTCCGGGGAGAGTGAATACCTGATCAATGGAACGACATGCCGCCTGAAGGATGTATCAGAGCTGTTTTACGACACCGGAATCGGTAAGGAAGGATATTCCATCATCGGTCAGGGGCAGATTGATAAAATTCTGTCGGACAAACCGGAGGATCGGAGAGAGCTGTTCGATGAAGCGGCCGGAATCGTGAAATTCAAGCGCCGCAAGGAGACGACGGAAAAAAAGCTTGCCAGCGAGCAGGACAATCTGGTCCGTGTAAATGATATCCTCTCCGAGCTGGAAAAGCAGGTCGGCCCGCTGGAAAAGCAGTCAGAAAAGGCCCAGATCTATCTGAAGACGCATGAGAGCCTCCGGAAGCTGGATGTCAATGTGTTCCTGCTGGAGGGGGAGGATCTGCAGAAGCGTCTGAATGAGGCAATCCGGCAGCTTGAGATTGCCGCGTCAGATCTCAGTGCAGCACGCGAGGAGTCTGAGAAGAATCGTTCTGATTATGAGGCGGTTCAGAAGGAACTGGAAGAACTCGACCGGACGATAGATGAAACCCGGGACCGGATCACAAAGGCCAGTGTCGTGCGCAAGGAGCTCGAGGGTCAGGTTAATGTGTACCGGGAGCAGATCAATGCCGCACAGCAGAATGCAGAGCATTTCGCCTCCCGCCGGGATGCGCTCAGAGCAGAGGTGGAACGGGCTTCCGGGGAACGGGATCATGCTGCTTCGCAGCATTCCGCGCAGCAGGCGAAGGCGGAGGAAGCAGAGGCGACCCTGCGGGACCTTCGCACTGCACTTGCCGGAATACAACAGACGACCGCTGACATTCAGGATAAAATCGAGAAGGCCAAGAGCGGCATTCTGTCAGAACTGGATGAGCGGGCGAATATCAAATCACGCCTTGCCAGTATCACGACAAAGGAGGAACAGATCTCGATCCGCCGGGCGGAACTGACCAGCAGGCTTGTGTCGGTGGAATCTGCGGAATCTGTTCAGGACAAGGCGATCGGGGAGGCGGAACAGAAATTTACAGAGATCAGCCGGCAGGTCTCTCTTCTTCAAAAGAAGAAGGAAGAGCTGGAATCAGAGATTGCCGGTATCCGCCCTGCGCTGCAGAAGGAGGACGAGCTCCTGTCCGGCGCCAATGTCCGTTATCATCAGGAGGAGGGACGGCTGTCCACGCTCCGTGCGATGACAGAACGGTACGAAGGCTTCGGCGGAAGCGTCCGGCGCGTGATGGAGCAGAAATCCCGTGAAAAAGGACTGCTCGGCGTGGTGGCAGATCTTTTAAAGACCGATGCGCGTTATGAGACGGCAATAGAGGTGGCACTAGGCGGGAATATACAGAATATTGTCACCGAGGATACGGAAACGGCACATCGCTGTATCGAGATGCTCAAGAGAGATCGCGCCGGCCGCGCGACCTTCCTGCCGTTAACCAGCGTGACGAATCCGCAGAATTTTGCTTATCCGGATGCACTCCGGGAACGTGGCGTAATCGGACTTGCCAGCAGCCTCGTCCGTTGCGAGCCGCGTTTTGAAAATGTGGCCAAAAGTCTGATCGGGCGAACCGTGGTGACGGATTCCTTCGAGACAGCGCGGGGACTCCAGCAGAAATATCATCATAAGCTCCGTGTAGTGACACTCGACGGAGAATTGTTTACGCCGGGCGGCGCGATCTCGGGCGGCGCATTCCGCGATTCCACGAATCTGCTCGGCCGCCGCCGCGAAATAGCTGAGTTGGAAAGCTCTGCCGCAAAATACAAACAGCAGCAGGAGGAGTCATCGCAGCGGATCGAGGCGCTCAAAACCAGACGAAATGCCCTGCGGGCAGAAAATGACACCGCCGGCATGGAGATACAGAGGCTGCTGATCGCGCAGAATACGGCCCGCATTCAGCTGACCCGGGAGAAGGAAAAGGCGGCGGAGGCTGCCGGCAGCTACGAGCAGCTGAAGGAGGAAGACCGGGCAATCCAGAAACAGACAGAGGAGCTGACCGGAGAAAAACAGGAAATGGGCGAGCGGCTGAATGCCTCCAGGCAGACAGAGCAGGCGCTCACGGAAGAGGTCAATTCCCTGCAGAAGGAGCTGGAAGCGCACCGGGCAGAGGAAGAACAGGCGGCTGCGGCTGTCAGCCGGATGGAGGTGGAAGCTGGAAAGATCCGGCAGAGGGCGGATTTTGAACAGCAGAATCTGGACCGGACCAACGAGGAAGTGCAACGGTATACAGACAGTCTGAACGAGATTCTGAAGGGAATCGAGGAAGGAAAGGACGAGATCGGGGAGAAGCAGCAAAATATTGCAGAAATCGAGAAGACAATCCTTGCATCGGAGGAAACTGGGACAGAACTTTCCGCCCTGCTGTCAAAGAGCGCGGCAAGGAAGGAGGAGCTGACCGAAAAGCAGAAGCAGTTCTTTGACCAGAGGGATGCGCTGAACCAGAAAGTCAGCGGATTGGACAAGGAAACTTATCGTCTTGGCGCCCAGCGCGACAAGCTGCAGGAAACGATCGATGCCAGAATCAACTATCTGTGGGATGAGTATCAGATCACACCTTCTGATGCAGCGTCCATGCGGGATGAGTCCATGACAGATCTTGCCGGCATGAAACGGGAGGCTTCCGGACTCAAGGGGAAAATCCGTGAACTGGGGCCGGTCAATGTCAATGCGATCGAGGAGTACCGGACACTGATGGAGCGTTATACGTTCCTGAAAACGCAACATGATGATCTGGAAAAGGCAGCGGAGGACCTCAGAAAAATCATCGGGGATCTCGATGAGAATATGCGCAGACAGTTCCGGGAACAGTTTGCCAGGATCAATGCCGAATTTGACAAGGTGTTCCGGGAAATGTTTGGCGGCGGCCACGGCACGCTGGAACTCATGGAGGGGGAGGATATTCTGGAGGCAGGTGTGCGTGTGATCGCGCAGCCGCCGGGAAAAAAGCTCGTCAACATGATGCAGATGTCGGGCGGAGAGAAGGCGCTTACCGCGATTTCCCTGCTTTTTGCCATTCAGAATCTCAAGCCTTCCCCGTTCTGTCTGCTCGATGAAATAGAGGCAGCACTGGATGAAAGTAATGTGGGACGGTTTGCTGATTATCTTCACAAGCTGACGAAGCATACGCAGTTCATTGTCATTACGCACCGCCGCGGGACCATGGAACGGGCAGACCGGCTCTATGGCATCACCATGCAGGAGAAGGGAGTATCCGCGCTGGTCAGTGTCAGTCTGATTGACAAGGATCTGAGTAACTGAGAACGCGGTGCAGCTGCAGACGCGGCACGGAGGTATAAAATGCCGGAGGAAGGCGCGGATAAATCAAAGAAGAAGGGCTTCTTTTCCAGACTGTTCAGCGGGCTGACAAAATCCCGCAACAACATTGGGAGCGGAATCGAGAGGGCCTTCACGTCCTACGACAGGATTGACGAGGATTTTTACGAAGATCTCGAAGAAACCATGATTATGGGAGACATCGGGATCAAGGCCACGGACCAGATTATGGAAAAGCTCCGGGCACAGGTGAAGGAGCAGAAGATCAAAGATCCCGGTCTGTGCAAGGGGCTGCTGATTCACAATATCAAAGAGCAGATGGCGGTCGATGCACATGCCTACGATTTTGAACAGGGACCGTCCGTGGTTCTGGTCATCGGTGTCAATGGTGTCGGAAAGACGACATCGGTCGGAAAACTCGCTGGGATATACCGGGACGAGGGGAAGAAGGTCATTATTGCGGCGGCGGATACGTTCCGTGCGGCGGCGAATGAGCAGCTCTCGGCCTGGGCAAAGCAGGCCGGCGTCGATATGATCGGAGCGCCGGAGGGTTCGGATCCGGCCAGCGTACTGTTTGACGCGGTGCAGGCTGCGAAGGCAAGGCATGCGGATATTTTGCTGGTTGATACGGCAGGACGACTCCATAACAAGAAGAATCTGATGGCGGAACTGGGCAAAATTGATCGGATCATCAGCCGGGAATGGCCGGAATGCATGCGTGAGAATCTGATTGTTCTCGATGGCACCACCGGCCAGAACGCCCTTGCACAGGCGAAGGAATTTAACGAGGCCGCCCATCTGACCGGAATTATTCTGACCAAAATGGACGGCACTGCGAAAGGCGGGATTGCCATCGCGATTCAGTCGGAGCTGGGAATCCCGGTAAAATTCATCGGGGTCGGGGAGAAGATGGATGATCTTCAGCGCTTCCGGCCGGATGACTATGTGGACGCTCTGTTCGGCGTCGGAGAATCGCAGACATGAGCGAGGACAGGAAGGAAAGAAAATCGAATCCGAATCATCTGCGTACAGTGTACCTGATCAATGTCATTTTTCTGTGTCTGCTTACGCTGGCAGTGCTGGCGGGCGCTGTGATTCTTTTTCTCCGATATCGTGAGACAAGGAAGGAACTGTCCCTGATTCATCAGGAGATGACGGCCACGACGGAGCATGCCAAGACGCTGTATACGGATCAGGAAGTCGAGCGTCTCGTGCAGAATGCATCACAGGAATCCTCCGAGGAGGCGCGCCGCAAATTGCTGCAGGAGATGCAGTCTTCTCTGGAGACGGGAAAATCGGTACTGACCACGCTGCGGACACTGTACCCGGATAACTTTGTTGTCAGCGCGGATGATCAGTATTATTTCTATCCGATTCTGAAGAACGTGCGGACCAATCCGTTTGACAGTGCGGATTTTGCTCCGGGCGACGACGGAAGGATGGCGTACCGCGGCGATAACGGGGACGTGAAGACCCGGTTCGGCATCGACATCTCTTCCGCTACCGGAACGATAGACTGGGAGGCTGCCGCGGAGGACGGTGTGCAGTTTGCCATGATCCGGGTCGGCGGACGTGACCAGGACGGCACACTGTTCCTTGATGATCGATTCCTTACCAATGTCACGGAGGCACAGAAGGCAGGAATCCGGACAGGAGTGTATATGAGGCTGAACTGCATCACGGATGAGGAGGCAGAGGCGGACGCAGCATTTCTTCTTGATACATTGCATGATCTTGCACAGCCGGTCGATGGGCCTGTGGCAGCTGTGATTACGGCGCCCTCCAGAGACAGCCGCGCCTACGGGCAGAGCCGGGCGGCCTGGACGTCCCATGCGAAGACCTTCCTCGACACTCTGAACAAGGGAGGTCAGAAGGGGATGCTCTACAGCAATGCGGCGGGATACGCGATGATGCTTGATCTCGGGCAGTTCGAGGATACGGACAAATGGATTGCAGACCGGAGCGGTTCATTGTATTTCCCTTACCGCTTTACCTGCTGGCAGTACGGAGCAGGAAAGGTGAAAGGTATAGACGGGAAGGTAAACTGCGACCTGTTGGTTTTGCAGGAGTAGGCTCCGGCACGCAACAGACCGGAAGAGTAGAACATTATGATGTCAAGAAAATAGAACATTATGATGCCAAGAAAATAGAGTATTATGGTGTCAAGAAAAAATACTTGACAGCAGTAAAGCGGGAGCTTATGATGGACGAGTCTGCGGAAGCGGACTCGTCTTTTCAATATTTGAATGGGTACGGCTGGATTTGGAAGAAGCAGATAAGCTAATTGAACAGGGTCTTCTCTATGATTTCTACGGGGGGCTTCTGACGAAGCACCAGCAGAAAATCTACGAGGAAGCGGTGTATGAGAACCTTTCTCTGAGCGAGATTGCAGATCTCGAGCAGATCAGCCGACAGGCCGTTTCTGATCTGCTGCATCGGACGACGACAGCACTTCAGCACTATGAGGCACAGCTGGGACTCATCCGGCGGTTTGAGCAGATCCGGCAGCTGACAGCGCAGCTCCGGGACCTCGCCTCGCAGGAGCTGGCGCCGGACCGGATTCGGGCCGGGATCCTGCAGGCAGCGGATCAGATTGAACAGGAATTGCGGTAGATGGCATTTGAAAGTCTTTCAGAAAAACTGAATCATATTTTCCGCGGTCTGCGTGGCAAGGGCAAGCTGTCGGAGGCGGATGTGCGGGCGGCTCTCCGGGAAGTGAAGATGGCGCTGCTGGAGGCGGATGTCAATTTCCGTGTCGTAAAGCAGTTCATCAGCAGCGTCCAGGAGCGGGCCGTCGGAAGCGAGGTCATGAGCGGCCTCAATCCGGGACAGCAGGTCATCAAAATTGTCGACGAGGAGCTGACAAAGCTGATGGGCTCCGAGATGACTGAAATTGCCTTTCAGCCCGGGAAGGCGATCACGGTCATCATGATGTGCGGTCTTCAGGGCGCCGGCAAAACGACGACTGCAGCAAAGATCGCCGCCAAAGTGACCAAAAAGGGAAAGAAGCCGCTGCTCGCCGCGCTGGATGTGTACCGTCCGGCTGCAATTCGGCAGCTGCAGGTGAACGGAGAGAAGGTCGGGGTTCCGGTGTTCTCCATGGGAGACGACCATCGGCCGGCCGATATCGCAAGAGCGGCGCTGGAGCATGCGCAGAAGAATCATTTTGACGTGGTTATTCTGGATACCGCCGGACGTCTCCAGATCGATGATGAGATGATGCAGGAGCTAGTGGACATCAAGGAGGCGGTGACCGTTCACCAGACCCTGCTGGTTGTGGACGCCATGACTGGTCAGGAGGCGGTAAACGTCGCGGAGAGCTTCGACCAGCGCGTCGGGATCGACGGCGTGATATTGACAAAGCTCGACGGCGATACCAGGGGCGGCGCGGCGCTCTCCATCAAGGCGGTCACCGGGAAACCGATTCTTTTTGTCGGTATGGGAGAAAAGCTGGATGATCTTGAGCCGTTTTATCCGGATCGGATGGCAGGCCGGATCCTTGGCATGGGGGATGTCCTGACGCTGATTGACAAGGCACAGGAAAATCTCACGGCGGAGGATGAGGAGAAGTCAAGAGATATGGCTTCCCGTGTCCGGAAGGGAAAGTTCGATTTCAACGATTATCTGGAGAGCATGAAGCAGATGCGCCGTATGGGCGGACTTGGCAGTATTCTCGGCATGATGCCCGGCATGGGGATCAGCAGGGAAGAGCTGGAAGGGCAGATCGACGAGAAGAAGATCGCACATCTGGAAGCCATGGTTCTGTCTATGACACCGGAGGAGCGGGCTAACCCGAAGATTCTGAATCCGCAGCGGAAATATCGAATCGCCAGAGGCTCCGGCAATGATATTGCCTCCGTCAACCGTTTTATCAAGCAGTTCGAACAGATGCAGAAAATGATGAAACAGATGGGCGGACTCGGAGGAAGAAAAAAACACGGATCTCCATTCGGGGGATTCGGCGGTTTTGGCGGAGCAGGCAGAAAAGGCGGATTTCCGTTCTGAAGAATGCCTGCGGTTATGACAGGAAGCAGCCGGTTCCGGATGGTCCGGACCGTACTTCATATATCTCGTATACAAAATCATTTCAATGGAGGAAACAGCAATGGTAAAGATCAGAATGGCAAGATATGGCGAGAAGAAGGTCCCGATGTACCGCATCGTGGTGGCAGATTCCAAGAATCCCCGCAACGGCAATGCGATTGAGCAGATCGGCACCTACAATCCGAATGTGAAGCCGCATGATTTGAAGATCAATGCGGAGCTTGCAAAGAAGTGGCTTGATAACGGCGCACAGCCGACCACAGTTGTTGCGAAGCTGTTCAGACAGGCAGGCATTACGAAATAATCTGCTCCTGCCGTCAGCAGGAAGGAGGCAGAGATGAAGGAATTGGTTGAGACCATTGCCCGCGCGCTGGTGGATCATCCGGAGTCTGTTGTTGTAACAGAAACGCAGGAGGAAAACAATATCAGGCTTTCTCTTCACGTCGCTCCGGAAGATATGGGAAAGGTCATCGGCAGACAGGGCAGGATCGCCAAGGCAATCCGGGCGGTAGTCAAGGCAGCTTCCACCAGGACCGGCGAGCATGTGGAAGTTGATATCGAGGACTGATGCTTGTTCTGCAGGTGCGCAAATACCGGCCTGGGGAACACTTTCTATTCCCGCGCGGATGCTGAAAAAGCAGCATGGGGAACAATATGACAAATCGATTTCAGATCGGAGTGGTGATTGGCACTCATGGCCTGAAGGGTGAGGTAAAGGTCTACCCCACGACGCAGGACCCGGAACGGTTCCGCCGCCTGGAGCACGTATTTTTGACCGACCGCACGGGGGAGCATGAGCTCACCGTGGAGTCGGTCAAATTTGTCGGAGCGCTGATTGCACTGAAGTTCAGCGGACTTGATTCGATTGAGCAGGTGCAGAACTTCCGGCATGCAGAGCTGTTTGTGGACAGAAAGGATGCAATTCCGCTGAAGGAAGGTGAGTACTACATTCCGGATCTCATCGGACTGTCCGTTCTGGACGAGAAGGAACAGACAGTTGGCACATTGACAGATGTCCTGAAAACGGCAGCTAATGATGTCTATGAGGTGACGAAGCCGGATGGAACGACTGTTCTGCTCCCGGCCATTCCGGAATGTATTCTGGAAGTGAAGCCGGAGGAAGGTGTCATGCATGTATTCATGATGCCCGGGCTGTGATGGGCGGAGCGCTGGTTCTGCACAGAAGGAAGCGGGAATTTCATGCATTTTCATATTCTGACGCTGTTTCCGGAGATGGTTCTCCAGGGGCTTCACACCAGCATCCTGGCAAGAGCAATGGAACGGGGACTGATCAGCGCTGATGCGGTCAATATCCGGGATTATACCATGGACCGGAGGCATGGGCGCGTGGATGACTATACGTATGGCGGCGGCGCCGGCATGCTGATGCAGGCACAGCCGGTATATGACTGTATAGAGGCAGTTCAGAGCTCTCTGCAGAAGCGGGCGCGGGTTGTTTTTCTCACTCCGCAGGGGCGCGTATTCAATCAGAGCATCGCTGCCGAGCTTGCGCAGGAGGAGGAACTGATCCTCCTCTGCGGGCACTATGAGGGCATCGACGAGAGGGTGCTGGAGGAATCGGTAGACGACAGCATCTCAATCGGGGATTATGTGCTGACAGGCGGAGAACTCCCGGCGATGATTGTCGTCGATGCCGTTTCCAGGCTGATCCCGGGGGTACTCGGGAACGGAGCCAGTGCCGAGACGGATTCCTTTCAGGACGGACTGCTTGAGTATCCTCAGTATTCCCGCCCGGAGGTGTGGCATGGAAGGAAGGTCCCAGATATCCTGCTCTCCGGTGATCATGCGAAGGTAGATGCATGGCGCCACAGTAAGGCTCTTGACCGCACCAGAGAGCGGAGACCGGATCTATTTCAGGCCTATATGCAGAATCATCCGGAGGAAAAGGCTGCCGGGAAAAATTTACCAGATGGTTGTAATTGACTGGCCGGTATGATAAAGTAGAAAAGCTGTTTAAAAATCGAGATATTCCTCTGTCCGGCGGTTCCAAGGGAACTGCACGAGAGATGTGCACTGACGGCATCTCCGCAATCCAACGGATTAAGAATGTCCGGAATAAAGGAGAACATGATGAGCAATATTATTCGTGAGATTGAAGCGGCGGAGCTGAAAAAGGAAGTACCGCAGTTCCGTGTCGGAGATACGGTTCGCGTTCACAACCGTATCAAGGAAGGCAACCGGGAGAGAGTCCAGATGTTCGAGGGCACGGTCCTGAAGATTCAGGGCGGCGGTGCGAGAACAACTTTCACGGTCCGGAAGGAATCCAGCGGAATTGGCGTCGAGAAGACGTGGCCGCTTCACTCTCCCAATGTCGAGGCGGTGGATGTCATCCGCGAGGGCAAGGTCAGAAGAGCCAAGCTGAATTATCTCCGCCAGCGCAGCGGCAAGAAGGCCAAGGTCAAGGAAAAGATCCGCTGATCAGATGGAATGCAGAAAGAGCCGTCCTTACTTATCCTGGTAAGGGACGGCTCTTTCGTCACTTTGCATGTTTTCTGTCATGATAGGAATAGGACAGCGTTATGCGCCGCAGAAACAGAGGCCTCATTTTTTATGAGCGCAGAAAAAGAATCAACCGGGATCTGCTCCGGGAAATCGGATACTACCTTCTGACGACTGTGCTTGCCGTGTTCCTCGCGGCATGTGCAGTGTTCTTCTTTGGGTTCCGCATCACCGTGATCGGTCCCTCCATGGAGCCGACATTGTCCGGCGGCCAGTCGGTATTTGTCAACCGGATCAGCACCAGAATGGGGATCATTCACCGGGGAACCGTCATCGCTTTTTATCCGGGCGGAAATCATTCCGCGCATCCCTATATCAAACGTGTGGAAGGGCTGCCTGGCGATACAGTGGAGATCAGGGACGGCATCCTTCTCATCAATGGAGAGCCATCTGAGGACCGCGCCCGTTTTGATCTGATTGAAGATCCCGGGGAGGTCAGCTCGGCCATCACGCTGGGAGACCGCGAATATTTTGTCATCGGAGATAATCGGAACAACAGTGAGGACAGCCGCTCTGCGGGGATCGGCAATGTCACGCAGGATATGATGATTGGCGTGGTATGGCTCGGCCTGCCGGAGGGAAAGCAGGGCTTTTCTTTTGTCCACTGACATTTGTATGGAGAAAAACGCATGGAATACCAGTGGTATCCCGGTCATATGACCCGGGCCAGACGGATGATGGAGGAGAACTGTAAGCTCGTCGATCTTGTGATTGAGCTTGCGGATGCCCGTCTCCCTGCAAGCAGCCGGAATCCTGACATTGATCGCCTTTGTGCCGGAAAATCGCGCATACTGATTCTGAACAAGGCAGATCTGGCAGATCCGGAGAGAACAGAGTTTTACCGCAGGCAGGAGGAGCAGAGAGGCATCCCCGTTCTCTCCATGGATGCGAGGAAACGGGCAGGGGTTTCCGGCTTAAAGGCCTCTGTGATTGGCGCGTGCCAGAGCAAAATTGAGCGCGACAGGAAGCGCGGTATTCTGAACCGGCCTCTCCGGGCGATGATCGTCGGCATTCCGAATGTCGGCAAATCTACGCTGATCAATTCTCTTGTGGGCAAAACTTCCGCCAAAACGGGAAATAAACCGGGCGTCACCAGGGGAAAGCAGTGGATCACCCTGAACGGAAACGGCAGAGTGATTCAGCTGCTGGACACGCCGGGCATTCTCTGGCCAAAATTTGAGGATCCAAAGGTCGGAATCCGGCTCGCGCTCACAGGTGCGGTGAATGATGATATACTGGACCACGAGGAACTTGCCTGCTGGCTTCTTACTTATCTGCGGAGCCGGTATCCGGTTGTCATTTCGGAACGCTACGGCATTGCCGTGGAAGAGCAGAATGCCGCGGACCTGGCGGAGCAGGATCGGGCAGCGGAGATGCTTGCTGCAATTGGCAGGCGGCGCGGCATATTAAAAAAAGGCAGTGAGGTGGACATGGCGCGCACTGCATCGCTGCTGCTGGATGATTTCCGAAGCGGCAGACTTGGCAGGATTTCACTGGAATAGGAATCGCATATGGGAGAACATCAGAGGGCGAGGCAGCAGCTCCGCGGGTTTATTAATTTCATGCTTTATGTTGTGATGATCCTGTTCATCACATTTCTTCTGATCCGTTTTGTCGGACAGCGGACGGAAGTGGTGGGTTACTCCATGTATCCGACGCTGGACAATGGAGATCAGCTGATCGTGGAGAAGATCAGCTACCGTTTCACGGATCCGAAACGATTTGA